>ENA-OQEL01000345-OQEL01000345.1-human-gut-metagenome-genome-assembly--contig:-NODE-345-length-17641-cov-2.510963_pt1 | contig 17641 bp, 18 predicted proteins | sample MGYA00242796_ERZ504637 | MGnify/ENA primary metagenome ERZ504637 (study PRJEB26092, sample SAMD00036306) | human gut metagenome | host: Homo sapiens | study: EMG produced TPA metagenomics assembly of... | reverse complement strand
TTAAATGAAGTTAATAAAAAAAGTGATAAAGCTATATCAGATTTAAAAAATGCTAATAGTCAGATTAGTAAATTAAGAGAGTTAATATCACCAGATGCTAAAGATTAGAAGAATTAAAATTAGCATTGTCAAAAAATGCAAAATGAATTAGAAGACTTAAATAATATTAAAGATAAAAAATAAAGGAACTAAAAAAATAGAAGAAAGAGCTATTAAAGATTTAGAAAATGAAATGTCTAGATTGAATGAAAGAAGAAATATTATTAAGGACGATATTTCTAATTTAGATTTAAAAAAATTTGAAAAAGAAAAAGAGCTTAAAACTTAAATGATGAAATTGTTGAACTTAGAGATGAAGTTTTACTACAAAGTTTTTCATTGTATAAACCACAATATGATTTTGTTAATTCTGAACAATATAAGTATAAATTAGATAATATTAGAGAAGAACAAAAAAATATGATAAGACAAGATAAAGCTGTGTTAGGTCGTACAGAATTGGGTAGTTAATAAATGATGCTCGTAGAGGGAAAAAATTAGTAAATGATACTAAGAAACTTTTATTAAGAGCATTTAATAGTGAAGTGAATATGTTATAAGTAAAGTTCGTTATAAATAATTTTGATACTTGCTTGGAAAACGAATAAATAAAGCATCAGAAACAATATCTAAATTAGGTGTAGTTATGGATATATCTATAGACAGTAAATATTATGAATTAAAAGTCCAAGAACTCAGGTTGGCATTAGAATATAAGCAAATGAAACAGCGTGAAAAGGAAGAACAACAAGAATTAAGAGCTAGAATGCGTGAAGAGGCAAGGATACAGAGAGAAATAGAAGAAGAACGTAAAAAGGTTGAAAAAGAAAAGAAACATTATGTAAATGCTCTTAAAGAGGCACAGAAACAATTATTTGAATGTACAGATACAGTTCAAAAAACTGTTTTAGAAGAAAAATTAGATGAAATGCAAGCACAAGTCGCAAAGATTGATAAAAAATTTAGCTGATATAGATTATAGAGAAGCTAATCAACGAGTAGGATATGTATATGTAATTTCTAATATTGGCTCTTTTGGAGAAAATATTTATAAAATTGGTATGACACGCAGATTGAATCCTCAAGAACGAGTTGATGAACTGGGTAATGCTTCTGTTCCATTTAATTTTGATGTTCATGCTATGATTTTTAGCAAAGATGCACCAGCATTAGAAAATGCTCTACATCATGCTTTTGATGATAGAAAAGTTAATATGGTAAATAAACGTAGAGAATTTTTTAATGTATCTCTTGATGAAATTGAAAAAGTAGTTAAAGAAAACTTTGATGGCAGTGTAGAATTTGAAAAGACTGCATTAGCTGAACAATATAGGGAAAGTTTAAAAATAAAAAATGAATTAGGATATATTTCATAATATAAATATAATAAGATAAGTATACTGGTAAAGTTAAAATATAAAAGAAAATGACCTCTAAATAAAGTCTGCTTCAAAATTATTTTGTATCTAATTTTTGAAAACATATTTTATAAATAGAGGTCTTTTTATATTTATAAGTTATTAATTTATTTACTTAATAATTTTTTTTCAGCAGGAATAATGATTTCTTCATAACGGTCTATTTTTTTATTTAAACGTTCAATTACTATATTCATAGCATCAATTTGTTTTTGTAAGCGGTCGCGTTGTTCAATTAAGATATCTTTGCGAGCTTCTGCTGTGTTTTCTTGATAAAAGAGGTGAACATAATCAATCAATGCTTCGATTTGAACGCCAGCAGAACGCATACATTTTATAAATTCAATCCAATTACATGATTCTTGGTCAAAATCACGAATACCATTTGGCTTGCGTGGCACAGGTGGAATTAAACCAATACGTTCATAATAACGAATAGTATCGGGGCTGAGATCATATTTTTGACTTACTTCTTTAATAGTCATATTATCACGTCCTTGTTAAGTTTTATACTTAAGAATATAATAGCATTTGAAGTAAACTCTAAGTCAATAATTTTTACTTTGAAAGGAAGTTTTTATGTATCAAAAAGAAGAAATTATTAATTTGTAGGTTTAAAATGTGGATTTATAAAAAAGATTTAGGAATGGAGAATATTTTTCACAAAATATAAAATATATAGAGAGCTATGGTGTAAAGTATGAGAATTTATTAGAAGTAAAACGTTGGTTTCATGAATGGAATAAAAAGAATACGGTATTATCATGGGAGATAAAAGATTTTTGGCATAAAGATAATAAACAATGGTTGTTTGGCATTTTAAGTGTCATTTTTGAAGGTAAAGTTGATGAATTTGAGGGAAATAGTATTATTTATTGGAATGAAAAATTTTAAAATAGATTATTTAAAAGAGTTTGCTTGTAAATTACCACAGATAAATCCATATAGGTAAATAATAAAATTTACAGAATTTATTTAGTGGAATAATAAAAGAATTAAGCCCCCAATTGTTGGCATAGCGACAATGGCAAATTTTAAGATTGGTTTTGGTGCTAGATGTGTTGTAAATTTTGAACCAATAAAAGCACCTATCATTAATCCGAATACTGTTTGTAGAAAAATAGTGAAATCTAAATTTCCAGAAGTGAGATAGCCTAGACCACCAGAAGCAGAAATAGGAAGAATAATCAACATACATGTTCCGATGGATTTTAAAAGTGGAACACCGAATATAATTAATAAGCTAATTTGAATAAAAGCAGCAGCTCCTATGCCAAAAGCACCAGATAAAAAGCCATTAATACAACCGACTAATATACCATAGATATAAAATTTTTTGCCAGCTAATGATGTAGTTGGAACTTTTAAATATTTATTTAATAAATCATTATGATATACTTTTATATACAAAATTAGAGCGGATAGAATAATCATTAAAGCAGTAAAAATACTTAAAATATTTTCGGGTATGATTGTGGAAAATTTAGCACCAATGAAAGCACCAATTACTCCACCTAAACCAATGATTAGACCAGTTTTTAATTCTACTTCATTTTCACGTAAATGGCTTATAACACCAGATATCATAGTAAAAACCATAGAAGATAAGGCAACACCTAATGCTATATGAATAGGAATGTTAAAACCAACTGTAAGTAATGTAATAGTAACACCAGCTCCACCTGCTCCAACAAAACCAATTAATGTACCTAGCAATAACATAGATAAAAATATCATAAAAAATTCACCTCGAATTTTAATTTTTTATTATAGATTTTATTATAAAAAATAATAGTGATAGTGTAAAAGAAAAAGCCTAGTGAAAATTCACTAGGCTTAATTTGTTTATTTAATTTTATTTGATATGAGATGTTAAATTACATCATACCAGGCATTCCGCCGCCCATACCAGCACCAGCCATAGCAGCAGGATCAGCTTTTTCAGGTTTATCAGCAACAATTGTTTCAGTTGTGAGAACCATAGCAGCGATACTTGCAGCATTTTGTAATGCGCTACGAGTAACTTTTGCAGGGTCAACGATACCAGCAGCAATCATATCCATGTATTCGCCAACTAAAGCATTGTAACCAACGCCTACACCAGCGGATTTTACATGTTCAACAACTACAGAACCTTCAAGACCAGCATTGTTTGCGATCTGACGAACTGGTTCTTCAATAGCACGTTTTACGATTTCAACACCAGTTTTTACATCGCCTTCAGCTTCAATGTTTTCAAGAGCAGGTTGAATATCGATGAAAGTAGTACCACCACCAGCAACGATACCTTCTTCAACAGCAGCACGAGTAGCATTTAAAGCATCTTCGATATCGGAGCTTTTTTATCTTTCATTTCAACTTCTGTAGCAGCACCGATTTCAATTACAGCTACGCCACCAGATAATTTAGCAAGACGTTCTTGTAATTTTTCTTTATCGAAATCGGAAGAAGTTTCAGCAATTTGTTTTTTGATGATTTCAGCACGAGCTGCGATTTCAGCTTTGTCGCCAAAACCGTCAACAATTGTAGTTTCTTCTTTGGAAGCACGTACTTGACGAGCACGACCGAGGTCTTCAAGTTCTACGCTATCAAGTTTACGGCCAAGTTCTTCACTGATTACATTACCACCAGTTAAGATTGCGATATCTTCGAGCATAGCTTTACGACGATCACCAAAACCAGGAGCTTTAACAGCAAGAGCTTTGAATGTACCACGAAGTTTGTTAACTACGATAGTAGCAAGAGCTTCACCGTCAATATCTTCAGCGATGATAACGAGTTCTTTACCTTGTTTTACAACTTTTTCAAGGATTGGGAGAATGTCTGCGATTGCAGAGATTTTGCGGTCAGTGATAAGAATGAAAGGATCATCCATAACAGCTTCCATTTTATCTGTATCAGTAACCATGTATGGAGAAATGTATCCACGGTCAAATTGCATACCTTCTACAACGGAAAGGTTAGTCTGCATACCTTTGGATTCTTCAACAGTGATAACACCGTCTTTACCAACTTTTTCCATAGCGTCAGCAATTAATGCACCAGTTTCTTCATCAGCGGAAGATACGGAAGCAACTTGAGCAATAGCTTCTTTACCTTCAACTTTTTGAGCTTTTGCTTTGATTTCTTCAACTAATGCAGCAACAGCTTTTTCAATACCTTTTTTGAGAACCATTGGGTTTGCACCAGCAGCTACGTTTCTCATACCTTCACGAATCATAGCCTGAGCAAGTAATGTAGCAGTAGTTGTACCGTCACCAGCGATATCGTTAGTTTTTGTAGCAACTTCTTTTACAAGCTGAGCGCCCATATTTTCGAATGGATCTTCAAGTTCAATGTCACGAGCGATAGTAACACCATCGTTAGTGATAGTTGGAGCACCGAATTTTTTATCTAAAACAACGTTTCTGCCTTTTGGGCCAAGTGTAACTTTAACAGCGTTAGCGAGTGCATCAACGCCTCTACCAAGAGCTTGACGAGCTTCTTCGCCAAATAATACTTGTTTAGCCATTTATAAAGAACCTCCTAGGATTATACATTAAAATTGTAATTAATTAGTTTCTGTCAATTATTCAACAACAGCTAAGATATCGCTATCTCTAACGATTAAATAATCAGTACCATCGAATTTTACATCAGTACCAGCATATTTAGAGAAGATTACTTTGTCGCCTACTTTTACATCAAGAGCAACTTTTTTGCCTTCTACATATTTGCCGTCGCTTACTGCAACAACAGTACCTTCTTGTGGTTTTTCTTTTGCTGTATCTGGTAAAACGATACCACTTGCAGTTTTAATATCGCCTTCAGAAACTTTAATAACAACTCTGTCGCCTAATGGCTTAATCATTGTATATTCCTCCTATGCGTAAATAGATTTTATAACTAAGTTAATTTATAGTTGTTAGCACTCTTTATAAGTGAGTGCTAACTCACAATTCCTATAATAAACAATTTTACAGAAAAAATCAATAGGCAGAAGAAAAATTTTTGAATTTTTTGTCCTATTTAATTTATGTTATAAATTTTATTGTAAGTATTTGTATCATAAGGTGGTTAAGATATGGCTAGTATTCGTGATGTAGCTAAATTGGCACAGGTGGCACCAAGTACCGTATCATTGGTATTGAATAATAAGGGTTATGTATCAGAGGCATCAAGCAAAAAAAGTATTAGATGCAATAGAAAAGTTAAATTATGTACCGAATGAGTTGGCAGAAATTTGTATAGAAATTGTACAAATATTATCGGTGTAGTAGTTCCAGATATTGCTCATCCATTTTTTTGGAGCTTTTATTAGAATTTTTAGAAGTAGCTTTATATAAACATAATTATAAAATAATGGTTTGTTCAACGATTGAAAGAGAAAATGCAGAACATGAATTAGTTGATATGCTAAGAAGACAAATGATAGATGGTATTATTATGGGTTGTCATTCTTTAGAAGTTGATTTATATGATAATGTCAATAAACCTATTGTAGCTTTTGATAGAATTATTAATAATAAGATACCAATTATTCGTTCGGATCATGCACAAGGCGGAAGATTAGCTGCTCAAGCTATGCTAAAAGCAGGATGTAAGCATCCTTTGCAAATAATAGGAGCAAAAAGCGTTACTACACCAGCTCATTTGCATCATGCTACTTTTAGAGAAGAAATGCTTAAAGCTAAGGTAGATATAAAAGATTATGAAATGGAATGGAATAAATTTAGTATGGATTATTTTTGTCAGGTAGCTAAAGAAATTTTTGAAAGATATCCTGAAATTGATGGTATTTATGGAAGTGATATGATAATTTGTGCTTGTTATGCTGAAGCTTGTAAACATAATTTAAAAGTACCTCAAGATATAAAATTAATTGCTTATGATGGAACTTTAATAACTAATTGTGGATTATTAAATATAACATCAATTGTGCAACCAATAGAGCAGTTAGACCCAAAAAACTGCACAAATGATAGTTTACTTTGATAAAAAATGAAGATATCGAAAAAGAAGTAATAATGCCAGTATTTTTAAGACAAGGAGATACTTGCTAAGATAAAAGGAATAAATCCTTTTATCAATATAATTATCAGAAAATAAATTCTTTTTTGTTGTTTTAAAAAAATGTTGATTTTTTAAAAAGATAGTGATATTATTATTTCAGGAAATATAAAACGCGTTTGATGTAAAGTGGATTTTATATTTCCAAATATTTTTAATCAAAAGTCGAACCGGTTTTATAAATTTGTTATAATAGGAGTGAAAAATTTGAAACACAATGAAGCACTATTAAAAGCTGAAAAATTTCAACAAAAAATGGAGACAATTGCACAAAATGATTATTGGAAACCACAATACCATATAGCTGCACCAGCAAATTGGATAAATGATCCTAATGGATTTTGTTTTTATAAAGGTGAATATCATTTATTTTATCAATATCATCCATATTCTAGTCAATGGGGTCCTATGCATTGGGGTCATGTAGCTAGTAAGGATTTAGTGAATTGGGAATTACGACCAATTGCTCTTGCGCCTACTGATGAATATGATAAAGATGGTTGTTTCTCTGGTAGTGCTATTGAAAAAGATGGAAATTTATATCTATTATATACAGGTCATGTAGATTTAGATAATAGTAATGGTGGTAATGATAGAATTGAAACACAATGTTTAGCTGTTAGCCATGATGGTTTGTGTTTTGATAAAGTAGAAAATAATCCTGTAATTAAATCTTTACCTGAAAATTTAAATATAAAAACAGAGCATTTTCGCGATCCTAAGGTTTGGAAACATGGAGATTGGTATTACACTGTAGTAGGCGTGCAAACTAAAGAGGAAAGTGGGCAAGTAGTTGTATATAAATCTCAAGATTTAATTAATTGGGAATTTTTGAATATTATGGCTACATCTAGTGTAAAAGAAAATTTAGGATTTATGTGGGAATGTCCTAATTTTGCAGAAGTTAATGGTCATGAGGCGTTAATTTTATCTCCACAAGGTGTAAAACCAGAAGGCAATAAATTCTTAAATGTACATCAATCAGGATATTTCTTAGGAAAGATGGATTATCAAACAGGTATATTCCATAGAGATAGCAAGTTTGATTTATTAGATTATGGTTTTGATTTTTATGCACCACAGATAATGCAAGATGAAAAAAATAATCGTTGTTTAATGATTGCTTGGCTCGATATGTGGGAAAGTAATATGCCAGAACAAGAAAATCATTGGGCTGGTATGATGAGTATACCACGTGTTCTTGAAGTAAAAGATAATATGATTTATAGCAAACCTATTGAAGAATTGAGTAAGTTATATAAATTAAAAATACATCATGAGCAAGTAATAGATGATGTTATTTCTTTTGATGATGTGAATGGTGATTGTTATAAATTAGATATAGATTTTGATTTAAAAAATTGCACAGGGCTTTGCGTTAAAATTACGTGTATCAGCTACAGAAGAAACAGTAATTTCATATGATAAAGATACTAAGAAATTTAAGTTAAATCGTGATAAATCTGGTTGTGGTGTAAATGGAGAACGTGAAGTTTATATCGAACCGGTTGGAGAAAAAATGAATTTACAAATTTTTAGCGATCGTTCATCATTAGAAATTTTTATAAATGATGGACAACATGTTTTAAGTTCTAGAATTTATCCATCTAAAGAAGCCAAAGGTATAGTATTTATACCAAATGGAAGTATGAATACAAATATAGATTTTTATCAAATTTAAGGAGCGTTTATAATGAAAAATTCAGTTTATTGGAAATTAAGTGCATTCTTTTTTGTATAGTTTTTTTTCATGGTTAGTAATTTTTTGCTTTCTACCTATATGGTTTGGTCAAAAACTTCAATTACTGGTATGCAAATCGGAACAATTTATTCTGGAAATGCTATTTTTAGTATGGTATTACAACCTTTTTATGGATATCTTTCAGATAAAATTGGCATGAAAAGATATTTGTTAGTTTTTTATCGTTATATTAGTTGCTTTAACAGGTCCATTTTTCGTATTTGTTTATGAACCTTTATTGATAAATAACTTTTATGTTGGGGCAGTTATTGGTTCATTTGTTTTAAGTCTTGCGTATTATGCAGGTGTAGCTGTTATTGAATCATTCATAGAAAAATGTGGTCGTATTTATAATTTTGAATTTGGTCGTGCTCGTGCATGGGGTTCTCTTGGTGCTGCTGTAGGTGTATTTTGTGCAGGTCGTGCATTTAATTATGATCCAGACCTTATTTTCTGGATGGCTTCTGGTGGAGCAATTATTCTTCTTTTAATATTATTAACAGTACGTATTGATGAAAGTAAGGCTGATTTTATAAAATCTGAACCAATTAATTTAACAAATGTAAAACATTTATTCAGTATCAAAGATGTTTGGCTTTTCATGATTTTTATTTTAGGTTCTGCTTGCGTATATGGTGTATTTGATCAACAATTTGCTATTTACTATGCTTCTTTATTCCCAACTGTTGAACAAGGTAATGAAACTTTTGGTTATTTGAACTCTTTACAAATATTCCTTGAAGCTGGCGGTATGTGTATAGCACCATTTATTGTTAATAAAATTGGTCCAAAACATGGTTTAATCTTAGCTGGTTCTATCATGACTTTTAGAATGATTGGTTCTGGACTTGCAAATGACCCAATTAGTATTTCTATAATTAAATTATTACATGCTATTGAATTATCTATCTTATTAGTATCTGTATTTAAATATTTGGCTAAGAACTTTGATACAAGATTATCTTCTGTATTGTATTTAGTAGGTTATCAATTATCAAACCAATTAGGTTCAGCTATTTTATCACCAATTGTAGGAAATCTTTATGATACTGTTGGTTTCAAAGTAGCATATCTATTCTTAGGTGCTGTTGTAGGTGTATTTACTGTATTTGGTGCATTTGTATTGATTTCAGATAAAAGAATACCAAAAGAAAAACAAAGTGAATTAAAAGAATATATTCAAAATGAAGGATAGGTGAATTGGATTGGATAAGAATATTGTTATCAGCATTAGCCGTAAATACGGCTGTGGTGGTCGTGAATTAGCACAGATATTAGCTGAAAAATTGAATATTAAGTTGTATGATAGAAAAATCGTGCATATTGCAGCAGCTAAATTGGAAACTGATGATTTAAATGAAAATGATTTATTAGAATTAGAAAATACTGTTAATCCATTAACTATGGCATTTTTCCCATTTCGTTCATTTGGTATTAATTTAGGCGAAGCAAGTAGAGGTATATTTTTGTCTGAAGCTAAAGCTATTAGAAGATTAGCTAATAGTAGAAGTTGTGTCATCTTGGGAAGATGTGCTGATTTTGTACTTGATGATTTGCCAAATCATTTTTCTATATTTGTTACTGCTGATGATGAGTTTAGAACTGAAAGAGGTAAAAATGTCTATGGCGGTAAAACTTTAAAAGAATTAAATATTGAAGATAAAAAAAGAGGAAGATATTACAATTATTACACGGGTAAAGAATGGGAGACCCTACAAATTATAATTTAGTTGTAAATGTAAGTAAATTTTCATTAGATGAAGTTGCTGAAGCGATTATAAAATATATTGAAAAAGTTCAAGTAAATAGAACAAAATAATTTTTAGTGATTTTATTTTGAGCAAAAATTTATTTTAAATAAAAATTTTATGTTTTAGGAGAGAATTTATTATGTTTAACAAATCTACATTAACTATTACAACATCTGCTTTGGTTTTAATGTGTACGGGAGTAGCAGGAGCTGCTAGCAACCCATTTAGTGATGTTCCTCAAGATAGCTGGGCTTATGATGCAGTGGCAACACTTGCTGCTGATGGCGTAATTGATGGTTTCCCAGATGGAACATACCAGGGCAATAAAACAATGACACGTTATGAAATGGCTCAGATTGTAGCTCGTGCTATGGCAAAAGAAGATTTACAAAAAGCAGATAAAGCTATTGTAGATAAGTTAGCTGCTGAATTTGCAGAAGAACTAGATAATTTAGGTGTTAGAGTAGCAGACCTTGAAAAGAAAAGTGATAATGTAAAATTCACAGGAACAGCTCGTTTACGTTATGATGATGGCGATATCAATGCTACTAACCCAAAAGCTGATTGGGATAAAGATAGTGCAAGCCATGCTCATATTGAATACTGGATTAAAGGAAAAGTAAACGATAATTGGACAGCTGTAGGTCAGGTTGAAACAGAATTTAATATGAAAACAGATAGCATCACTGCATATGGCGATAAAGACATGCAAGTAAATAAAATATATGCAGAAGGTGATTTCGGCGATAGCATGTTAAAAGTAGGTCGTTATGGAGAATTTTCTTCATATGGTAGAATAATCGATACAGAAATATCTGGTGCAGAATATACATTTGAAAATGGAGATTTATCTGGAGCATTGACTTATGGTAGATTAAAAGATAGCAGAACATTAGCTGGAACTACATTTGGAACAAATGGAAGAAATGAAGATGGATCAGTTAAAACATATGGGGCATATCTTGGAACAGAATACTCATCTGCTAGATTAAAATATAATTTTAGCCCAGTAACAGCAATTGGAGCTACATATGGAAGATTAAATGAAGTAACAGTAGCAGAACAAGATTTTAAAGATAGCGTAAATTTCTGGGAAGCAGGATTTAATACAAAACTTGCAGATAATTTAACATTGATGGCAGCATATAGTAAATCTGATTTAGATGGAATAACAGATAGTGTAGGCAGTGAAGTAGTAAATGATGGATGGTTTAGTGAACTTCGCTATAAACAACACAATCCAAGTGATGTAGGTTCCTTTGCAATCTTCACAAACTACAGAAATGTAGGTGCATTCTCAACAATAGATGCAACAGTAGACTATACTGAAAACGTAAGAGGATGGACACTTGGTTTTGACTATGTACCAATGGAAAATACAACAATAGAAGTATTCTACACAACAGGTAGTCAAGTAAATGCAACAAGTACAGAAGGTAGACAAGATGTAGATATCTTCCGTGCACAAATGGAATTTTACTTCTAATAACACCAATAGTAATTATAAAATTATTTTTTAGAACTACTCAAAAGGTAGTTCGTTTTTTTATGAAATCTTAATATTTATTTAACATTTGTGATATAAAATATAAATTTTAAACATCTTTAAGTATTAATATTATTTATAAAAAATTTGCATTTTTTTTGATATAGTGCTATTATATAAAAATATCAAACGGGTTTTATAAAATCCGATAAATTTTAATGAATTTCATGAATGTGAAATAAAGGAGAGAGATTTTGACACATTTAGAAGCTTTAGCAAAAGCAGAACAATATCAAAGTAAAATGGCAAAAATTGCCAAAAAAAGTTATTGGAAGCCACAATATCATATTAGTGCTCCTGCAAATTGGATTAATGACCCTAATGGATTTTGTTATTTTAATGGTGAATATCATGTATTTTATCAATATCATCCATATTCTAGCCAATGGGGTCCTATGCATTGGGGACATGTAGCAAGTAAGGATTTAGTTAATTGGAAAACAAAGCCGATAGCACTTGCACCAACTGATGAATATGATAGAGATGGTTGCTTTTCTGGTAGTGCAATAGAAAAAGGATAATACTTTATATCTTTTTTATACAGGACATGTAGTTTTGGATAAAGTAAAATGATAAAGATGATGCACAATTACAAACTCAATGTGTAGCAATCAGTGAAGATGGTATAAATTTTAAAAAATTGGAGAACAATCCAATTATCAATATAGATAGTTTTCCTGAAAATTTAAATATTCTTAAGGAGCATTTTAGAGACCCTAAAGTTTGGAAATATAATGATATGTATTATAAAGTAGTAGGGGCTCAAACAACAGAAAAAACAGGACAAGCATTAATTTATAAATCCAAGGATTTATTGAATTGGGAATTTGTTAATGTAATGGCTATGTCTACAGAAGAAGAAAATTTAGGTTTTATGTGGGAATGCCCTAATTTTGCAGAGATAGATAATCATGAAGTATTGATTTTATCTCCTCAAGGTGTAGAGCCAGAAGGTAATAAATTTTTAAATTTACATCAATCAGGTTATTTCTTGGGAAAAATGGACTATAATACAGGAATTTTTGAACGTGAAAATGGCTTTGAGATGTTAGATTATGGTTTTGATTTTTATGCTCCGCAAATTAATGCAGGATGAAAAAAATAATCGTTGTTTAATGAATTGGTTGGCTTGCTATGTGGGAAAGCGAGATGCCAGAACAAGAAGAAGGTTGGGCTGGTATGATGAGTATTCCTCGTGTTTTAGAAATAAAAAACAACAAAGTATATAGTTTACCAATACCAGAGTTGAAAAAATTAAGAAAAATAATGTGAATTATGATGTAAACTTAGTTCAAAATTGTATTTTAGAAGGAATAAATGGCGATTGTTATGAATTAAATACTGTTTTTGATTTGATAAAAGCAAATGGTTTTAACTTAAAATTGCGTGTTTCTGAAAATGAAGAAACAGTTATTAGCTATGATAAAAATAGTAAAATATTTAAATTAAATCGCGATAAATCTGGTAAAGGTGTAACTGGTGAACGTGAAGTAAAAGTTAATTTACAAGATGAAAAGATTTCTTTGCAGATATTCAGTGATTATTCTTCTTTAGAAATTTTCATCAATGGTGGAGAATATGTAATCAGTTCTCGTATTTATCCTACACAAGAAGCAACAGGAATTGTCTTTGAGCCTATGGGTGAAATAAAAGCTAAGATTGATTTTTACGAAATTAAATAATAAAAAATAATTATTTTGATAGAAGGATAGATAAAAATTATCTATCCTTTATTTTTATGTAAAATTTTAAAAGTAATATTTTGCTTATTGTTATGAAGTTATTTATAATTAAAGAAAAGTCACAAAATTTATTTTGAGAAAGGGTGATAATTTATGGACTATTTGAAAAAAGTATTATTAGATGTATTCGATTTGAATGCAGATAGGGCATCAATGGAAGAAATTTCCGAGAGAATTGAAAGTGGAGCTTTATTAAAGGGCACGAATATGGCTATTTTAATTTTAGCTATGTTTATTGCTTCTATCGGTTTGAATATGAATAGTACAGCTGTAATTATTGGGGCAATGTTAATATCTCCACTTATGGGCGTTATTATGGCTATAGGTTATGGTATAGCTACATATGATACGGCTTATGTGCGTAAGTCATTTTTAAAATTATTATTTCAAGTAGGATTTTGTATTTTAACATCAACTATTTATTTTTATATATCACCAATTTCTACGGCTTCTTCAGAGTTATTGGCACGTACAGAACCTACGATATGGGACGTTTTGATAGCATTATTTGGTGGACTTGCAGGGATAATAGGTATAACTCGTAAAGAAAAAAGTAATGTAATTCCAGGTGTAGCCATTGCCACAGCTTTGATGCCACCACTTTGTACTGCGGGATATGGTATCGCTACACATTCTTTGAAATTCTTTAGTGGCGCTTTATATTTATTTTGTATAAATGGTGTGTTTATTTGTTTATCAACTTTTATAGTTTTAAAATTTATTAAAGTTCCTGCAAAACAATATGTATCTATTCAAGTGTTGCGTAGACAGAAATTTTATTTAGCAATTATCGGTATTATAACAATCATTCCTAGTGTATATACAGCTTATCAAAGTGTAAGAGATAATGTAGAAAAAGCACAAGCTACTAGCTATATAAATGAATATTTTAATTATGATGATAGACAAGTAGTTGCTTATCATATAAGAGAAGATAGTAAGACTTTTGAAGTAGTTTTAATCGGCAAAACTTTAGAAGAAATACAGATTGATAAACTGAAAAAAGATTTATTAAATTATAGCCAGCTTAAAAGATTTAAATTTTGAAAATCATTCAAAATGTTTATGATGAAGGTTATTCAAAACAAGATATTGAAAAATTTGATAAATAGTAGTATTCAACAAACGTGATGGCGTTTTTGAATGTGGCTAATAAAGATAGTGATTTGATGAAATATCAAAATTTAAGTGTACAATATTATCCAGCATATCAAAGAATAACGGATAATCAAGCAATCTTAAAAGCTTTAATACAAAAGGAAAGATTTTAATTTCCACAGATTGATAAGATTGAAGGTGGAACAATTAATAATATCAATGAAAAATGGTGAAGTAAATGCCTTAAAAATTTATGGTTATTGTAATATGTAAAAGAACAAATTATCTAGTCAAGATGTAGTAAAATTGAAATCATGGATGGAAAGCGAAGCTAATATGCCTGTGATTTTAAATGTTCAAATTAGTTCTGATAATGAAGATAATATCATTTCAGGGAATGGTATATCTTGGTGATAAATAAAAAATTAAATTATGTAAGTTTATGATATAATTGAATAAATTCTTAATGAGAAAAGAGTGTGGTTTTATGAGTATAAAATTATTTGCTACAGACTTAGATGGTACATTATTAAATAAAAATTGGTGAAATATCTCCAGCTAATAAACAAGCTATAAAGGAAATGGCAAAAGAAGGTATTATACCAACAATTGCAACAGGTAGAATGTATGAGGCATCTCGTAGATTTGCTGAACAATTAGAATTAGATGTGCCCATTATTACTTATAATGGTGCTTTAATAAAATCTGTATCTGGAAAAGTGTATTTTGAAGGTTTTTTACCTCCCAAAATTGTCAGTGAAATTTATGATTATTGTAAAGAAATGAAGTATTATTTTCAAACTTATCAAGATGATAAATTATATTATGAAGCTTATACAGATAAGACAAAAGGGTATGAAGAAGGCATTAATATAAAAGGTTATGCCATCGGTGAAAAAGTATATAAATTAGTAGATAGAATTCCTAAAATTTTAGTCATCACTACTAGTAATGAAGAAAGTGATGAAGTGGCAAGGCTTTTTAATGAAAAATTTTCTGGTCAAGCACATGCTGCGAAATCTCAATTTAATTATGTAGAAATAATGGCACCTAATATAAGTAAAGCAAGTGGTCTTCATCATTTGGCAGAAAAAATTAGGTTTGGGCATAGATGAAGTGATGGCTATAGGTGATGCAAATAATGATGTTCCTATGTTGAAAGTGGCTGGATTTAGCGCTGTTATGGGAAGTGCTAAAGATGATGTCAAGGCTTGTGGTGATGTAGTTGTGGGCGATTGTGAACATGATGGCGTTGCCGAAGCAATTTATAAATATGTATTGAAAAAAGATATTTGAGCGATTATTATATAAGAATGGATAATGTTCCTAGTTTATAGATTAGAGGTGTTAGATATGAAAGATTTTCGTTTGATAATTGTTACTGGTATGTCTGGAGCTGGGAAAACATTAGCATGTCGTAATCTTGAAGATTTGGGTTATTTTTGTGTTGATAATTTACCTCCTGTATTGATACCAAAATTTGTAGATTTATGTAGTAATTCTACAGAAAATATGCAGAAATTTGTCTTGGTAGTAGATACACGTAGTAAAGATTTTTTTGATACATTTAATCAAGTTTTAGATGAGATTGATGCACAAAAAGTAAATTATCATTTATTATTTATGGATGCTTCTGATGAAGTAATTATTCGTCGTTATAAAGAAACTCGTAGACGTCATCCAATGGACCCTAATGTTTTAGTTAGTGATGCTATTGAACTTGAACGTAAAGCTTTAGATAAAATAAAAAAACGCGCTAATTTCATTATTGATACTAGCTGTTTAAAACGCGCTGAATTGAAAGAACGCCTTACAAAAATGTTTAAAACTGATGATACTGGAAAAATGAATATCAGTATTTTATCTTTTGGGTTTAAATTCGGTTTGCCTTTAGATGCTGATTTAGTTTTTGATGTGAGATTTTTGCCTAATCCATTTTATGATGAAAAACTTCGCTATAAGAGTGGAACTGTGCCAGAAGTAGCAGCTTATATAGAAAAACATGAAGTTACTAAAGAATTTAAGAAGAAATTAGATGATTTAGTAGAGTTTTTAATACCACAATATATCAATGAAGAAAAAAGTCAGTTGGTAATTGCTGTGGGCTGTACAGGTGGTATGCATCGTTCTGTATATATAGCTAATCATTTATATAATTTATTAAATGAAAAAGGTTATGTGGCAAATTTAGAACATCGTGATTTGATGAAAAATGAAGTAAGAGAACATAGAGCAAATTGAACATAGTAAATATAAGAAAGTAGGGGATTAAATGCATTTATTAAAATGGCTTTATCCTGGAATGCGATTTAAGCGTTGGTTATGTTTATTTGCTGTTGGTGCACTGCTTACAGGTTTAGGCTTAGCCATAGTATTCAATTATAAATATATAGATAGCATTGAAGAATTTTTATTTTATGCTGTGTATACATGGACAGGTTCATATGATTATATGATAACTGCAATCGTAGGCATAGCTATAATCGTCTTTGGCTTGATAATAATGCTATTAGCTACGAGAATGGTCATTCGTTCATTGATAACAGTGCTTGTTCCTGATAAATCTGGAAGATTAGTAGATATGATTTATGAACATCGCAAACTGGATAAAGGTCCAAATGTTACTGTTGTTGGTGGCGGTACAGGTCTTTCTGTGCTTCTTCGTGGTATGAAAGAGGAAACTAGAAATGCTACTGCTATTGTTACTGTAGCAGATGATGGCGGTTCTTCTGGTAGACTTCGTGAAGAATTTAATATTGTGCCTCCAGGCGATTTGCGAAATTGTTTAGTAGCTTTAGCAGATACAGAACCAATGATGGAAAAGTTATTTCAATATCGTTTTAGTGGAAATAGTGATTTAGCTGGCCATAGCTTTGGTAATTTATTTATCACTGCAATGACAGAAGTTACTGGTGATATTGAACAAGCTTTAAAAGAGTCAAGCCGTGTATTAGCTGTAAAAGGGAGAGTTTTCCCAGCGACAACAGCTAAAATTCGTTTAAGTGCGACTATGGAAGATGGAACTGTTGTAGAAGGTGAGTCTCAAATTCCGTTAGTGCATAAACGCATAAAACGTGTGCATATTTTTTCCACATCATGTAGAGCCAGTGCCTTCTTCCATAAAAGCTATCAGAGAAGCTGAAGTCATTGTATTTGGTCCAGGAAGTTTATATACAGTATAATCCCTAACTTTATTAGTGGATAATATTGCTGATGAAATTAAAAAAGTAAAGCATATAAAGATTTATATTTGTAAT
>ENA-OQEL01000344-OQEL01000344.1-human-gut-metagenome-genome-assembly--contig:-NODE-344-length-17644-cov-5.250956_pt1 | contig 17644 bp, 19 predicted proteins | sample MGYA00242796_ERZ504637 | MGnify/ENA primary metagenome ERZ504637 (study PRJEB26092, sample SAMD00036306) | human gut metagenome | host: Homo sapiens | study: EMG produced TPA metagenomics assembly of... | reverse complement strand
TTTATATTCAATAACTTTTTGCTTAAAGATAGGAGTATATTTACGATTTTTATGAAGAAGTTGTGGAATACCACCATGTTCATAATGAGATATCCATCTGCAAAAGAGGAGCTATATTCTGGCATGTTTAGAATTTTAGCTACATGAGAAATAGAATTTCCTTTAAACATTTTATTGCTTTAACTTTAATTCATTTGAGTATTTAGTCATAAAAAAACTGCACCTCCAAAAGTTGTTTTGTGTCCCAACTTTTTGGGGTGCAGTTCATTAAATTACACAGCTTTTTTATATTCTACAGCTTTACCAATAGCTTCATTAAATGTTGGGTGTGGGAATATTATTTTCTGTAGGTCTACTAGCGTTAATTCTTGTTGAATAGCTTGTGTAAATTGACTAATCATATCTGTAGCATGAGCACACATCATTTGTGCTCCCAAAATACAATCAGTTTCTTTATCCACTATTATTTTTATAAAACCTCTCTCTTGTAAGGATAATACAGTTTTTCCATTAGCACCCATAGGATATTTTATAGTTTTTACATTAATTCCTTGAGCTTTCGCTTCATCAAGAGTCATACCTACAGAGGCGATTTCTGGATTAGTATAAATACAACTAGGTATTAATTTCATATTGTAAATTGGCGCTCTGCCTAACATATGACAAACTGCATTTATTGCTTCTGCTGTAGCAACATGAGCTAATTGTATACCACCAATAACATCTCCACTAGCATAGATATTTTCTATATTTGTTTGGTAATTTTCATTTACTTTTATCTTACCTCTATCAGTTTCTATTGATAGATTATCAGCAAAAAGATTTTGAGTATATGCTCTTCTACCTACAGCCATCAATACTTTATCTGCTGATATGATATATTCTGCATCTTTTTGTAGATACTTACAATTATATTTCTTTGTTCCTTCGTTATAACTTATTTCTTGGACTAATGCTTTTGTTTGAATTTCCACATTGCGTTTACTCAATAACATTTTTAAACTTTGTGCAAATTCTTTATCCATATTAGCTAAAATTCTATCTAATGCTTCTAAAATAATGACTCTTTTTCCTAAGGAAGCATATAAAAAAGCAAATTCAATACCAATAACGCCACCGCCAATAATAGCTATTTGCTCATATACATTTTCATCATTTAATAATTCATCGCTATTTATAGTCAATTCAGCACCTTTTATTGGGGGCATAGCTGGCACTGAACCCGTGGCGATTAAAATATTTTTAGCTTCAATATTTTCTACTTTTTCATCACTTTGAATTGCTATCTCATGTTCGCCAACAATCTTAGCACAGCCTTTGATTATCGTTACTTTATGTATTTTCATCAATTTAGCTATGCCTTCACGAAGTTTTTGTATCACATCTTGCTTATGCAATTGCATTTTTTTCATATCAAAGGATAATGCTTGATAATCTAATCCTATTATGTCCGCTTGATTAGTCATCTCACGATATAAATCAGCCGTATGCAATAATGTTTTTGTGGGTATACAACCATTATTCAAACAAGTTCCACCAAGCTCTGATTTTTCAATTAGAGCTGTTTTCAATCCTTGTTTAGCAGCAAAAACTGCTGCTTCATATCCTGCTGGACCTGCCCCAATTATTGCTAAATCAAAATTTTCCATAAATCACCACACCTTTATAATTTACAAATCATCTTGAATTAAAGTTATTAAATCTTTACTCATAATTTTATCTTCAGTTAAATTTTCTATCCGCTCAATTATATTTCTTTTTATATACAAACAATCTTTTAATGCTTCTTTCAATGATAAAATAAAATTTTGCTCCATAGCGTCAGAATATATCTCTATATCCTTGACTCTACCTTTATCTACATAAATATAAAATTCCACATTTCCCCATGAGAAACGTCTTTGCAAATGATTTGTAAATTGTATTTTCCGTCCAAAAATCCAATCCCAGTCGCTAAATTTTTGCATTAATTCATTTATCTTTAATTTATCAACAGAATTAATCACATAATCCACAGCTAAGCAATTATAAATTTTCTCTGCGGATATTTTTATCTGCTTACACATTGACTCTACTGTAATATCAGCATTATATTCTTTTAAATTTGTTACACGTGATTTTACAGAATCTACGCCTTTTGATTGTAATTTAGCTTTATCTACATTTAAGAATTTCAGCATTTGTTCACTATCTACCGATAGTAATAAAGTCCCATGATGATAACAAAAATCTCCTTGTTTATAAAAAGCATTTCCAGAAAACTTCTTTTGCTCAATAGTTATATCATTGCGACCTGTTTTTTCTGCTTTAATTCCTAAAGCTTGTACAGCCGTCAAAATAACGGATAATTGTCTATCTATATCATAATCTTCTTTTCTCACACAAAAAGTGAAATTCAAATTTCCCAAATCATGATAGACAGCACCGCCACCAGATAAACGGCGAGCTATTTTTCCACCATCTTGGATAAACTTTTCTACATGACATTCTTGCCAAGCATTTTGATTTCTGCCAATCACAATAGTATGTTTATTTTGCCATAGATAAATTATCAATTCACCTTTATTTACAGTAGTAGTCAAATATTCTTCTTGAGCTAAATTATAATAGGGATTAAAGCCATCACCTCTTACAATTTTTATACTATTTATCATAATTAATCACTCTGCCTGATAGCGTAATATTGGTTTTCTTGCAGCTAAAACTTCATCTAAACGGCGCACTACAGTATTAAGTGGCATTTCATGCATAATATCTGGATTTTCTATCGCAGTTTTATAAATTTCTTTATAAATTTTAATCGCTTCGTCCATCTGTGCCTTACCTTCTGTTTCTGTAGGTTCTACCATCAATGCTTCATGCACAATCAATGGGAAATACATTGTTGGTGGATGAATTCCATAATCTAACATAGCTTTTGCTACATCTAAAGCAGATACATTATAATCATGCTTCAATTGTTCTAAGCTCATTACAAATTCGTGCATACAAATGCCATCATAAGCCATATTAAAAGTATCTGAAAGTTCTTGTTTCATATAATTAGCATTGAGTACAGCATTTGCCGAAGCTTCACTGATGCCTTCTTTACCTAAAGTCATAATATAAGCTAATGCTTTCAATACTACGAGGAAATGACCATAAAATTCTTTTACCATACCATATGATTTTTCATAGCGTATTAAATCAAAATAGTCATCTTTTTGCACTACTTGATATCCTGGTAAAAATTCTTGTAAAAATGCTTTACAACCAATAGGGCCACTTCCTGGGCCTCCGCCACCATGTGGAGTAGCAAAAGTTTTATGCAAATTAAGATGTACTACATCAAAGCCCATATCACCTGGACGAGCCCAACCCATTACAGCATTTAAATTTGCCCCATCATAATAGCATAATCCGCCTACATCATGTATCAATTTTGTAATTTCTAAGATATTTTTATCAAAAATACCAACTGTATTTGGATTAGTTAACATCAAGCCTGCAATATTTTCGCCTTCTTTAGACAATACAGCTTTCAATGCTTCTATATCAACACAACCATCACTAGATGATGGAACAGAAATAACATCATAATTTACCATAGAAGCACTTGCTGGATTTGTGCCATGTGCAGAATCAGGAACAATTATTTTATGACGTTTTTCATCATTTCTGCTCTTATGATACGCTTTGATTAATAATAATCCGGAAAATTCACCATGCGCGCCAGCTGCTGGTTGGAAAGTCATTTTATCCATACCAGTTATTTCACATAAATAATCATTAGCCAAAGAAATCGCTTCTAATGCACCTTGTACAGTTTTTGTATCTTGCAATGGGTGAATATTAGTAAAACCTTTGAAACTTGCTACTTCTTCATCAATTTTAGGATTATATTTCATAGTGCAAGAACCTAAAGGATAAAAACCATTATTTACGCCATGTACATTTTCTGCTAATTGCGTATAATGACGACTGATTTCATTTTCAGACAGCTCTGGTAAATTCAAAGTCTCTTGACGTTTTGTAGGCAATTCTACTTTGGGAACATCACAAGGCGGTAAAATACTACATTGATGATTTTGTGTACTTTGTTCAAAAATTAAATTCATATCTACACCGCCTTTACTAATTCAACTAATTTATCAATTTCTTCTTTAGTATTCATTTCTGTAGCACACCATAATATTTCTCGTTCATTTAGTGGCAATCCACCTAAAATATTATTTTTAGCTAATTTATCCATAATATCTTGTGTATTTTTAGCAGAAACAGTAACAAATTCATGGAAATATGGTTGCTGATATTTTAAAGTCAGACCTGCTTTTGACAATTCTTCTGCTAAATAATGAGCTTTGGCTACTGATTGTTCTGCAACTTCAACTAAACCTTTAGCCCCCATAGTTGCAAGATAAATTGAAGCTACTAATGCACACCACTGCTGATTAGAACAGATATTAGAGCTAGCTTTTTCTCTGCGAATATGTTGTTCTCTTGCCTGCAATGTAAGTACGAAAGCTCTTTTTCCATCAACATCAACAGTTTGACCAACTAATCTGCCTGGCAATTTACGCATCATTTTATCAGTAGTCGCCATAAATCCTAAATATGGACCGCCAAAACCAAGTGGTAAACCAAGTGGCTGAGCTTCTCCTACTACAATATCAGCACCTGCTTGTGCTGGAGTTTGTAATACTGCCAAAGCTATCGGATTAGCGCCTACAATATATTTTGCCTTTACCTTATGCACTACTTCACCAAGTGCTACAAGGTCTTCAATATTACCAAGATAATTTGGCTGTTGCACATAAAAACAACTGGCTTCATTATCTATCATTGTTTTTAGTGCTTCGATATCAGTAACGCCATTTTTTTGCTGGCACTAATTCAACTTTTATATCATGACCAAAACTATACGTTTTAATAACTTCTATCACTTGTGGATTAGTAGTTGCTGATACATAAACAGTATTAGCTTTTTTGCGTTCATAACACATAGCTGTTGCTTCTGCTGCTGCCGTTGCTCCATCATAAACAGAAGCATTTGCTATTTGCATACCAGTCAATTCGCAAATCATAGTCTGAAATTCAAATATAGCTTGTAATATTCCCTGACTTATTTCCGCCTGATATGGTGTATATGCTGTTACAAATTCTTCTTTACTTACAATAGCTTTTACCACTGATGGAATGTAATGATTATACGCACCAGCTCCACGGAATATATGCTTATAAACTTTATTTTTATCAGCTAAATCTTCAAATTTTCTTTTAACTTCAAGTTCAGCCAATCCTTTTGGTAAATTCAAGCCATCTTTTAATAATACTTCTTCGGGAATATCTTTATATAAATCCACGAAAGAATTAAGACCACATCTAGTTAATAATTCCTGCTGTTCTTTTTTACTATTGACTACATATGTTCCCATAAAATCACCTCAATAATTATTTAATCGAGAGTTTGTACATATTTTTCATATTCTTTGGCACTTAATAAATCTTCATGATCAGTTAAATTGCTAACTTTGATAAACCATGCACCATAAGGATCACTATTAATAAGTGCTGGGTCATCAGCTAATTCTTCATTAACAGCTTCAATAGTAGCACTAACAGGAGAAAATACATCAGATACAGCTTTTACAGACTCTACATCAGCAAAAGTTTCACCTTTAACTACTTCATCGCCTTCTTCTGGTAAATTAACAAAAACTAAATCACCGAGTGCATCTTGAGCATAATCTGTAATACCGATTAAATAAGTTCCATCTTCTTGTTTTTGTACCCATTCATGAGATTTTACATATAATAATTCTTCTGGAAAGTTCATAATTTATTCCTCCTAAAAATTTATAAATTTATTTTCTCTTTATTTACTTCTTTTATAAAATGGTAATTTAACGATTTCCGCTTCAACCATACGACCACGTACATCAACTTGTACTTTTGTACCTACATCTTTATGTGCTACATCTACAATAGCTAAAGCCACTGCCTGTTTTAAATATGGACAATGTGTACCTGATGTAGTAATACCGATTTTTTCTCCATCAATATAAACATCTTGTGCTTCTCTAATAATTCCTTTTCCTGTAACTTTCAAGCCTACACGACGTCTAGTTGGTGCACCTTTTTGTTCTAATGCACTCTTACCGATAAAATCTGGTTTATCCATTTTTACAAAAATGCCTAAGCCTGCTTCTTTTGGAGAAATTTCATCATTCATTTCATGACCATAAAGTGGCATTGCAGCTTCTAAACGCAAAGTATCTCTTGCACCTAAACCACAAGGGATTAAGCCATCTTCTTTGCCATTTTCCAACAATAAATTCCAAATGGCCGGAGCATATTTACTAGCTACATAAATTTCAAAGCCATCTTCGCCTGTATATCCTGTGCGAGAAATAATGCAATCAATATCATCAATCTTAGCGTCAAAAATACAAGTGTAATATTTTTGTGGAATATTTTTTTCATCAGTAACTTGAGCTAAAATATGTTCACTTTTTGGACCTTGTAATGCTAACTGAGCATATTCTGCTGAAACATCACTAAATTTTACATCACCAAAAGCATGTGCTTTCATCCATGCAAAATCTTTATCTTTATTAGCATGCAATTGACTACAATAAAATATTTATGTTCATGCTGTTTATATACGATTAAATCATCAACTACGCCACCTTGTTCGTTGCACATTGGACTATAGCGAGCATGATTAATATCTAAATCTGTATAATTATTGGATAATAACATATTTATATTTGCTAGAGCATCTTCACCTTCACAAATTATTTCGCCCATATGTGATACATCAAATAAGCCACAAGCTGTACGCACTGCTAAATGTTCTTTAATTACTCCTGTAGCATATTGAACAGGCAAACTGTACCCTGCAAATTCCACCATTTTACCATGACATTTAAGATGTTCTTCATATAATGGTGTTTTTAATAAATCCATATACATTCCCTCCTTGTAATTATTACCGACACTAAAATTTGATGTTTTTTTTATATACTTAATTGTCCAACTGATAAACCGATATTTTAAGCTTCATATAATGGGAATTTCTTACAAATAGCTTGAACTTTTGCTTTTGCTGCTTCAATAACAGCGCTATCTTCACGATTTTCGATAACATCAGCAATGATATCTGCTACCTTACGGATATCTTCTTCTTTTAATCCTCTAGTTGTAAGTGCTGGTGTTCCTAGGCGAATACCACTTGTTACAAATGGGCTTAGTGGTTCAAATGGAATTGTGTTTCTATTTGCTGTGATACCTATTTCATCTAACAAGAATTGTGCTTCTTTTCCTGTGATATTTTTAGAGCGCAAATCTACCAGCATTAAATGATTATCTGTACCACCTGATACAATTCTAAATCCTTTTTTCACAAGTTCATCTGCTAGGGCTTTTGCATTATCTAAAACTTGTTGTTGATAAACTTTAAATTCATCACTTAGCGCTTCTTTAAATGCTACTGCTTTTGCTGCCACTACGTGCATCAATGGGCCACCTTGAATACCAGGGAAAATTGCTTTATTGAATTGTTTGCCAAATTCTGCATCACGACAGAGGATTAAACCACCACGAGGTCCCCTAAGTGTTTTATGTGTAGTTGTTGTTACTACATCTGCATATGGCACTGGGCTTGGATGAAGTCCTGCTGCTACTAAACCTGCAATATGTGCCATATCTACCATGAAATATGCACCTACAGATTTTGCAATCTGTGCCATGCGTTCAAAATCGATAACTCTAGAATAAGCACTAGCTCCACCAACGATTAATTTTGGTTGATGTTCTTTCGCTAATCTTTCTAATTCATCATAATCGATACGTTCAGTTTCTTTATCTACACCATAAGGAATAATTTTAAAATATTTACCAGAAATATTTACAGGGCTACCATGTGTTAAATGACCACCATCTGTAAGGTTCATACCTAAGATAGTATCTCCTGGCTGTAGCAAAGCAAAATATACTGCTGTATTTGCTTGTGCTCCGGAATGTGGTTGTACATTTGCATATTCTGCACCAAATAATTTTTTAGCACGGTCAATTGCTAATTGTTCTACAACATCAACATATTCACAACCGCCATAATAACGCTTACCTGGATAACCTTCTGCATATTTATTTGTAAGTACACTACCTTGAGCTTGCATAACAGCTTTACTTACAATATTTTTCTGAAGCGATCATTTCCAATTTATCACGTTGACGAGAAAGTTCTTTGTTGATGGCTTCTTGTATTTCTGTATCAACAACATCTAAATTTTTCAATAAATCCATATAATTATTCCTCCACCTAAAGGGTTATTAATTATTTATAATAATTAATTTTAGAGATTGATTTTATTATTTTGCTTCTAAAGCCATGATTTTATTTACACGACGTTCATGACGACCGCCAGCAAATTCAGTTTTCATCCATGTACGCACGATTTCATCTGCAATTTCAAAACCAGTTGTACGTCCACCCATTGCTAAAACATTAGCATTATTATGTTCACGAGACATTTTTGCTGTATATGTTTCATGGCAAAGAGCAGCTCTAATACCTTTGATTTTGTTTGCAGCAATAGAAATACCAATACCTGTACCGCAAAGTACAATACCTCTATCAGCTTCGCCATTAGCTACTGGTGTACAAACTTTTTTCAGCGACATCTGGATAATCTACAGATTCTGTGCCAAAAGTTCCTACATCTTCTACTTCTACTTCAGCAAATTCTTCTTTTAATACTCTTTTTACTTCTTCTTTTAAATCCACAGCACCGTGGTCACTACCAATAATTAATTTCATCTTAATCGACTGTATCCAGTCTTTCCCTCCTTATAGCTTTAATAGCTAAAGCTCAATTATTTCATACTATGATTATTTTATCATAATACAAAAGTTAATCAAAGGATTAAATAAAAATACTATTAAAGCCACTAGCCTTATGAAGTCTATTCATAATAGCAAGTCCTATGCCTTTATCTGTTGTACCTTGCGCCAAAATTATATCCACATCTTTATCATCAAAATAGCGCAAACCTTCATATATTTCACTAGCTATTTGCGCTAAATTCTCTTGACTACCATAGGAAAAAGTATTTTGATGATTTAATTCATTAGCCACTTCATCACTTACAAGTAAGCCAACTTTTTTTCCTTCATTTTCATACTTATGCAAAATCTCTTCTATTGATGATGACATCTTTTCGTTATCACCTTCAATTAAAATCATATCTACTTTAGGTGCATAATGTTTATATTTCATGCCCGGAGCTTTTGGTACTACATTAGCTCCAACAATAGCTTTATCTATTTTCACCACAGGGAAAATTTCTTCTAACATTTCTTTAGTAATAGCCCCTGGTCGTAAAATGATAGGAACATCTTCTGTACAATCTACAATTGTAGACTCTACACCAAATTGGCAAGCTCCCCCATCTAAAACCATATCTATTCTACTTTGCAAATCCTTATAAACAGCTTGTGCTGTTGTTGGACTTGGTCTACCTGAAATATTGGCACTTGGTGCTGCTATTGGTGTATCAGCATATTTAATTAAAGCTCTGGCTATATCATTATCTGGCATACGTACTGCTATAGTATCAAGACCACCAGTTACTGCTTTTGGTACGATATCGCTTTTCGGTAAAATAATCGTGATAGGGCCTGGACAAAAAGCAGTCATTATCTTTTTTGCCATTGGTGTTACTTCACTCACAATACGACTTAACATTTTTTGGTCATTGATATGCAAAATTAAAGGGATTATCTGATGGTCTTCCTTTAGCTAAATATATATTTTTAGCTGCCACTTCATTTAAACCATCTCCGCCTAATCCATATACTGTTTCTGTTGGAAATGCTACTAAACCACCATCTTTTATACATTGCCCAGCTCTTTTTAAAGCTTCATCATCTATTAAATTTATTTTTATTAATTCTGTTTCCATGCCAATACCACCCTGTCAATACCTGCATAATCCTTGATGATTTCTATATTTTGCCAACCATTATCTATTGCCATCTGTTTCACAGGTTCAGCTTGATAAATGCCTATTTCTACAGCCATAAAACCGCCATCTTTCAAATATTTCATGCCTTGAGCAAATAATCTTTGATAAAAACTCAATCCATCTTTATTATCTGTAAGTGCCGATAATGGTTCATAATCTTTAACATCAATTTCTAAAGTTGCTATATCCTTTTGCGGAATATATGGCGGATTAGATACAATCACGTCAAAAACTTTATCTTTTACTGGCTCAAATAAATCGCCTACAAAAAATTCACATCTATCATCTACTTGCAAATTCTGAGCATTTTCTTTAGCTATAGCTATAGCATTTGCAGAAATATCCACTGTAAAACCTTTTGCTTTAGGTAAATTTTTGAGCAAAGATAAAATAATTGCTCCACTACCTGTGCCAATATCTACAATATCATAACTTTGTTTATCACCAAAATTTTCATTTACTTTAGCTATAGTATTTTCTACTAAAATTTCAGTATCAGGTCTAGGTATCAAAGTATCTTTTGTAACTTTAAAATCAAGTCCCATAAATTCTCTTTGACCTAAAATATAAGCTACAGGTATATGGCGAGCTCTTTTGGCTACATATTCACGAAATTTTGCCAATTCTTTTGCTTCCATAGGCTCATCAAAATGCACATACAAATAAATTCGCTTCTGTCCCAAAACATGAGACAGAAGCACTTCAGCATCAAGACGAGCAGACTCTATACCCTTTGATTTAAAATAATTAATTGTCCAATTTAACAAAGAACTTATAGTCCATACATCTCTTGATTTTTCCATATTATTTTACCTGTTTTAATCTTTCAGTTTGATCAGCAGTTATAAGTGCATTGATGATTTCATCAATTTCACCATTTAAAACAAAATCTAATTTATGAAGTGTAAGTCCAATACGGTGGTCTGTTACACGACCTTGAGGGAAGTTATATGTGCGGATACGCTCACTTCTATCGCCTGAACCTACTTGAGATTTTCTATCTGCTGCGATTTCATTATTTTGTGCTTGTTGAGCTTGTTCTTGTACTTTTGCACGAAGTACTCTCATCGCTTTTTCTTTATTTTTAAGCTGAGATTTTTTCATCTTGACATTGTACTACGATACCAGTTGGGATATGAGTAATACGTACAGCTGTTTCTGTTCTGTTTACATACTGACCGCCAGCACCACTAGCACAGTAAGTATCAATACGCAATTCATTTGCTTTAATATCTACTTCTACATCTTCAACTTCTGGTAAAACTGCTACTGTAACAGCTGAAGTATGCACACGTCCAGAAGATTCAGTCTGCGGTACACGCTGTACACGATGAGTACCACTTTCATATTTTAATTTACTGTAAGCACCATAACCATTGATACAGAAAGATACTTCTTTAAATCCGCCAAGTTCTGTAGGATTTGCATCAAGCATTTCAACTTTCCAGCCCTGCATTTCTGCATAACGAGAATACATTCTGAATAAATCACCAGCAAAAAGAGCAGCCTCTTCGCCACCTACACCACCACGGATTTCCATGATAACATTTTTACTATCATTTGGGTCTTTTGGCAATAATAAAATAGGAAACTCGCCTTCTAATACTTCTTTACGTGCAGATAATTCTTTTACTTCATCTTCAAGCATATGTCTCATATCATCATCTATATCTTCATCAAACATAGCTTTATCTTCATCTATTGTTTTGCATACTTTTTTTGTATTCACGGAATTTATCCACAAGTTCAGTAAGTGCAGCATGTTCTTGATTATATTTTTGCCATTTTGGCATATCTGCAATAATATCTGGGTCACTGATCAAAGATTCCAATTCTAAATACTTATCTTCAACTGCTTGTAACTTATCTAACAATGCCTTTCCACCTCATTAATTTTATTCAACTAAAAGATTAGCGGTAGGCTAATAACAACCTTCCGCTAATTTTAATTTACACATTTATTTATTTCTATAATAAAATACTATATCAAATACTAGCATTTACTTTTAAATCATTTAAATCTTGTTTATCTATAGTATCATCATTTTTAGTTTCTACTTTTGCTGTTTCTTCTACTTCAATAGCAGCCTTTAGAGATTTTACAGCAACTTCTATCATTGAATCGTCAGGTTCTCTAGTTGTTAAATACTGTAACCACAAACCTGGCAAAGAAATAGCATGTACTATTTTATTTTTAGAACGACCTGCAAAACGAATTAATTCATAAGATATACCTGCTACTACTGGTAATAATAAAACCCTAGAGATAATACGTTCCCAAAGGCTTGGCCAACCTAAGAAAGAAAACATAAAAATGCTGACAATCATAACAATCAATAAAAATGATGTTCCACAACGTGGATGTAATCGAGAAAATTTCTGTACATTTTCTGGTATCAATTCAACGCCAGCTTCATAAGCATGAATTGTTTTATGTTCAGCGCCATGATATTGAAATACTCTTTGAATATCTTTAGCTCTCGATATGCCATATATATATAAGAAGAAAACAATCATGCGGACTAATCCTTCCCATAAATTCATAACCACATGACTATCTGTAGTAATCAAATTAACAGAAGCTGTAGGAATTACTACAAATAATAAAATAGCTGCACATAAAGATATAACCATAGTAATTGCAATATCTTTATTTGTAAGCTTATCTGCTTCTTCCTCTCCTGCCATCTGTGCTGAATAAGTTAAGGATTTAAGCCCCATAACTAATGACTCACCTAAGGATAATATGCCACGGAAAAATGGCTTTTTAAATATAGGATATTTTTCTGCTAGAGAATTTATTGGTTTTACATCAACTGTAATTACGCCAGAAGGTTCTCTTACTGCTGTTGCCACTTTTTTAGGGCCACGCATCATTACACCTTCAATTACAGCTTGTCCACCTACCATTAATTTTTCTGACACTTAAAATCCACCTACCTTATTTAATTATAAATCTATAATTAGTATTTATTTTTAAATATAAATGAAGCAGAGCATTTCTGCTCTGCTTAGCATTCGTATTTTTATTTTTTGCCATAACGTTTGTTGAATTTTTCAATACGTCCACCAGCTGCCATGTCGCGTTGACGACCAGTGAAGAATGGATGACATTTGGAGCAAACGTCTACACGTAATTCACCTTTAACAGAGCCAGTTTTAAAAGTATTGCCACAACCACAGATAACTGTAGTTTCTTTATAATCAGGATGGATTCCTTGTTTCATTCTGTCGCACCTCACTCTCTGACATTTACTGATTGATTATATCACAGACTTGACATACTTGCAAGCTTTAGTTATACGAACTACATTAGTTTACAATATTTTTTATCAACAATCAATAGTAATTGCAAATATCGTTGTAAATACTTATAATAAAATAAGTTAATTATAAAATCTGATATAATGTTTTTATTTGATAATAGAGAAGGGATAAGTTTTTTATGAAGAAAAATAATAATGATTTGCAACATGTATGTAGTTTTTGTAAACGCAATATAACTATACGTTCCCAATATGATATGCCTATTTATGACCCTCAAACAGGTTTTGCTATCTGTAAAAATTGTATCAAAGATATTTATGGATATATTGTTGAACATGATAAACGTGATGAAAAATCTCAAAATCGCAAATTCGTAAATAGTCTTGATGATATCTTAGCTAAAAATAAACCTCATGTCATCAAAGAATTCTTAGATCAATATATCATCAATCAAGACCGCGCTAAAAAAATATTATCCGTTGCTGTATATAATCACTATAAACGCATGAAATATGGTTATACTCATGATAAACGCGATATGAATATCGAAAAATCTAATGTAATTATGCTTGGTCCTTCTGGTTGTGGTAAAACAGCTATGCTTCAGCATTTATCTAAACTCTTAGATATTCCATTTGCTGTAACTGATGCTTCTAGCCTCACAGAAGCAGGTTTTGTTGGTTCTGATGTTGAAGTTGCTGTAAGAAATCTTTACTATGCTGCCGACAAAAATATTGAAAAAGCTGAACATGGTATAATCTATCTTGATGAATTTGACAAAATTGCTCGTAAATCTGGTGCTAATAACTCTATCACAGCAGACCCTGGTCATGAAGGTGTACAACAAGGTCTTTTAAAAATGATGGAAGGTGGCGTTGTTGAATTCACAGCTCAAGGACAACGTAAACATCCAGAAGCACCTACTATTAAAGTAGATACTACTAATATATTATTCATTGTTGGCGGTGCGTTCGTCGGCATTGAAGAAATCATCGCTAAACGTTTAAAAACAGATAACAGTGGTATTGGTTTTGGAGCAAATGTTAAAACTAAAAATGATAAACCAGTATTTAATGATTTGATTCATAAAGTTCGCCCAGAAGATTTGATAAAATTCGGTATCATTCCAGAAATTATCGGTCGTTTACCTGTTATCTGCACACTTGAAGAACTCACTGAAGATGATTTATTAAAAATCTTAACTGAACCAAAAAATGCACCTGTGCGCCAATATCAAGAATTATTAGCTATGGATAAAGTAAAATTAGAATTTGAACATGATGCACTCTTAGCTGTAGCTAAAAAAGCTATCGAACGCAAAACTGGTGCTAGAAGTCTTCGTGGTATCTTAGAAGATGTTATGCTTGATATAATGTATGAAATTCCTCAATCTGATGAACCTAGAAAAGTTATTATTACCAAAGATTGTATTGAAAACCACACTCAACCTAAAATAGAGTCAATATCTACAGATAATACACAAACAAAATCCGAATAAATTTATATAATAAAACCTCGTTAAAAGCTTTATGATAACTTTTAACGAGGTTTTTCATTTTATCTTACTTATTTATTATCTATTATTTTTTTAAAACAGAACCATCATAATATAATGTAGCAAAATAATCTTCAATTGTTTCTGCACGGCGAATTAATTCTACAGAACCATCTTCATGTAATAATAATTCAGCACTACGTAATTTACCATTATAGTTGAAGCCCATTGCATGACCATGTGCACCTGTATCAAACATAACAATGCGATCACCAATATCAATCTTAGGTAATTTACGATCAATAGCAAATTTATCATTGTTTTCACATAAAGAACCAGTTACATCATATACATGATCACAAGGTTCATTTTCTTTACCAACTACAACGATATGATGATAAGAACCATAAAGAGCTGGACGCATTAAATTTGCCATACAAGAATCTAAGCCAATATAATTTTTATAAGTGTTTTTCTGATGCAATACAGTAGATACGAGATAACCATAAGGACCTGTTATTGCACGACCTGATTCATAAGCAATAGCAGTAGTAGTAAGACCTGCTGGCACTAAAATTTCATCATATAATTTATGCACGCCTTCACCTAATGCTTCTAAATCTACAGCATTATCTTCAGGACGATAAGGAATACCAATACCGCCACCTAAATTAATGAATTCAAATTTGATACCTAATTTAGTTGCGATTTCAGCAGCTAAATCAAAAACAATTTTAGCATTTAATAATAAACCTTCAAGTCTAGTTTCATTAGAAATTACCATTGTATGGAGACCAAAACGTTTAACACCTTTATCCATAGCTATTTTATAAGCTTCAAGCATCTGTTCTTTAGTCAAACCATATTTAGCTTCTTCTGGTTTACCAATGATATCATTACCTTCAATTAAGTTACCAGGATTATATCTAAAAGACATAACTTGTGGCATACCAGCATTTTTCTCTAAATATTCAATATGTGTAATATCATCTAAATTGATAATAGCACCTAATTCAATAGCTTTTTGAAACTCATCTGCTGGAGTATCATTAGAAGTGAGCATTATTTTTTCACCATGAATACCTGACGCATCTGCAAGTAATAATTCTGGTAAAGAAGAACAGTCTGCACCTGCTCCTTCTTCCTGCATAATCTGTAAAATACGAGGATTTGGTGTTGCTTTTACTGCAAAATATTCTCTAAATTCAGGAGCCCAATCAAAAGCCTTCTTAAAACGGCGAAGATTTGCTCGAATTGCTTTTTCGTCATAAATATGGAAAGGTGTAGGATATTCTTTTATAATTTCTTCTAATCTTTCTTGAGAAATAGGAAATTTTTTAATTGCCATTTATTTGCCTCCTGATTTTATATTTATTACATAATCTTTATATCTGTGTTTTAAAATTGTTACATGTTAACAGATAATAAGCTGATTATAACATTATTGAGAACTTTAGTCAATTTATAATTAGAATAAATCCACTAACTTAAAACATAATGAATAAAAAAATATACATGTATACATGATGGATATATATGAAAAAAAATTTACAAATTTGTAGTATAATCATAAGAGTTCCCAGTTAACAGTGTTATTAATCAAATAAATTTTGTCTTTTATATTTAGGAGGAATTTACATATGAGTTTTAGTATGGTTGCATCTCATAGTACAGGAAAAGTTTTGAAAGATGTTATTTTTGGTGCAAGTGCTGCTTGCAATGAAGCTATTCAAAAATATGGAGCAGACAAAGTAACTAATGGTACAATTGGTGCTATTATGGATGATGAAGGCAAACTTATTTGCATTCCTACAGTAGAAAAAGTTCTTCGCTCCTTACCTACAAATGAACTTGCTGCTTATGCTCCTATCATTGGTCTTCCTGCATATCTTGAAGCTGTAAAAAATCTTACATTTGCTGATAATAAACCAGACGGATACCTTGAAGCTGTTGCTACTGCTGGTGGTACTGGTGCTATACATAATACCATTTGGAATTATTCTGAAATTGGCGATAGCGTTTTAACTTCTGATTGGTATTGGGGTACTTATAACGTTTTATGTCAAGAAGCTGGCCGTAAATTAGAAACATATGAACTTTTCGATGAAAATATGAACTATAATATCGAAAGCTTCACAGATAAAGTAAATACTCTTTTAGCTGACCAAGACTCCTTACTTATCATCATCAATACTCCTGCACATAATCCAACAGGATATAGCTTATCTGAAGAAGATTGGGATAAAGTTCTTGATGTTTGTAAAGAACATGCTAAAGGTGGCAATAAAAAAATCACTTTACTTGTAGATATCGCTTATATCGACTATGCTGGTGAAAAAAATGAATGTCGCAAATTCATGAGAAAATTCTCCAATCTTCCTGAAAATATCTTCACTATTTTCGCTTTCAGTATGTCTAAAGGTTATACACTTTATGGTCAACGTACTGGTGCTATGGTTGGTCTTTCTTCTAGCAAAGAACTTACTACTGAATTTTTAAATGTCTGCAAATATACAAGCCGTGCTACATGGTCTAATATCAACCGTGGCGCTATGGCTACACTTGCTGCTATCGATCAAGATAAAACTTTATTTGCTCAATTTGAAGCAGAACGCGATGCTATTTATCAGACTATCAAACAACGTGGTGCAATCTTCATGGAAGAAGCAAAAGCTTGCGGTCTTAAAGCATTACCTTATAAAGCAGGTTTCTTCTTATCCATTCCATCTAGCGATCCTGCTGCTGTTTGCGATAAATTACATGATGATTTAATCTTCGCTGTACCATTAAAACGCGGTGTAAGAATTGCAGTTTGCTCTATTTCTGCTGAAAAAATGCATGGTATTGCTCAAAAAATCATTAAATGCTTTGAAC
>ENA-OQEL01000343-OQEL01000343.1-human-gut-metagenome-genome-assembly--contig:-NODE-343-length-17648-cov-3.778437_pt1 | contig 17648 bp, 17 predicted proteins | sample MGYA00242796_ERZ504637 | MGnify/ENA primary metagenome ERZ504637 (study PRJEB26092, sample SAMD00036306) | human gut metagenome | host: Homo sapiens | study: EMG produced TPA metagenomics assembly of... | reverse complement strand
CGCTGTTCACCCGGCAGCAGCGTCATTGCCCTGCGTCGCTGCCGCTGATCGCAGAGCAGGCGGCTCAGCGTGACCATCGGTCTGGCCGACACGCTGATGGTCTCCTCGGTGGGGAAGCCGCTGTTTCCGGCGTGAGCCTTGTGGACAGCTTCAACCAGCCCTGATGATCCAGATCATGAGCGCCCTTGCCACCGGCGGCGCGGTGGTCACCAGCCAGTACATCGGCCGGCAGGAGCCAAAGGATGCCAAGAATGCAGCGGCGCAGATCCTGTTCATCCTGTCCAGCTTCAGCCTGCTGGTGGCCGCCGTTGTGGTGGCGGGCCGCCATGCCATCCTGCGCGGCATCTTCGGCTCCATCGACGTGGACGTGATGCGCTATGCCGAGACCTACTTCCTGCTCTCGGCCCTGAGCTACCCCTTCATCGGCCTGTACAACGCCGGTGCGGCCCTGTTCCGGGCGCAGGGCAACAGCAAGATCAGCATGATGTCCAGCCTTGTAATGAATGTGGTGAACATTGGCGGCAACGCCGTGCTGATCTACGGCTTCAAAATGGGCGTGATGGGTGCCGCACTGGCCAGCCTTGTGTCCCGTGCCATTGCCTGCGTGGCTGTGCTGTACCTGCTGCAGCGGCCCGCCTGCCCGCTGCGGGTGGACGGCCTGCAGGCCCTTGCCCCGAAGGCACGGCTCATCCAGCAGATCCTGCGGGTGGGCATCCCTGCCGGTATTGAAAACGGCATGTTCCAGATTGGCAAGCTGTCCGTTTCCAGCCTGACCTCCACTCTGGGCACCGCCGCCATTGCGGCCAACGCCGTGGCAAACACCACCACCACCTTTTTGAACATCCCGGCCAACGCCGTGGGCATGGCTGCGCTGACCGTCGGTGGGCCAGTGCCTTGGCGCAGGCGAAAAGGATCAGGCCGTGTATTACTCCCGCCGCCTGATGCTGTTTGCCTACTGCGGCGCATGGTTCATGAACCTTTCGGCCTTCCTGTTTGCCAACAAATTTGCACTGGGCCTGTTCAACCTCTCGCCGGAAGCCTACGCCATGGCGCTGGAAGTGATGGTGTGGTTCAACATCGTTTCGCTGTTCATCTGGCCTTCCAGCTTTACCATGCCCAACATCCTGCGTGCGGCAGGCGATGCCCGCTTTACCATGACCGTGAGCATCGTGTCCATGTGGGCCTTCCGGGTGGGCTTCTGTTACCTGTGTGTGCTGGCCTTCCACGGCGGCCTGCTGGCCATCTGGATGGGCATGTATCTGGACTGGGCGTTCCGCTCCCTGTGCTTCTTTGTACGCTTCGTGCGCGGCAAGTGGCTGGAACAGCAGGTCATCTGAATCTTTCCTCTGCATTTTATAAGAGCCTGCCGCGAAGGCAGGCTCTTTTTTACGCAATACGCACAAATAATTTATTTGTTTTTCAGCAATGTTGTCTGCTTTCGTTCTTGTTTTTGTCATATTCCCGGCGTATAATTTCACAGTGCTAAGAGCTTTCACTTCTGCAAAAAGGAGGCTTTTTCAATGAAACGCAGTTGGTTTTCGCGCCATCCGCTTTGCTTCATGGCGCTGTATCTCATACTTTATCTTTCCGCATTCAATTTCCTGAACACCCAGATCCATATGCCACACATCCTCGTGCACTGCCGGCTGGACGATCTAATTCCCTTCTGCAAATATGCGGTCATCCCCTATTTTGCATGGTTTCCGTGGATCCCGTTCACCCTTGTCTTCCTTCTGTGGAAGGCACCCCGGGAGGACTTCTGGCGGCTGTGTATGCCGCTGTTCAGCGGTATGACCATTGCGCTGGCCTGCTACGTGATCCTGCCCACCGGGCTGAATCTGCGCCCCTGCTATGTGCCGGGCACAGACATCTTCGCCCGTGCGGTGCGGTTCCTGTACAGCACCGACACACCCATCAATGTCTGCCCATCCATCCATGTGTTCAACTCGGTCACGCTGATGCTGGCCTATCACCGCTGCCGCATCTTTGAGCAGCCCCGGTTCCGCTGGATGCGCCCGGCCGCTGATGTGCTGTGCATCTCCATTGTATGCTCCACCATGCTGCTCAAGCAGCACAGCTGCATCGATGCAGCGCTGGGCGCTTTGCTGGCGCTGGCACTGGATACTGCGTTCAGCCGTATGATGGACACCAACGATCTGCCGCAGATGCGCCGCATCTGAATCTCTATAAAAAAAGGAAATGCGCTGTCATCGGGGGGACAGCGCATCTTTTTTGTTCAGAACAGATCCTCCGGCAGGCAGACATCCTGCTTTGGCACCTTTGCCCAGGAAAAGTCCCTGATCAGGCTTTCCGGTGTGCGGGGCGCAGGCTCCGGCTGCAGGCCGTAGGCGTAGGCAAGCTTGCCCACGATCTCCTGCGCGGTATACTTTTCCCGCAGGTTTTCCAGACTCTGGTCGCCATCGCGCTTGGAGAGCCGCCGCCCATCCGAGGCCAGCAGCAGCGGGCAGTGGGCAAACCCCGGTGCCTGCAGGCCCAGCAGGCGGTACAAATACAGCTGCCGTGCCGTGGACGAAAGCAGGTCTGCACCGCGCACCACTTCGGTAACGCCCATGCGGGCATCGTCCACCACCACGGCCAACTGATAGGCGAACACGCCATCCGCCCGGCGCAGGTAGAAGTCACCGCAGTCATGCAAAAGATTTTCGGTGTGCGGGCCCATGCAGCCATCCACAAATGTGATGTCCTCGTCCGGCACCATCAGACGATAGGCAGGGGCCTTCTTTTTGCGTTTTTCCTCAATTTCGGCAGCGGTCAGGCCGCGGCAGGTGCCCGGATAGACCACGTTGCCGTCCGAGGTATGGGGCGCGCTGGCCGCGTGCAGCTGGGCGCGGGAGCAAAAACACGGGTACACAAGGCCGCGCTCTTCCAGCTTTTTGTAGCTTGCGGTGTAGATCTCCGCGCACTCACTCTGGTAATAGGGGCCGTTCGGCCCGCCGGTGCTGCCGCCCTCGTCCCACGCAAGGCCCAGCCAGTCCAGATCCTGTTCCAGCAGGTCAGCATAGATGCGCGGGCAGCGCTCGGCATCCAGATCCTCAATGCGCAGCACGATACGCCCGCCCTGACTTTTTGCGCTGAGCCACGCCAGCAGGCTGCAGGCCAGATTGCCAAGATGCAGCCGCCCGCTGGGGCTGGGTGCAAAGCGGCCGGTTGGCGGCACAGGCTCTGTTTTCTGCGTAAAAACTGCTTGTTCTTGCATGTGTATCCTTTCAACCGCCGGACGATTTAAAATTGCCGACGCGTTCGCTTTGGCAATATCAGCGGAAATATTATTTTATATATTCACGTTTGTGAAGCGAAGCGGAACAATGAAAGCCCCAGTGGGGCTTTTAAGCGACCGAACGGTCTTGCGTCAGCAAGATGGAGGGGCCTCGCCCCGACAAGTTCGCGTTTGTCGCGCTCTGCGGAGCGCTCCAAACGCATTTTCACGGGAAGGGGTCGTAACGGGAAACGGCATGTTGCTGCTGTCGGCTTATCGCCGTCGCGCAGCGACTATAAATCGGCGGAACACAAAAAATCCTTTCGCTCTGCGCGGGAAGCCGCTTTTTCCCTATTATAGTTGCCCGTCCGCCAAAGGTCAACAGACCACCCTGTTCAGCCGCCGCTCCACCGCCTGCCGCACCTCCGGCGCGCGGATGCCGTACACGATCTGCACATCGCAGCCGCTTTGCACCACACCGCTGCAGGGCAGGGCTTTCAGGGCCTGCTCCTTGACGAAGGCCGGGTCGTTCACCGTGACACGCAGGCGGGTAAAGCAGTTGTCCACCGTGCGGATGTTCTCCCGCCCGCCAAAGGCTGCAATGAGCTTTTCTATTCCCTGCTCGTCCAGCGGCAGGGCCTTTTCCGGCCGGGACGGCTCTTCCGGGCGGCGGCCCGGCGTGGGCAGGTCCAGCGCCTTGATGAGCACAGTGAACACCACAAAATACACCGCGATCTGGGCAAGGCCCAGCAGATACAGCACCGGGTAGTTCGTGCGGGCCGCACCAGCAGAAAGGTTCATCACAAGCGACCCCAGAAGGTTCGAGGTAAACGCCGTGACTCCGCACAGGTGCAGCAGCACGATGAAGATGCCGGAGATGGCTGCGTGCGCCAGCCACAAAACCGGTGCCGAGAAGCAGAACAGAAAATCCAGCGGCTCCGTAATGGAAGCCAGCGATGCCGTAAAGGCCAGCGGCAGCAGCTGAAGGGCAGTCTTTTTGCGGCTGCCCCGCCGGGCACAGAAGATGAATGCCGCCGCAATGCCAAAGTAGCCGAAGGTCTTGGTAAAGCCGGTGTACATCCACACGATGCCATCCGAAAACGGCAGGCCGAGGTTATATTCGGTCATCATGACCACATAGGCACCGGTATAGGTGACGCTGCCCACCATGAGCTGACCGCCCAGCTGCGAGAACTGGAACGGCATATACACCAGATGATGCAGCCCTGTAGGGATGAGCAGCCGTTCCAGAAAGCCGTATAAAAACAACCCGATATTGCCGGAAGCGGCAATGAAGCCGGTGACGGCCGCAATGGCCTTCTGGATAGGCGGCCAGACAAAGCAGGCCCCAGAGCCCAGCACCGCCGCCAGTGCCGCCACGCAGGCAAAGGACCACCGTACACCGGAGAACACACCGCCCAGAATGCCGCGGTGGGCTTTTTCGCAGGTGCGGTCATATACAAAGGCGGTGAGCAGGCCCAGCAGAATACCGCCGAACACGCCGGTGTCCACAGTCTGGATGCCCAGCACCATGGTCTGGCCTGCGCTGTACAGACCGGTAAGCGCATCCGGCTGCGCCAGCAGGCCCAACTCGGTCAGCGTTACATTGCCCGCTGTCAGGTAGACAAGATAACTCATCAGGGCGATGAACGCCGCCTGATGCTTTTCCCGCTTTGCCAGCGCCGCCGCAAGACCGGTGCAGAACAGCACGCTCAGATTTGAAATGACCGCCGTGAGGCATTTGTAAATGATCCTGCCCGCCAGCTGCACCGGCTCCCACCGCAAAAAGGGCAGCACTCCGGCCAGCGGCGCACTGGTGAGCAGTGCGCCCACCACCAGCAGCAGGCCCGCCGCCGAAAGATAGCTCAGCGGTGCCAGCATTGCGCGGGAGAACCGCTCCAATGCGGCTGTGATGCAGTGCTTCATGGGCGTTTCCTTCCTTTCCGGCTGACGTGGGCAGACACTATACTTGTAGTCAACCGATTTTTGCAAAAAATGTCAAGAATGCAAAGTTCCCAAAAAATGCGTTTCTTCTTTGTGCAGAGTGCATATTTCCCGCTTGAAATTCGTTCTGCGCTGTCCGATTGACAACCGCCGCGGCAGAACGTATACTTAGGGTGTATCGTTTTGAAGTGCTGCGGCCCGGCTGCGGCACCGCTCAAGGAGGACACTACTATGAAATTGAGATATGCCCGCATCCTCTCGCTGCTGCTCTGCGCAGCGCTGGCCTGCAGCATTTCTGGCAGGCTGCGGCGGTCTCAACCGCCAGCAGTTCCGAAGCGCCAAGCTCTGCCAGCAGTTCTGCAAGCTCCGCTGCTTCCGGCGAAGACCTGCCTGATTCCACCACCCGGGCCGACACCTCCGGCCTGAACCCCGGCGATTTTGACGAGAACTCCATCTTCTCCATCACCGGCACCGCTGCCGCCTTTGAGCCTTGTCTGGGCTGGGGGCCGGGTGTTTCCGGCTGCTCGCTCAAATCGGTGATCGCAGCGGCATCCCTGCTGCAGTGGGCAGAAAACGCCCGCCTTGCCTCCCGCACCCCGGAAGCCGTGCAGGAAGCTTTCTACAGCTGGTACGACACGCTGGACGCTGATGAGCAGGAAAGCTTTGCCGAGGCCTGGACGATGATTGAGCCGGACGCGCTGAGCCTTTTGAGCGACAAGGACAGCATGGCTGGCCGCATTGAGGATGCCGGCCTTGACCCGGATGCCCTGCCCGGCTGCACCCTGAAGAACTGGCAGGCCCTGCAGACCGTGCTGGACGACTGCGTGCCCGCAGTGGGCCAGTGAACCCAACATAAAAAGAAGCTGACCGGGCTGGTCAGCTTCTTTTTGTTTTGCGGAAAAGGCCGGGGCCGCCTGCGGCATCAGACCTTCTTCAGCACATACTGGCGGGTGCCCATGCCGATCTTCTCGGCCTGCTCCAGCGTGGCCTTCCACTCGATATTGGGGTTGGAATCCTTGAAGTTGTCGTGGTGGCAGTTCCAGCCGGGCTTTGCAAGGTTCTGGCCCAGCTGGCTGTTCGGCAGCGGCTGTGCATTCAGGCAGGCGTCCGCGCAGGCCTGATCCAACGCCACCGGGTCAAAGGACGCAAAGATGCCGATATCCGGCAGGATGGGTGCATCGTTCTCGCAGTGGCAGTCGCAGTTGGGGCTGATGTCCTGCACCAGAGAAACATGGAAGCAGGGACGGCCTGCGCATACGGCAGCCGCGTACTCGGCCATTTTTCGGTCCAGCATCTCATTGGCGCTGTCGCACTGGGAATAGATGGCGTCAAAGTTGCAGGCACCGATGCAGCGGCCGCAGCCCTTGCACTTGGTCTGGTCAATGACGGCCTTGTTGTTTGCATCATAGGTGATGGCATCGGAGCCGCACTCCTTCGCGCAGCGGTGGCAGCCGCGGCACAGACTCTGCTGCACCTCCGGGTGTCCGGCGGCGTGCTGTATCATCTTGCCTGCGCGGGAGCCGCAGCCCATGCCGATGTTCTTGAGAGTACCGCCGAAGCCGGTGGATTCGTGGCCCTTGAAATGGGTCAGGCTGATAAAGATATCCGCATCCATGATGGCGCGGCCGATCTTTGCCGTCTTGCAGTATTCGCCGTTCGGCACCGGAACCTCTGCTTCATCGGTGCCGCGCAGGCCGTCCGCAATGATGACCTGACAGCCGGTGGTCATGGGCCAGAAGCCGTTCAGCTGGGCACAGGTGAGGTGCTCCAGTGCGTTCTTGCGGCTGCCCGGATACAGGGTGTTGCAGTCGGTCAGAAACGGCAGACCGCCCTGCTCCTTGCACAGGTCGGCCACCACCTTGGCGTAGTTGGGGCGCAGGAATGCCAGATTGCCCAGCTCGCCGAAATGCATCTTGATGGCAACGAATTTGCCATCCATATCAATATCCTTGATCCCGGCGGCGATGCACACGCGGCGCAGCTTGTCCAGCAGGCTGGTGCCCACGGGACAGCGGAAATCCGTATAATAGACCTTGGATGCTTCCATAGCAGTTTCCTCCATTTTGTTTGCGCGGCACGCTGCCGCATACTCTCTTATTTTGTAGTATAGCACATCTTTTTGCAAAGAAAAAGTGCTGTCGTAAAGGGCGGCGGGCACACCTCTGTGTCCCACGATCAAAATGGCCTCCGCTGATGCTCTAGCCATATTTAGCGGAACTATCATTTCCTAACGAAAGAAAGCCGGAAATCTGCGGATTTCCGGCTTTCTATTTTCACAGGAAAGAGTCGTAGCGGGCAGCGGCATCGTGCAGCGCCGGCTCCCTGCGGGAAGCATTCCAAATCAGAAGATTGCCGTCGCAGCCGCCACTGCCAGCACGATGATGCCCAGCACGATGCGGTAGGCTCCAAAGAACTTGAAATCGTGGCGCTTGACGTAATCCATCAGGAAGCGGATGGCGGCAAGGCTCATGCCAAAGGCCACCACACAGCCCACTGCCAGCACAGCCACCTCGGTGCCGGTCATCACAGAACCGCCGACAACGAACTTGACCACCTTGAGCAGGGATGCGCCCGCCATGACCGGGATGGCCAGATAGAAGGTGAACTCTGCCACACAGGCGCGGGACAGGCCCAGCAGCAGGCCGCCCACGATGGTGGCACCGGAGCGGGAGGTGCCCGGAATGATGGCCAGACACTGCCACAGGCCAATGATGATGGCATCGCGGTAGGTGATCTGCTCCAGCCGGCTCACGTGCGGCGCGGCGCGGCGGTTCTCCACAACAAAGAACAGCGCGCCGTACAGAATGAGCATCGCGGCAACCGTGATGTAATTGTAGAAGTGAGCTTCCATCCAGTCGTCCAGCGGGCTGATGATGAGCACCGGGATCGTGGCCGCTACCACCTTGAACCACAGGCTCCACACGCTGGGCTTGGAAATGACTCTGCCCTGCTTCATGCCAAAGGGCCACAGCTTGCCCCAGAACAGCACCACCACGGCCATGATGGCACCCAGCTGGATGACCACACGGAACATGGACATGAACTCTTCGCTTGCATTGAATTTGATGATCTGTTCCAGCAGGATCATATGACCGGTGGACGAAATGGGAAGCCACTCGGTAATGCCCTCCACAATGCCCATCAGGATGGCTTTGATGATCTCAAAAAACGTAAGTACCCCTCCTTGTGCACAAAGGCACAGCAGCTTATTTTCTTCCAGTATACCATACTATGTCTCTGCACGCACGCAGAATGCGAAAATTTTTTACGCCCGCCGCCACTTTTGCCCTGCAGGCTGTTACTGCGCTGGGAAATGTGTTATACTGATGCAAAGACCCTTTTCCTTCTATTTTATCCGCAAATCAAAACAGAGTTTAAACACCCTTGGTATTTTTGTTGAACCATTCTACAACGAGGTGAATCCATATGAATATTCTGGTGATCGGCTGCGACCAGGTGGGCGCTTCCCTCATCCGCGATCTGGAACGCATCGGCCATGATATCTCGCTGATCGAAAAGGATCCCGAACAGCTCAAGCGTCTGGATGCCTTTGACGACTACAGCTTTGGCGGCACGGCTCTGGTGGGCGACCCCACCGACCCGGATACCCTGCGGCAGGGCGGCATTGACAGCTGCGATGCCGTGGCCGCTGTGAGCGAGGACGACTCGGTAAACCTGATGGCGGCACAGATCGCAAAAAGCATCTTCCGCCGTGAGAAGGTGATCTGCCGCGTGTCCGACCCGCACCTGCAGGTGCTGTACCACAAGGCTTACGAGATCGACACCATCTGCCCCACGGTGCTCACCGAGCAATCGGTGTTCCGCGCACTGGCAAAGTAAAAAGTGAGGGAAGCATATGAAAGTTTGTATCGCAGGCGGCGGCAAGGTGGGCATGTATCTGGCCCAGAGCCTGCTGGCCCACCGCCACAAAGTGACCATCATTGAACCGCAGGAAATGCTATGCCGTTCGCTGGCCGATTCGCTGGATATCCCGGTGATCTGCGGCGATGCCATCAGCTTTGACACCATGCGCACGGCCGACGTTGCCAGCTGCGATGCCTTTGTGGCCGTGACCGGTGCGGACGAGAACAACCTTGTTGCCTGCCAGATCGCAAAGCGGGAGTTTGGCGTGAACCGCACCGTGGCCCGGGCCTCCAACCCCAAGAATCGCGAGCTGCTGCACACCTTAGGCGTGGACACCGTAGTGTGCGGCACCGACAACCTGAGCCACATCCTTGAGCGCGAGATCGAGACGGATACCATCCGCCAGCTGCTGTCGCTGGGCGGCGGCACGGCCAGCCTGAACGAAATTTTGCTGCCGGAGAACTTCAAGTTTGCAGGGCAGGCGGTCAAGGACATCCCCATGCCGGGCGACGTCATTCTGGTGTGCATCACCCGCGATGCGGAGTTCATCATCCCCCACGGCAACACCACCCTGCTGCCATGGGACCGCATCCTCTGCCTGACGCAGGATGACACCCTGCACCTGCTGATGGATGCCTGGGGCCTTTCCGGCAAATGACCGAACGTGACCTGCTGCGCACGGCGCTGATCATCCCGCCCAAGGGCCGGGCCGTGCTGTGCGTCTGGGCCGCTGTTCCCGGCGTGTTCTGCGCGCCTTTTGTGTTCTGGCAGAGCCTGTTTGCCGGGTGTATTTTCTGTGCCCTGTGGGCGTGCCTGTGTTCGCCGCGTGGGCAAGAGCCTGCAGCTTTACCGCAGTGCTCACCGCCCGGAACACTGCCGTGCGGGCCGGTATCGCCGTTCCCATCACACGGCAGCTTCCCCGCCGGGCCGTGACTGGCGTGTGGACCCTGCGCACGCCGCTTCTGTGGCTGGCCGGGTGCAGCGTGCTGGTGGTGCACGGCCCGGGCGTACAGCTGTTCCTGCCGGGCGTGGATGCCCTGCAGGCGCAGGCCCTTGCCGCGGTGCTGATGGAGGAAACGCCATGACCGAACGCGGCTTCCACCCGTTTGCGGTGCTGCATTTTCTGCGCAAGACCATTCTGCTGTATCTGCTGCCGCTTTTGCAGGTGCTGTTTGCCCGCAACTGGGCGGCGCTGCGCACGGCTCTGGTGCAGGGCGCGGCGCTGCTGACAGTGCTTGCCGCTGTGAGCGCCGCCGTGCTGCACGCAGGCCGCTGGCGGGTGGATGCACAGGGAACCCTGCGGGTGCGCTGGCGGCTGGGCGTGCGGCTGGACCGCTGCCTGAAAGCCAGCCAGCTGGCAGCGCTCACCATCGAGCGGCCCCTGCTCTACCGGCTGGCCGGTGCCAGCCGGGTGGTGCTGTACCCTGCCGGGCAGAAGCGCACCCTGACCCTGCTTTTGAGCGCGCAGAACGCGCAGTTTTTAGCTGACCGCATGATGCCGCGCCGGGATGCTGTGGCCCACACCCCGCGCGGCGGCGAAAAGCTGGCCTTTGCGGTGCTGGGTGCCAACGGCCTTTCCACCCTTGCTTTGCTGGCGCTGGCCATCAAACAGAGCAGGCCCTATGCGCCGGATGCCCAGACGGCGGCCTTTGCCCACCTGAACCGCATTGCGGCGTGGGCGGCGCGCTGGCTGCCCATGGGCACAGCATGGCTGCTGGTGCTGGGCGGTGTGCTGTTCTGCGCAAGCCTTGTGCGCAGTGCGGCCCATGCGGCCCATTACACCGTGTGGCGCACCGAGAGTCACCTTGGCAGCAGGGGCGGCTTTGTGCGCCGGTATGAGATGCGCCTTGCGCTGGAACATCTGAGCTATGCGGACCTGCGCCGCTCGCCTGCCACATGGGCGCTGGGCTGCTGCCCGGTGTTCGTTACAGCAGGCAGCTGCCAGCCTGAGATCCCGTTTCTGGTCTGGCGGGAGGACGACCCTTTTCTACAGGAGCTGCTGCCCGGCTTTGTCCTGCCGCCAAAAGCCCCGGTGGACACCGCAGGCCGCAGCATCCCGGCGTTTTTTCTGCCTGCCGGCATCCCCTGCGGGCTGTGCCTGCTGCTGACAGCGGTATCCCGCTACACCCTGCCTGCGCTTACGGTGCCGCTGCTGGTGGTCACTGCTGTGTTTGCCGCCCTGCTGGTGGGTGCGTACAACGGCTGGCGCAAAGAGGGCATCTGGCTGCAAAACGGCCGCCTGACCCTGCGCTGGCAGCACGGCTTCCATCTGCACGACATCTGCGTGCTCTGCCCTGTTCCGGCCCTGACGGCCATGCAGTCGCCATGGGCAGCGGCGGTGCACCGCACGAACCTCACCCTCACCTTTCCGGGCGGGGTGAAGTGCAAGGTGCGCAGCGTAAAGTGCAGCGAACTGCCTTTTTTGCTTTTCTGAAACTGTAAGGAGTCTTTTTCTGTGATAAAAACTGTATTATTCGATCTGGACGGCACCCTTCTGAACACCATCGACGACCTTGCCGATGCAGGCAACTGGGTGTGTGCACAGCATGGCTGGCCCACCTTTACGGTGGAACAGTTCAAGCACATGGTGGGCAACGGCATCCCGAAGCTGGTGGAGCGCTTCTCGCCGGAAAATGCCCGCACGCCGGAGCAGCTGGCGGCCACGCTGGCCGAATTCACTGCCCGGTACGATGCCCACAAGGAGGACAAGACGGCTCCCTATCCCGGCATCCCGGAGCTGCTGGACGAGCTGCGGGCACAGGGTGTTCAGTGCGCAGTGTTCTCCAACAAGGCCGACCCGCTCTGCGGCAAGATCATCGCCCACTATTTCGGCACAGGCCGCTTTGCTGCCGTGCGCGGCAGCAGGCCCGGTGTGCCCACAAAGCCGGACCCTGCCGGGCTCTATGCGCTGATGGACGAGATCGGTGCAGACCGCTCTGCCACCCTGTTCGTGGGCGACAGCGATGTGGACATCCTCACCGGACACAATGCCGGACTGCCCGCCATGGGCGCGCTGTGGGGCTTCCGGGGCCGCGCAGAACTGACCGCTGCCGGTGCGGATGCACTGGCGGCAGTGCCGGAGGATATTTTTACCTATATCAAAAACAACTGAAGATGCAAAAAGGCGAGCCGCCCATTGGGCGGCTCGCCTGCTGTGTTCTTTGGGGTAACTTTATCAGCCCAGAGTGACTTCCTGGATCTTGGAGGAAGCGAACTCGAAGGGCCAGACGGTCTTCCACTCCTGATCCTGCACCTGTGCGATTGCAACAGAAGCGTAGGTGTTGTCACGGTAGTGCTTTACGCCGCCGATCTCGTACTCGGGAGTGAACTCGATCTTGGAGTAGGGCAGAACGATCTTGCGGCCGCCCTCGAATGCACCATCGATGGACAGCTCTGCCAGAGCGTCGCGGACGGCAGCACCGTCGGTGGAGCCAGCCTTCTCGATGGCGGTCTTGAACAGCCACACAACGGTGTAGGACTCAGCAGAGTGACCGTTCATGTTGACATTGTAGACCTTCTTGAAGTCCTCGTTGATCTCCACGCCGTTGGTCAGGTCGGGGTTGAACTCGACAACAGAAGCCACGCCGTTTGCGGATGCGCCCAGGTTCGGGATGAAGGAAGGATCGGTGAAGCCGTTTGCCTTGGCAACGATCATCTTGGGCTTGTAGTTCTGCTCCTTCAGGGTCTGGACGAACAGAGTAGCGTCGCCGATGTAGGAGTCGCACAGGATGGCATCGGGATCAGCCTGCTTCAGAGCCAGGACCTGAGAGGACAGGTCGGTAGCGTTGGAGCTGTAGTCCACTTCGGCCACAACATCCAAACCGTAATCGGGTGCAAACAGGTTGACGCAGCGGATCAGCTCCTGACCGATGGCAGCCTTATCGGTGAAGATGGCGACCTTCTTGATCTCGTTGCCGGTCTGCTCCTTGGAGTCCTGCAGATACTTCAGCATATCTTCCACGTAGACGGAGTTCAGCGGGCACAGACGGAAGAAGTAATCGTAGTCCTTGTGGTCCTCGTCGGTCAGACGGTCCAGCGTGGAGATAGCGGTGATCATGGGGATGCCGTACTGCTGGCAGACCTGAGCCACGACCTCGGTAACAACGGACATATGGCAGCCCATGATGACGTTGACACCTTCCTGGGTGATCAGGCGCTCTGCCTCAGACTTACCGGTGGCTGCGTCGCCTGCGTGGTCACCGCGGACAACTTCCAGCATCTGACCGTTCACGCCGCCTGCCTTGTTGATCTCGTCCACTGCAAAATCGATGCCGCGCAGGATGTTCTCGCCGATGGCTGCGTTGCCGCCGGACATTGCGTAGATGGTACCGATCTTGATGGTATCACCGCTGGCTGCTGCAGTGCTGCCGGATGCTGCGGTGCTGGTAGATGCTGCAGTGCTGGTGGAAGCGGAAGAGCCGCCGCAGGCGGTCAGAGCAGCTGCGCTGCCCAGAACAGCGGATGCCTTCAGGAAGCTTCTACGAGAGATCTTTTTCATAATTGTCCTCCATTCTGTTTGTAAAAAACAGCTTGTTAATCCGAGATGCCCCGCCGCACCGTGTGAAGTAGTGCCCGCCGGACATCCAGTTTCCAAAATCAGATGCCGAGGTACGCCTTCTTGACGTGCTCGTTTGCCGAAAGCTCGGCGGCGGTTCCTTCCAGTGCCACGCGGCCATTCTCAATAACATAGCCGCGGTCAGCCGCTGCAAGGGCTTTGGTGATATCCTGTTCCACCAGCAGCACCGAGATGCCGTCATTCTTCACCATGGTCTTGGCCACTTCCAGAATGTCGTCCACGATGTTGGGGGCAAGGCCCAGACTGGGCTCGTCCAGGATCAGCAGCTTGGGCATGCCGATCAGCGCACGGGCCACGGCTACCATCTGCTGCTCGCCGCCGGACAGAGTGCCGGCAGCCTGCTTTGCGCGCTCGCGCAGTTTGGGGAACCAGTTATAGCACTTTTCCAGATTTTCTGCAAAATGCGCCTTGGTCTCCTTATTGAATGCACCCAGTTCCAGATTTTCCAGCACGGTCATCTCGGTAAAGAGCTGACGGCCTTCCGGCACCTGCACGATGCCGCTGTCCAGAATAACGCGGGAGCTTTTGCCGGAGAGGTCCTCCCCGTTGAACTCCACCTTGCCGGAGCTGGCCTTGACCATGCCTGTGATGGTGCGCACCATGGTGGTCTTACCGGCACCGTTGGAGCCAAGGATGGCAACGATCTCGCCATCCTTCACCTCAAAGCCGATGTCCCACAGGATGTTCACAGAGCCGTAACCGGCGTTCAGACCTTCAACTTTAAGCACTTGCGCCCTCCTTTTTGGTGCCCAGGTACACCTCCATGACGTAAGGATCGTTCATGACCTGCTCGGGCGTGCCCTCAGCGATCTTTTCGCCGTGGTGAAGGACGATGACCTTCTCGCACAGGCTCACGACCGCCTTCATGATGTGCTCGATGAGCAGGATGGTGACACCGGACTCGTTGATCTTGCGGATCAGCTGGATGGCCTCTTCGGTCTCAGCCGGGTTCAAGCCTGCCATGTTCTCGTCCAGAAACAGCACTTCGGGCTTGGTGGCCAGAGCGCGGGCCATCTCCAGACGCTTCTGGTCCGGCGTGCCCATGTCCTTGGAGATCACATGACGCTTTTCGTACAGGCCGGTGAAGTGCAGCACCTCCATGGCGCGCTCCTTGGCCTCTTTTTCGCTCTTTGCACCGGCGTGGCCGAAGTAGGCGGCGGCGGTGACGTTATCCAGAACGCTCAGGTTCTTCAGAGGCTTCATGATCTGGAAGGTGCGGGCGATTTTCATGTTGGTGTACTCATACGCCTTTTTGTTGGTGATGTCCTCACCATTGTAGAAGATCTTGCCTTCGGTGGGCGGGTAGTAGCCGCAGATCATGTTGAAGGTGGTGGATTTACCAGCACCGTTGGGGCCGATCATGCCGGTGATGGAGCCTTTCTCCACCGAGAAAGAAACATCATGCACGGCGGTCAGACCCTTGAACCGCTTGGTCAGGCCCTGGACTTCAATAATAGGCTTTTCTGCCATGATTACTTCCCTCCCTTGTCTGCCATCAGCTCATACTCTTCCAGCACGTCCAGAGACGGCTTTTTGAGGATCTTTTCATCGATGAAGGTCTTGACCTTCGAGTTCATGTACCAGCCCAGAATACCGGACGGACGGAAGCGGATGACCACGATCAGCACGATGGCGTACATCAGCATGTTGATGCCGGGCAGGATGGCGGCAAAGTTTGCACGCAGCAGTTCGCTCAGCGGGATCATGATGAGGCCGCCGATCAGCGGGCCTTCGATGTAGGCAGCGCCGCCCACGACTGCCGGCAGCACGATCTCAGTGGACTTGGACTGGATCATAATATCGGGGTCGATGTAGCGGACGTAGCTGACGTAGAAGAAGCCGACCAGACCGGCAATGATAGCCGAAATGACAACGGCAATGACCTTGTACTTGGTGGGGTTGATGCCGATGGCGGCGGCTGCGTCCTCATCCTCGCGGATGGTGCGCAGTGCAAAGCCCAGCTTGGAGCGGCCGATCTTCTTCATGATGAGGTAAACGCCCACCATCATGATGAAGCCGATGTAGTAGTACGGCACCTTGCTGGTAAAGCGGAACTGCGCAAAGGAGTCCTTGCCGAAGGGCAGGCCCACACCGGATGCGCGGCCGAAAAACTCCGAGTTGATGATGAACTGACGGATGGACTCGGCAAACGCGATGGACACCAGCGTGAAGTAGGGGCCGCGCAGGATCAGGCTGGGGAAGAAGATGACACCGGCCACCACGCCCACAACGAGCATATCCAGCACAGCGGCCACCCAGGGGTTCATGCCCGTTTTGGTGACCACCAGACAGCACACATAGGCACCCAGACCCATGTAAGCGGCCAGACCCAGCGAGTTCTGGCCGGTGATGCCGCCCAGAATGTTCCACGCCATGGACAGGGTGGACATATAGAAGGTGAGAACGAAAATGTTGATGATGTAAGGTTTATCAACGACCAGCGGGATCGCTGCGAAGATGGCGACAATGATAGCCAGAACGATCGCCAGATTGCGGTGATAGGTTTTAACTGCTTTTCTGGTATCCATCTTATCGCCTCCTCAGAATCATGACCTGACGCACGACCAGAATGATGATGAAGGTGACGAACACGATCATATCACTGTAGGACGGGCTGATGAACAATGCACTCATCTGCTCCAGCAGGCCCAGGAAAATACCGGCGAAGAATGCGCCGGGGATGGAGCCCAGACCGCCCACGACCACGACGATCAGTGCGCGGAAGCCGAAGCTTGCGCCTGCGGTGGGATAGATGGTGTAGAACTGGGTCAGCAGAGAACCGGCGATACCGGCCAGAGCAACGCCCAGACCATAGGTCAGGATGTAAATTTTCTTGACGTTGATGCCCACGACCTCAGCACCAATGGGGTTCTGGGATACGGCGCGGATCTGCTTGCCGGTGGTGGAATACTTGAGGAAGGCAAACAGTGCAATGGCAACCACGATCAGGATCAGGAAGCTGACCAGACGCGGCAGCGCAATGGTGACCGGGCCAAGCGGGATATAGGTCTGCGAATAAGGGGTAATGATCTTATAATAGGTAGAACCAAAGATGACCAGAGCGCCGTTGGTGAGCAGCAGGCCCAGACCGACGGTGAGGAACAGCAGGTTCGTAAAGCTCTTGGTCTTGAGCGAAGGGGTGATCAGAGTGGACTGGATCAGCGCACCCAGACCGAACATGAGCACTGCAACGATGGGAAGGGCTACATAGGGGTCCACCCCAAAGTAGGTATACAGAACATAGGTGATGTACATGCCCACCATCAACATTTCGCCGTGGCAGAAGTTGACGATGTTCATAACACCGAAAATGATGTTCTGGCCCATACCCATCAGGGAGTAGAAACCGCCCAGCAGGATCCCGTTTACCAGTGCTTGCAAAAAAGACTTCCATTGACATCCTCCCGTTCTAAGCATCAGGCGATGGGAGCAGATGATGCAAAAACTGCACGCTGCATCCGCCATCGGCCCATACTCGTGATTGAAAACCGCCCTTGTGGACTCCATTTCCTCCCTTCTGCTCGTACAATTGAAATATCATCTGTATTGCAACGTAAGTGCAGCCTGTATACAAGATATTATTTCTACCAAACTTTGTCATGAATTTATATGGAAAGTGCTAGAATATCCCAGAGTTTTTGGTGTGTAAGTCAATTTTCGCGGTTAAAAATGGAGGATTGATGTCTCATTGACATAATTTTGTTACTATTTCAGGCCGGAAATTTACGGAAAATGCAGAAAAACCCGGCAGAAGAACACCTGAACGTGTCCTCTGCCGGGTTTTTTATCCATAAAATGGCATGTGGTATTCAAGATGAAGGCGCACGCCGCCTGTCCCGGGTCGTGGTTCCCAGCGTATGCTTCACGCTTTGGAGCGGCGTTCGCATCCCGCTGACCACGGCCCCAGCTTCGCTTCCCTGTACTCTCTCTGCGTCTGCTGCGACTCATTCCGACTCCCTCCGGGACCGGGGGAAGTTCTTTGCTCGCTGGCGGCGGTCAGCTCAACTGCAATTCCCGTACGGGTCAAATAAAATGTAAACCTGAACA
>ENA-OQEL01000340-OQEL01000340.1-human-gut-metagenome-genome-assembly--contig:-NODE-340-length-17711-cov-2.803515_pt1 | contig 17711 bp, 18 predicted proteins | sample MGYA00242796_ERZ504637 | MGnify/ENA primary metagenome ERZ504637 (study PRJEB26092, sample SAMD00036306) | human gut metagenome | host: Homo sapiens | study: EMG produced TPA metagenomics assembly of... | reverse complement strand
CCGTAGACGGCAATGAGAAAAAAACTGGGGACGTATCGTTGCTGTATACGAAGACAAAGCCGTTATTCAGGTATTTGAGGGAACTTCGAGCATGTCTCTTACCAATACCCATACCCGTCTGACCGGACATCCGATGGAGATCGGACTTTCCGAGGAAATCCTGGGACGTACCTTCGACGGTATCGGAAAACCGATCGACCGCATGGGACCGATTGACGCAGAGGTAAGAAGAAACGTCAACGGCCTGCCGCTGAACCCGGTTACCCGTAAATACCCAAGAAACTATATCCATACCGGTATTTCTGCAATCGACGGTCTGACTACCCTGATTCGTGGCCAGAAGCTGCCGATCTTCTCCGGAAACGGACTTCCGCACGACCAGCTGGCAGCACAGATCGTACAGCAGGCATCCCTTGGAGATTCTGATGAGAAGTTTGCAATCGTATTTGCCGCTATGGGTGTTAAATACGACGTAGCAGAGTTCTTCCGCCGGACCTTCGAGGAGAGCGGTGTATCGGATCACGTTGTTATGTTCCTGAACCTGGCAAATGACCCGGTTGTAGAGCGTCTGATCACCCCGAAGGTAGCACTGACAGCTGCCGAGTACCTTGCATTCGAGAAAGGCATGCATATCCTGGTTATCCTGACCGATATCACATCCTTCTGCGAGGCTATGCGTGAGGTTTCCTCCTCCCGTGGAGAGATTCCTTCCCGTAAAGGTTATCCTGGATACCTGTACAGTGAGCTGGCTACGCTGTATGAGCGCGCCGGAATCGTACAGGGCGTAGAGGGATCCGTAACACAGATTCCGATCCTGACCATGCCAAACGATGATATCACGCACCCGATCCCTGACCTGACCGGTTACATCACCGAGGGTCAGATCGTACTGGACCGTCAGCTTCACGGCCAGTCTATTTACCCGCCGATCAGCGTACTGCCGAGTCTTTCCCGTCTGATGAAGGATGGTATCGGTGAGGGCTACACAAGAGCCGATCATCAGGACGTAGCGAACCAGCTGTTCTCCTGCTATGCAAAGGTAGGAGATGCGCGTTCCCTGGCATCCGTTATCGGTGAGGATGAGCTTTCTCCGATCGATAAACAGTACCTGGTATTCGGTAATGAATTCGAGCATGAATTCATCGGCCAGGGAATGGATGAAAACCGTTCCATGGAAGATACGCTGAACAAGGCATGGGAGCTTCTTGGACTGCTTCCGAGAGAAGAGCTCGACCGTGTCAACACCAAGGTTCTGGATCAGTATTATCATCCGACCACCATTGATGCAGTAGCAAAAGCAAAGGCAGAAGCCGATGCCATGAATGAGTAAGCGAGAGGAGTGAGATCGGAATGGACCCGAATACCTTTCCTACCAAGGGAAACCTGATTCTTGCAAAGAACTCTCTGAAACTTGCCCACATGGGTTACGAGCTGATGGACAAGAAGCGGAATATTCTGATCCGCGAGCTCATGGGCCTGATCGATGAGGCAAAGGATATTCAGCGTCAGATTGATGTGACGTTCCGCGAAGCATATGCGGCGCTGCAGATTGCGAACATGGAGATCGGTATCACCAACGTACAGACCGTGTCCTATACCGTTCCGGTGGAGGAATCTATCCGGATCAAGACAAGGAGTATCATGGGCGTGGAAATTCCGCTGGTAGAGGCTGATCCGTCCGGACAGGCCCCGACTTATGCTTACTACAGCACGAAGGAGTCCCTGGATCAGGCAAGACAGGCCTTTGAAAAAGTAAAAGACCTGACCTTAAACCTTTCCATGATAGAGAACTCGGCGTACCGCCTTGCTGCGGCAATCAAGAAAACACAGAAGCGTGCCAACGCGCTGAAGAACATCACGATTCCGCATTACACCCAGCTGTCCAAGGATATCGCGGACGCACTGGAGGAGAAGGAGCGCGAGGAGTTCACACGACTGAAGGTCATCAAACAGAGAAAGAACAAGGCAAGCTGATAAGGCTTTCCCGGAATAGAGATGAAAAACCCGCTTGGGCCGCGAAGAGATTTGCGGTGCCGGGCGGGTTTTTATGTGTCATGCAAAAAATATGTTTTTGGCTGCACTTTTTGTGCAAAAATTTTATAAAAATTTTCTATCTTTTTAAAACGGTCTTTGCTATAATACGTAAGGCGATTGTAAAGAAAAGTTAAGATTTTGTAAGCTGTAATGCTTTTTGGAGGTAGGAAGATGAAACACAAGAAACAGAAAAAAACGAAAAAAGCAGGGCGCATTCTGCTGGCTGTGTTTGCAGTGTTGATCGGAACGCTTGGCGTGCTGCTGTTTACGTCCGAGCGCTGGATGCGGAAAACATGGCCGAATCTGAGCATGGAAGAGCTTGTTTACCAGTTAAAGGCCCCGATTGCCGGAACCAGCCATGATCTTCTGATGAGTTATGTCTGCTCAAGTGCGCTGATCGCAGCGGCAGCACTCATCCTTCTGATTCTGGTCAGCATTTTTCTTCGGGAAAAACGCAAAGCCCATGTGGCGTTCGGGATGATCTGTATCGCGGCAGGAGCCGCCAGCATCGTCTATTCCATCAATGACGTGTGGGCAGCACTGGACGTAAAAGATTATCTGAAAAATCAGAGCACGTACAATACCGTGGTAGAAGACAACTACGTAGATCCGGACCGCGTGAATATCACGTTCCCGGAACAGAAACGAAATCTGATCTATCTCTATCTGGAATCCATGGAGAGCACCTACGCAGACAAAGCCTCCGGCGGAGCATTCGATAAAAACTATATCCCGGAGCTGACCCAGCTTGCCGCAGACAACATCAGTTTTTCCAATTCGGAGCTGCTCGGCGGCGGCCAGCCTACCGTAAACGCAACCTGGACCATTGCCGGAATTTTCGCACAGACCTCCGGTCTGCCTCTCAGCATCGGAATCCAGCGAAATGAGATGGCATATCAGGCCAGCTTCTTCCCGGAAATCAATACCCTGGGTGATGTCCTGGCGGATGAAGGCTACAAGCAGTATTTCTTCATCGGTTCAATCGGACAGTTCGGCGGCCGGGAAGAGTATTTTGAAAGAGCACGGCGACTACGAAGTAGACGATTACAACTGGGCTATGGAAAAAGGCCTGATCCCGGAAGGATATTACGAATGGTGGGGCTATGAGGATGAAAAACTCTTTTCCTTTGCCAAAGACCGTCTGACCGAAATCGCAGCAGAGGGAGAGCCGTTCAACTTCACCATGCTGACCGCAGACACCCATTTTGAGGATGGCTATCCGTGTGAGCTCTGCGATGAAGAAAACGACGGCGACAACCAGTATGGAATGGTTCTGCACTGCTCCAGCAAGCAGGTCACCGAGTTCGTTTCCTGGATTCAGCAGCAGGATTTCTACGAGAACACAACGATCGTAATTTCTGGCGACCATCTGACGATGGATTCCGATTTCTGTGAGAACATTGATCCGGACTACACCAGAACCGTATACAACGTGATCATCAACTCTCCGATCCAGCCGCAGCAGGAGAAAAACAGAAGTTTCACCACCATGGACATGTTCCCGACCACGCTTGCCAGCCTCGGCGCCACCATCGAGGGCGACCGCCTCGGCCTTGGAACCAACCTGTTCTCCGGCGAGCAGACACTTGCTGAGAAGCTGACCTTTGACCAGTTCAATGATGACCTCTCCCAGAAATCCAAATTCTTCGAGAAAATGGAAGAGCAGGTAACCTCCATCTGGACCAAAACCGATGAGGGCTGGAAGTTCTACATCGAAGACGAAGACCGCTGGGCCAAAGGCGAATGGGTATCCCTGAACCCGCACCGCTATGCGAATGACACCGAGCAGAGATACTACATCGATGCAAACGGCTATGCTGTCAAGGGATGGAAGCTGATCGACGGAAAGTGGTACTACTTCTCCGTCAAGGGAAGCTACCGCCTCCTTGAAGGACCTTGCGACGAACCGTTTGATGTGGATGAGTCGCAGTATTCTTAAAAAATAGAACATATAAAAACACCGGCTTCCCGGAGACAGATAAAAATCTGTTTCCGGAGAAGGCCGGTGTTTTTTGTTAATTCAGAGAGAGACTACAAAAGAGTGATGTATGATTCGATTATCTTGCCTGGAAACGGTCATAAACGGTTTGCACAATTTCTACTGCACGATCAACATTCATCTGCTTCAGCTGAGCGATAAAATCATCATATTCATCCATAGAAATAACACCTGTGATAAACTGAGATGTTTTTTCGTTTACAATTGTCGTAACATCAGTCATGATTTTGCTGTATTCTTTGTTTTCGTCTGAAGAAATACCCATAGCACTGACATCAGGCAGACAGTTTTCGGTGCCAGCTTCTGCCCAGATATCATAGGAAACAAGATCTTTTTCCGGAACGGCGGCAAGCTCACGTTTCCAGTCCTGCAGGCAGACACGGGAAGGTGGCATAGTGAAATAAGCCATTGCCTGTGCAAAAGTATAATCTTCGTTGGCAGTTACTTTGGAGGTGAAAACTGGAGTTCCGTCTTCCTGATATTCAAAAGTATCGCCCTCGGTACCATAGTTGGCTAAAAGAGCACCTTCCTCGCTGAAGAGATAATCCAGCCATTTTACACAGAGCTCGGCATTTGGAGAATCTGCGGAAACTGTGATGCACGGACCGAGCAGATAATACATATTTAATTTTACAGTATCTTCAGCATTTACTTTCGGGGCAGGAACAGGAACGTACTCGGCATTTGGATCTGAGTTTGCACCTTCGTATGCTGCGATTAATGTGTAAATAGAGCAAAATGCACCGGTTTTTCCTGTGGTAACCATTGCATTGTCCGGAAGGACTGCGTTTGTAGACATAAAGTCAGGATCAATTAATCCCTCACTGTACCAGCGATGCATCATTTCAACATAATCTTTCCAGCCGCTTTCAATCGGTCCGTATTTAACAACGCCGTTTTCCTGATAGAAAGTATTGGAAACTCCATAACCGGCATTTAAGGCATTGGCAAATCCATCATATCCAGTATAAGAAAGCGTCAGCGGAGCAGTTGCACCTTCCTGGTCTTTAAAAGCAGTAAGCATGGTTTCCCAGTCATCGTAGGTGACCGGAGTATCCATACCGAGGTCATCGAGCCAGTCTTTGCGGACATACATGCCGGCATATGGTCCCTGCTGTTCTGACATGATCTGATAGATACCGACCATACGTCCGTCATTGGTATAAGCACTGCGCTTCAGATTTTCATCTTCTTCTCCGGCCTTTTCGAGAGCAGCCATATAATGAGGAGCATACTTCTGGATGAGATCTGTCAGGTCCATATAATAGCCATCGTCTACAGCGGCATCAAGACCGTCAGGATAAACATAGGAAGGGCCACTGTTTTTGATCATATCCGGCAGTTCGCCGCCTGCGATCATAAGATTGTAAGCAGATGCTTCGTCTCCAATGGCGGGATGCTGAAATTCAATATGTACATTCGTTTTTTCTTCCAGCTTTTGAAAAAATTCTGTATCACCGAGAGAATCTACAATACTTGCAGCATTGGCATCCATAGGAGTCCAGAGAGTTAATGTTGTTTTCTCATCCACTAATGGAAGAGAAACTTCAGTATCTGCAGCAGAAGTGTCAGAACTTACAGAAGAAGCTGCAGAAGAAGTATTAGAAGAAGCAGAGGTGGAACTGCCGGAAGAAGTGCTGCCGTTAGCACCGCATCCTGCCAGAAGAACAACGCTCTGTAATAAGGCGCCCATGCGTATAGCCTGTCGTATTCTTTTTTTCATACTTGAAATCTCCTTTTCTTTTGATTTTCGTTCTAATGTTCGTGCACGTTACCTGTATTATAAGAGAAAGGTGGGAAAAAAGAAAAGAACCAGTTTTTGCGTCAGGTGCAGTTTGCCGTCAGAATCAGAATTGCCAGAATGTGTTTTGATTGCCGTTTTGCGTGATCCTTGGGCAATTTTGAGACTTTTCCGGGGGTGCGTGCTATAATTTAAGGAAGAAAAATGCATGGGGGAATGTCAAAAGATGAAAGAGAAAAAAATATTTTATCCGTGATGAAAACGTATCTGGTGTTGGTGATGATCCTGTTGATTGTACTGATTGGCTGTTCTTTTTATTCCTATCAGAGTTTTAAGAGCAATACGAAAAATGCGCAGGTTGCATTATTAAATCAGGTACAGTATGAGATGGACATTCGGCTGGAAAATATTTCAAAGATCAGCCAGCTTCTGGCGGATCATCCGATTGTTCAGGAAATAGCGGAACTGGAAGATGAGCAGCCGGAGTATCAGCTGAAGTATACAGAATTGAATCAGGTTCTGCGCAATGAAAATACGATGCAGCAAAGTGAAGCAGAAACGGTATTGTATTTTAAAAACAGCAACGCTGTGTTTACTGGAAACTATCGGTACCAGGACGAAAATTTGGATGCATTTTTGAAAAAGAAAGGAATTTCTGAAGAAGAATTTCAGAATCTGGTTTCCCTGGAAAGAAATAAGGGAGCATATCAGATTTTAAAATCGGGCACAAAAAGTGCGGTACTGATCCATTTAAACCCAATTTTGGATAAAAGATATCATCGGGCTGGTGTAGTTATTACGTTTGTTTCTGTCAGAGAGTTTGAAAAAATATTAAACCTGAGTGACTATATTGAGCAGAGTATTTGCTGCATGGCAAACGGAGATCGCTCCCTGATGATTGGTACCGTTCCGGAGGGACAGGATGTGCTGCAGCAGAACAGTTATGAAGAGATTGTGTGCAATTCCGAACCTGTGATGCAGGAAATACAGGGAAAACGATATATTACAATGGGAATATCTTCCCAAAGCGGAGTATGGAACTATTATTTTTCTATTCCAATGTCGATTTTTTATCAGCAGAACAGAACATATTTTATCATTATTGCGGGTGCTGTTCTGATGAGCCTGTTGGCAGGCGTTTTCTGGCATGGCATTACAGTAAAGCATTTTCAGAACCAATCCAGGAGATCTGGATACGTTTCGGATGGATGGAGCAGACAGTTATCCTGAAATGATGAAATCCTTGGAAAAAAACAATGCTTGTCTATGAGTATAGGCTGCATGACATACAGAAACAGTTAAGAGGAAGTATGCAGCAGCAAAAAAGATGAGTTTCTGTTTTCCATGTGCAGAGGTAATATCAAATGAGAAAAAAGTACAGGAAAAACTGAGTAAATATGAGATTTCATTAAAAAATGCTCCGTTCGAATTTATGATGTTCCAATACAGGGAGATCGAAGAATCTACATTTTGTGTGAATGGTACGGTAGATTATGATCTGCTGTTGTTTGTAAGTCAAAATGTTATTGAGGAGTTGCTTTGTAAGAACGGAGGGGCTGCATTTCGTCATGACAGAATGATCTTGTGTATCTGTCAGCCGGTGGAAGAGGCTGATGTACTCAATCAGCTGCTGAACCAGATCGTTGATTTCCACAAGGATGTTATTCATGCAGAACTGTGTGTGTTCCGCGGAGGCCAGGGCAGTGAGCTAAGCGATATTCCAGAGCTGTTTTTAAATGCGGAGGAAATGGCAAACTATAAGACTTTCTGGGAAAAGGATATTCCGAATATTTTAGACTATCGTGACAGCAAATCCAGGAAAGCGCTGGAAGAAGATTCTATTTCGCTGGATATTCAGAAACGCTTTTTAAATCTGCTGTCCATCAAAGACTACACGAATGCGTATGAACTGCTGACAGAACAGTTAAATATGGTGGAACAGGGAGAAATCAAAAACTTTCAGTTGGAGCGATACAAAATTTATGGTTTGGTAAGCAATCTGTTGGAAGGAATTCCACATGTGGATCAGCTCGAGAAAAACAGCACGGAAGAAGCAAGACAGATCGGTGAGATTCTGGAATCACTTTCTAATGTAAGATCACTGCAGGAGATCAGGGAAAAAATTGATCTTCTGTTTGGAAAAAATTATTTCCTATCAGAAGGGAACGGAGAAAGAAGGCTTTCCATGGGTATGGGAAGTGCAGAGTTACATTGAGAAAAACTATGCAGACCCGCAGATGGATGTGCAGTATCTGGCGGAAAAGTTCCATCTGTCAACATCACATCTGAGCAGAAACTATAAAAAAGTAACGTCAATTGGTGTGAGAGACAACATTCATATCGTGCGGATTGCGAAGGCAAAAGAACTTTTGATGCAGGGAATGAGCGTGCAGGAAATTGCGGAAAAGGTAGGATATGTGGAATCCAGAGCATTGATTCGTACGTTTAAACGGTATGAAGGAGTGACTCCGGGCCAATATCGGGAAACTATGGTGCAGAAATAGCAGAAAATGAGTACCACCACAAGAAAAGGCCATAAAAAGCAGCAGAAAAAGGAGGGAAGCCACAAAAAGTGGTTCTTTCGAACCGGCAGGGAAGACGATACAATCAGATTAATGATAAGTCCGGCGGGAAGAAAGGAGCACATATGAAAACAAAAAAATTTACAAGGAGGAAATCGTAAAAGACTGGAAGAAAAACAAACTGCTGTATCTTATGGCGGTTCCGTTGATTGCATTTTTTATCGTATTTGCATATCTTCCAATGGGAGGCATCCTGATGGCATTTGAAAATTACAAGCCAAAACTTGGAATTCTCAGAAGCCAATGGGTAGGTCTGGAAAATTTTAAAGACTTTTTTCAATCGGTATTTGCGTGGCGTGTCATTCGGAATACGGTTGTGCTGAGTATGTTGCAGCTGATCATTGAGTTTCCGCTCACGATCATTTTTGCGCTGCTTCTGAATGAACTGAAGGATTCCATTTTCAAAAAAGGTGTACAGATGATTACCTATATGCCGTATTTTATTTCCATGGTCGTTCTGGCAGGTATCATTGTAGACTTTACCAAAAGTACAGGTGTCCTGTCGCAGATCGTTACCTTTTTTTAGTGGAAAACAGGTAAATCTGTTATCCGATCCGGCGTGCTGGCGTCCTTTGTACATTGTTTCGGATTTATGGCAGGGACTTGGCTTTGGAAGTATTATTTATGTAGCAGCACTTTCCGGCGTGGATCAGGAACTGTATGAGGCAGCAAAAATTGACGGAGCAAACCGCTGGAAACAGACACTGCATGTAACACTGCCTGGAATTTCCTCCACCATTATTATTATGTTGATTCTGCGAATCGGTTCCATCATGTCGGTTGGATATGAGAAGACCATTCTTTTATATAACCCTCAGGTTTATGAAACCGCAGATATTATTTCCAGTTTTGTTTACCGAAAAGGTCTGGAAGAGTTTAACTATGGATACAGTACGGCTGTCAGTCTGTTCAACTCTGTGATTAACTTCATTATGCTTGTAAGTGCAAATGTTATCAGCCGGAAGTACTCGGAAACAAGTCTGTTTTAGGAGGAAAAAATCATGAAAAAAACCAAAAACGTCTCTGGCGCGAAAAATTATTTATTGTATTTGACTATCTGGTTCTAATTTTTCTTGCAGTTGTATGTTTGCTGCCGATTCTTCATGTGGCGTTTGCATCGGTTTCTGATCCCAACTGGGTCATGAACCAGAGCGGATTGATTTTAAAATCACATGGTTTTACGCTGGATGGATATAAGCTGGTATTTCAGACAAGACAGTTGATGGGAAGCTATGGAAATACTCATTTTTTATGTGTTTGCATCGACAGCACTTGGAATGCTGATTACTGTATTGGGAGCGTATCCGCTTTCGAAAAGCGATCTGCTCTGGTCGAATGCACTGATGCTGATTATTTCCTTTACCATGATGTTCAGCGGAGGAATTATCACGTTCTATATGGTAGTAAGAAGCCTTGGAATGTACAATACCCGCCTTGCGGTTATTCTTCCGACGTGTGTCAGCGCATTTAACCTTATTCTGGTCAGAACGGCAATGGCAACGCTTCCGAAAGAACTGGAAGAATCTGCGCGTCTGGATGGGGCAGGACCAATTGCTGTACTTTTTAAGATTGTTCTTCCATTGATAAAAGCAACGCTTGCAACAGTAACGCTGTACTATGTAGTTGCAAACTGGAATTCCTGGTTCAATGCATCCATTTTCCTGACAGACCGGGACAAATATCCACTGCAGCTGATTCTGCGGGAAGTACTGATCCGAAACGATACAAGTTCGGCAACATCCGCATCTTCAGGAGAACTTGCAGGACTTGCGGATTCTTATAAGCAAATTATAAAATACTGCACCATTATGGTGGCATCTGTTCCAATTTTATGTTTTTATCCGTTTGTTATGAAGTATTTTAAAAAGGGTGTTATGGTAGGATCAATCAAAGGCTAAGGAGGAAGATCATGGAATTTTACGAAAAAGTCAATCGAATTGCGAAAACAGAAAAAGGAGAATTGAGGGGATTCCGGGAAATATTCCACAGTATACGGTATTTAAAGGGATTCCTTATGCAAAAGCCCCAGTTGGAGAGCTCCGCTGGAGAGAGCCGCAGGAAACAGAAAAGTGGGAAGGCGTTTATCATGCAGATCATTTCGGACCGATTGCGCCGCAGATGCGCCACCCGAAAGGCAGTTTGTATGGTGATGAATTTTTCCAGTCCGCAGAAGATATGAGTGAAGACTGTCTGTACCTGAACATCTGGACGCCGGAAGTGAAGGAGGAGAAAAACTGCCGGTTCTGTTCTGGGTACATGGCGGCGGACTCACAGGTGGATATGGATTTGAACCGGAGTTTGACGGAGAAGCTTTTTGCAAAGAAGGCGTGATTCTGGTAACGTTTAATTATCGTCTGGGCGTTCTTGGATTCCTCTGCCACGAGGATCTGGCAAAAGAAAGTGAGCATGGTGTTTCTGGAAACTATGGTCATCTTGACCAGATTGCCGCACTCAAATGGGTAAGAAAAAACATTGGTGCGTTTGGCGGAGATCCGGATAATATTACAATTTTTGGACAGTCTGCGGGTGCATTCAGTGTGCAGACAATGCTTGTGTCACCGCTTACCAGAGGAGATATTGCCGGAAGTATTATTATGAGCTGTGCGGATATCAACTGGCCGGATCCAGGCATGGGGCAGAAACCGATGGAAACAGCAGAAAAACAGGGCGCTGAATTTATGAAAGATGCAGGATGCCATTCCATAGACGAACTGCGCGGCAAGAGTGCAGATGAGCTAATGGCAGTTATGATGAAGGGATTTATGAAATATCCGATGGGAACGGTGATCGATCATTATCTGCTGGATGAGGCAGTATCCGACAGTTATTATCAGGGAAATTACCCGGATCTGCCGATGATGATTGGAAACACCGCCGGGGAATGGACTCTGGTATTCGGCGTACCGGAAGACCCGGAAGTCTGGAAAGAACAGCAGCGTCAGATGATGGGACCTGCAGCGGAAAAATACCTGGAACTGCTGCAGGTAGAGAAAAAAGAAGACATTATGCGCGCGATTCAGGAAAGCCATTCCTGGATGGTAAAAAACAGAGTATTGTGTGAGCTGAATATCAGACATGATCATAAACCGTGCTATCTGTATCTGTTTGACCACGATCTTCCAGGGAACGAGGCAGGATCCTTCCATTCCTCCGAGCTGTGGTATGTATTTGGAACTGTTGCACGCTGCTGGCGTCCAATGACGGGAACGGATTATGATATTTCCAGAGTTATGACAAAAAGCTGGGCGAATTTTGCAAAACAGAAAAATCCAAATGGAGAGGGTGTACCGGAATGGAAGCCATATCAGCCGGAGAATCCTCAGAACATGGTATTTTCGGAAAAGACAGAATGCAAAGAAATCAAAGAACTGGAAGTACAGCGGTATTTAAAAGAAATTATGCTGGAACATGCATAAAAGGCTGAAAGAAAAGGAACCTGGGCAGAAAAAGCAGGTTCCTTTTCTACATAAAAAGACAAATTCCAGGGAAAAATTCTCCGCTCCGCCTTTTGGCGGAATTTTCTGCATTTTTTGGTACAAAACGTATAAAGATTGTGAAATAAATAATTATCAATTGAATCATCTTACAAAACATGGTAAAATATGGCTATCAATCGGCGGACAAAGCGGAAAAAAGAAAGGGGATTTTAAAACAATGGGTTACAAATCAGACATTGAAATTGCACAGGAATGTACCATGCAGCCGATCACAGCGATCGCAGAAAAAGCAGGTATTGATGACAAATATCTGGAGCAGTACGGAAAGTACAAAGCAAAAATTGATTACAACCTGTTAAAAGACACCAATGCGGAGGATGGAAAACTGATCCTCGTTACAGCCATCAACCCGACACCGGCAGGAGAAGGAAAAACAACAACTTCTGTAGGTCTGGTAGACGGACTTTCCAGAATCGGTAAAAAAGCAATGGTTGCACTTCGCGAGCCATCTCTTGGACCGGTCTTCGGTGTAAAAGGCGGAGCAGCAGGCGGCGGATACGCACAGGTTGTTCCAATGGAAGATATCAACCTTCACTTCACCGGTGACTTCCATGCAATCGGTGCAGCAAACAACCTGCTGGCAGCTATGATCGACAACCACATTTTCCAGGGCAACGCTCTGAATATCGATCCGAGAAAGATCACCTGGAAACGATGCGTAGATATGAATGACCGTCAGCTTCGTAATGTAGTAGACGGCCTTGGCGGAAAGACAAACGGAATGCCGAGAGAAGACGGCTACGATATCACGGTAGCATCTGAGATCATGGCAGTTCTGTGTCTGGCAAGCGACATCACAGATCTGAAAGAAAGACTTTCCAAGATCATCATCGGATATACCTACGGAAAAGTATCCGAGCAGAAACCGGTAACCGCAGGTGACCTGCACGCAGAAGGCGCTATGGCAGCACTCTTAAAAGATGCCCTGAAACCAAACCTGGTACAGACACTGGAAGGAACTCCGGCTATCGTTCACGGCGGACCATTCGCAAACATCGCACACGGCTGCAACTCTGTAACAGCAACCAAAATGTGCCTGAAATTAGCAGATTACACTATCACAGAGGCAGGCTTCGGTGCTGACCTTGGTGCTGAGAAATTCCTCGACATCAAATGCCGTATGGCAGGCCTGAAACCGAATGCAGTTGTAGTCGTAGCAACTGTTCGTGCCCTGAAATACAACGGCGGCGTTCCGAAAGCAGAACTGAACGGCGAGAACCTGGAAGCTCTGGAGAAAGGTATGCCGAACCTTCTGAAACACGTAAGCAACATCACAAACGTATACAAACTGCCATGTGTCGTTGCCATCAACGCATTCCCGACCGATACCGAAGCAGAGCTGAAGCTGGTTGAGGAGAAATGCAAAGAGCTCGGTGTCAACGTTGTTCTGTCCGAGGTATGGGCAAAAGGCGGCGAGGGCGGCGTAGCCCTGGCAGAAGAAGTTGTCCGTCTTTGCGAGCAGCCGAACGATTTCACCTATGCATACGATCTGGAAGGCTCCATCGAAGAGAAACTGAACGCCATCGTTCAGAAGATCTACGGCGGAAGTAGAGTTGTCCTGACCGCAAATGCACAGAAACAGGCAAAACAGTTAGAGGCTCTCGGATTTGGCAACTGCCCGATCTGTATGGCAAAAACCCAGTACAGCCTGACCGATGATCAGACCAAACTCGGCGCACCGACCGGATTCGAAGTTACCGTACGTAACCTGAAAATCTCCGCAGGTGCAGGCTTCATCGTAGCCCTGACCGGTGACATCATGACCATGCCAGGTCTGCCGAAAGTTCCGGCAGCAGAGCGTATCGATGTAGACGCTACTGGAAAGATTACAGGATTGTTCTAATAACACAGGATATTGTCTTGAAAAGACAGAATAAAGCGTGAAATAAAACACAGAAAAAAGAGACATTCCTTCGTGAATGTCTCTTTTTTACGTTTTATTGCAAAATATTACAAAAGATAATATAATTTCTAATGATAACATGGAGAGAAAAGCAGATATAATATAGTAAGGGAGTTACTTGCCAATGACATCGAAGAAAAAATTGAGAAGTCTTCTGGGCGGTACACTTTTTATGGTGCTGATGCTCAGCGTACATCCGACGACTGTTTCCGCGAGTGCTGTGGGGAGCAGCACGGTGATGGACCAGTCTGTGGAGACAGAGGATCAGCAGAGCGGGATACAGAGTGAAACGCAGACACAGGCTTCACAGGACAGCGGTGCTGCTGTGCGGGCCAGTCAGAATGGCTGGGTTAAGGCAGGCGACGGCGGCTGGTATTTTTATGAGAACGGACAGCTGAAAACAGGATGGCTTTACCGGAATGGAAACTGGTACTGGCTGGATCCGGACCGGAACGGCCGCATGGCAGAAAACAGCTGGTTCACATACGATAATAATCTTTATTATGCCAAGGGAGACGGAGCAATCTATAAAAATGGTTTTCAGGAAGTAGATGGAAACCTTTATTATTTCCAGAGCTGGGGCGGCATTCAGAGAAATGTGTATCTCAGCATCAGTGGAAAAATGTACTATGTACAGGAAAATGGTATCGTTGCCCGTGGAATAGTCAGAACAATGAATGGACATGGTGATCTCTGCGCATTTGATGATACTACGGGAGCGCAGATCACACAAAAAGGCTTTCTGAAAAAAGGCACATCATATTATTGGGTAAGAGAAGACGGCGTCCTGCAGACCGGCTGGCTGCTGTACGATGATAACTGGTACTGGTTTGATGATAATGGTGTCATGATGGCATCCGGCTGGAAAGAAATCAACAACAATCTGTATTACTTCCGGAGCTGGGGCGGCATTTATAAAAACGGTTTCCAGAGCATCGGAGGAAACGAGTATTATTTCCGGAGCTGGGGTGGTGTATATCGAAACACCTTCTTTACCGTAAAAGGAAAAACCTACATAGCGCAGAATGACGGATCGATCTATCATGCCAGCCAGACCGGCTGGGTTCAGCTGGGAGATCAGACTTATTGGATCAATCAGGATGGTTCTGTTCAGACCGGCTGGCTGAAGCTGGAAGGCAAATGGTACTGGCTGAAAGCGGACGGCACACGTGCTGCATCTGAATGGATCACGTATGACAACAACCGATACTATTTTGACGGTGACGGTGTGATGTACACCGGAATGAAAGAGGTTGACGGAACAAGATATTATTTCCACAGCTGGGGCGGCGTTTACCATAACGAATCTTTTACCTGGCAGGGAAAGAAATACTGGGCAAAGGATGACGGAACCTTCTATACAGGTGTCTGCGATATCAATGGAAAGAAATACTATTTTCTGGAAGACGGCGAGCAGATTACAAAAGAGGGCTGGTATCTGACCAACGGAACGTATTACTGGATCAACAAGGATACGTCGCTTCAGACCGGCTGGGTGAAATATGACAACAACTGGTACTGGATGAAAGAAGACGGTACGATGGCATCGTCTGAATGGATCACCTACGACAAAAACCGCTACTATTTCCGAAGCTGGGGCGGCATGTACCGCAGCACCTTTTTCAAAGCACCGACAGGAAGTGCACTTTACTATGCCAGATGAGAACGGAAAGATGGCTGTCGGAAAAAAACAGATCGACGGTGACTGGTACTATTTCAAGGACTGGGGCGGCATGTATCAGAATGCATTCATCAAAAACGGAACGAGTGTATGCCATGCGGCTGCAGATGGAAAACTGACCGTCGGCTGGCTGCAGCAGGGCAGTACATATACTATTTGATGAAAACGGAGAGCAGTATTTTGACCGTCTTTTGAATATGACAACAATACATATCGTGTGAATGCAGATGGAAGATGGTAACCGGCTGGCAGAAATCAATGGTACGTATTATATTTCCGGGGCTGGGGCGGCATGTACCGTAGTACCTTTTTCCAGCTTGGCGGTGAAACGTATTATGCCGATGCGGATGGAAAGATGGTGACGGGCTGGCTTTCGAAAGAGAACCAGTGGTATTACTTCCGGGAAAATGGTGCGATGTACCGCAATACCTTCGGATTGTATTTGGCCGAAAACAGGTACAGGTCGAACAGGCTTTCTCCGTCATAGATGGTTCCATCGAAGTCGAATACACGCATGTATGCAGCTCTCATTTCCTCGTATGCGCGCATTCAATACGCGCCATTGCACCTCATGCTAAAGTCCGAAGGCTGATTCCTTCTTACACCAAGGTGAACGGCCGGCGACCGCAATGTGCACAAATTGCACATCTCAATGCACATTCGGTTCATGTCACGTTTGGAAGGAGGAACCACCACAACAACACAGTCGGACCGCTATTCGCCCCATAGGAGCCGTTCGCGCTGCTGATACTCCTCAATCGAAACAACGGCTGGGCCTTTGTGTCGATGAGCTTGGCGAATTCCAGATCCTCATCTCGTTCCACCCGATGCTCAGCCATATTCCATTGGTCATGGTACGTGTAATCGCAATGCCTCGGCATCCGTTTTCAGAACATGCGACCGGTAAAGGTCCCGTTCGAATAGAAGCGTATCAACCAGCCATCCTGGCTCGTCCGGAAACTTGCTGATGCCATTGACGTACTCCGCACGATACGCGTCATGGACAAGGACAGGCAACGCATCGATACGCAAAAGCTCCTTGAACATGATAAGCCGTCCGATTCGACCGTTGCCGTCCGAAATGGGTGAATCTTCTCAAACGTCCAATGGACACGGGCGATCTGATACGGCTCGTCCTCAAGCTTCGCGCACATATCAAACAGCCTGTCCATAAATTCGGGAACATCCTGCGGCAGCGCAGTCCTTGTCGGAGTGACAGGATTGCCGATAAAGTTCGGCCGAGTCTTGTAGCCGCCCACGTTGAAAAGCGAGTCGGAGACCTGTCTGGTGCCCTGCTTGAGAATGGCATGCAGGTGACAGACCATATCCCGGTCCACCGGCTCATCAGCATGGTCGAGAATCCAACGGAACGCAGCGAAATGATTACGGGTTTCCAACGCATCATCAGGATTGACCTGTTCGCTGCCATCCGTGGTATAGGTACCGGTGGCAAATAGCTGCGCGGTCTGTTTGGCAGTAAGGGTGGAACCTTCCATATGATTGGAATTCCATGCGAACTGGATTTGCGTGGTCGTGTAATGCCGTCACCATATCGAGTATCACGCTCTCGGATAAGACGCTCCACGATACGTTCCGCCATAACCCCATCCTTCCTTCATTCCGCTCGACTATCCTCCCATGGTAATTCATTTAGGCTAGAAACCGTGGTGGATGTCGTATATCCTGCAGGTTGGTTCCATGTCGAACGTGACCGTGTCGAACTGTTCGGGATGGTGTACGAACGTATCGATCAGTTTCCATTGGCGACGGCTGATGCCGATACGATAGTCCGGGCGGACCATAAGCACCGGCGCTTTCGGCTGGAGTTCCTCCAAGAGCTGCGCGCGCTGTTCGAAGCATTCATCATCGTCGATCCATACGATCGGCGCGGGTTCATTCTCTTCGCATTCGATGCGTACGCGTCGTTGGATGGTCTGCCATTTGCCTGTCTCACGTCCCCATTTGGTGACAGGATCGTACCAGGTGATGACATCGACCAGCATGGGATCCCATCCGAGCATCGGGTCGAGAATCTGACTGCAGTATGGCTGCCAGGTGGACAGCCACCACAATTCCACAATGCCGTCAACTGCCAACGCGTACATGGCGTCGGATAGTTCGCTGGACCAGTGGATGCGCCATGAGCCTACGGGCGTGTGGGCTTTTTCGTTGCCGTCCAAGTGGAACGCTTTTTCAGGATTGTACATTTTCGCGTAGGGACTGTCGGGCTTCGCCCAGGTCATAACTTTGTTCACGCCGCCCCTGCGCAAAAGC
>ENA-OQEL01000339-OQEL01000339.1-human-gut-metagenome-genome-assembly--contig:-NODE-339-length-17722-cov-4.098437_pt1 | contig 17722 bp, 17 predicted proteins | sample MGYA00242796_ERZ504637 | MGnify/ENA primary metagenome ERZ504637 (study PRJEB26092, sample SAMD00036306) | human gut metagenome | host: Homo sapiens | study: EMG produced TPA metagenomics assembly of... | reverse complement strand
GAAAAATGGCTCCGCTTCGCTCTGCCATTATCAGCGGAATGAATTTTATATTTTTGAGTTTGTCGCGGCCTTGCGGGCCGCGACAAACTCATTTTCACACAGAGGCCCAAACGGATAGCCGCGATTGGCGGAACCCTCTCAGGCAAAACCTGACGGTTTTGCCAGCTCCCCCGAAAGGGGGAGCTGGCATTGAGCAAAGCGAGATGACTGAGAGGGTCAGTCACCCGAGAGCTGGCACGGCGCTTTTAATCCGGATCAAGCTGCAAAAATTGATTTCCCTGTAGGCGGAGCCATTTCAAATTGTTTTTCTGTCCAAAATGGAGTATAATGAGACAATAAATTATTCTGCCGCGGCTGCGGCTCAGATACGGGAGGAACCTTATATGAACAAACCGGTACTGGTGGTCATGGCGGCTGGCATGGGCAGCCGCTACGGCGGCATGAAGCAGATCGACCCGGTGGGGCCGAACGGTCAGGTGATCGTGGATTATTCCCTTTACGATGCCCGCCGCGCAGGCTTTGAGACGGTGATCTTTGTTATCAAGCATGAGATCGAGGATGCTTTCAAGGCAGCGATCGGCGAGCGTGTATCCAAGGCCATGAACGTGAAATATGCCTTCCAGCAGCTGGATGAGCTGCCCGCAGGCTTTGCCGTTCCGGAGGGCCGTGTCAAGCCCTGGGGCACCTGCCACGCCGTTCTGGCGGCAAAGGACCTCATCGACGGCCCGTTTGCGGTCATCAATGCCGATGATTATTACGGCCCGGAGGCCTTCCGGGTGATGTATGATTACCTGTCCACCCACGAGGACGGCAGCTATTACGACTACTGCATGGTAAGCTATCTGCTCCGGAACACTGTCTCCGAGAACGGCAGCGTGGCCCGCGGCGTGTGCGTAACCGACCCCGACGGCACCCTGCACAGTGTGACCGAACGCACCCGCATTGAAACGTACGAAAACGGCGTACACTTCACCGAGGACGGCGGCGCAAGCTGGACCGACCTGCCTGGCGATACCCCGGTGAGCATGAACCTGTGGGGCTTTGGCAAAAGCTTTCTGGACGAAGCCGAGCAGCGCTTTGCGGGCTGGCTGACCGAAAATCTGCCTAAAAACCCGCTCAAGTGTGAGTATTTCCTGCCGCTGGTGGTCACGGAACTGATCGAAGAGGGCAAGGCAAAAATTCAGGTGCTGCGCAGCACGGATAAATGGTACGGCGTTACCTACCGTGAGGATAAGCCGCTGGTGGTGGAAGCCATCGCCCGCAAAACGGCAGAGGGCCAGTACCCGGAAAATCTGTGGGCCTGACCATTTAAAATGCCCTCCGCTTGGCTCTGGGCACCCGGCACAACTTTTGCTGTAAAAAACAAAAATTCGGAAACGACCACAGTCGTTTCCGATTTTTTTAACGTTTAATCACTTATTTTGTCTGGGGAGGGTAAGGGATGCCCTTCATCCGAGAAGATTCCAGAGCGTTTCATCGATATGAGAGCCACTCCTGGAGTAGGGTGTCACCTTGACGCGGAAGGTGGTGTCGTCGGTCTTTTTATAGGTGTGCTCCACGATGTCGCCGGTCAGGACCTTGCTGCGGATATAGTTGTAGTCCAGCAGGTCCGCCAGACTCTCGCGGTAGGCGGGCTGCACCTGCGTATCACGGTACTGCTGCAGAACGGCGAGGAAAGAGCCGCCGGAGGTGTCCAGAATTTTCTGGAAATAGTCCGGGACGATCACGCCGCGCATACGGTCGGTCTTCAGATCCACAACGAACAGCGCTCTTGTACTTGGGGGCAAGGACCCGCAGGAAATGCTCGGCATCCCGCTTTTCGGTCAGGGTCTGCTCCAGCTTCTCGTTCAGGCCCCGCAGCTGCGCTCTGGCCGTTGCGGGCATAATAGGCCTGCTTGTCCTGCCGCATGGCAGCTTCGGCCTGATTCATGGCATCGTCCAGCCGGTGCAGGTTGTTGGTGCTCTGGATGCCCACCGAGATCTCATATTCCTTCTCGCGCAGGAAAGCACGCATCTTGGTCCACAGCCACCCACACGCTGTAGGGCGGCTGGTTCGGGGTGAAGATCACGAATTCGTCACCGCCGATGCGGTAGATGCGGCTGGAAACAAAGAACTTGCGGGCCGCATTGGCAATGAAGCAGAGCATGGCATCGCCGCTGCGGTGGCCCAGATGGTTGTTGATCTCGTGCAGGCCCACCACATCGATGTAGGTGCACACCATGGAGTCGTATTCGCTGGACTGCAGCGTCCGCAGATCGGTCTCGAAGAGGCTGCGGTTCAGCAGGCCAGTCAGGGTGTCGTGGCTGTAGGAGAAGTCCAGCTCCTCGCTGAGATGGTCGGCCTGTGCATCCTCACGCACCACCACGGTGGCCCATGGGTTCTGGGCGCAGCAGTTGCGGCAGGGCAGAAATTCCATGGTGATCCACACGAACTGGCCGGACACGTTTTTGCGGAAGCGGTAGGCCTCCGGCTGCTGGGTGCTGAAAACAGCGGAGCGCAGGGTCTCCAGATCGGTCTGGTCGGTGAACATCTCCGCGTCGTCCGGGTGGATCACCTTGTTCGTCACCATGCGCTCACAGTAAGCGGCAAAGTCCTCCTCGGTGTCCGAACCGGCACCGGGCAGGCGTGGATCCCGCTTGATGACCCGGTATTCGCCGGTGGAAAGATTCAGCAGGGAAAGCTCCAGCACATTATCCGCAAAGATCTGGTAGGCCTGCAGTGCCAGTGCGGTCTGCTCACTGTCGGAGACGGGGACCCGGCGGTCATGGCGCATCAGGTCGCGGCGCATCAGGTCGCGGCGCATATCCCAGTAATCCTCGCTGTTGGGCTGGGCCAGCAGGGCCTCGGCGTTCTCCACCGGCATGGGCTTGTAGAAATAATAGCCCTGCGTATACAGGCAGTCGGCGGCCTGTAGCATGGAGACCTGCTCCGGCGTTTCCACGCCCTCGGCGATGATGGGCAGATTCAGGCGGTGGGCCATATCCACCACCGATTCCACGATCTGCACGCCCTTGCTGCGGTTCTGCTGGTTCATGTCGATGAGCTTCATGTCCAGCTTGATGGCATCCACGTTGGTGTCCTTGAGCATATTCAGCGAAGAATAGCCGCTGCCAAAGTCGTCCATCATCACAGAGAAACCTTTGCGGTGCAGGCCCTGGATGGTGTTTTCCACCAGAGAAGCGTTTTCGGCCAGCATGGTCTCGGTGATCTCGGCCAGCAGGAGCTTGGGCTCCAGCTGATACTTTTCCACAAGGTTGGAGAAGATCTGCGGCACGTCCAGATTGACGATATCCACCACGGAAACATTCACAGATACAGGCACAAGATTGCTGCCGCTCTCCTGCCACTTGTGCAGGGTCTTGCAGACAGACTCCCAGATGTACTGATCCAGCTGGGTCACAAGGCCGGTGCTTTCCAGCAGGGGCATGAACTCAGACGGGGGCACGCAGCCGCGGGTGGGGTGGTTCCAGCGCACCAGTGCTTCCATGCCCACGATGGCGCGGGTCATGCTGTTGCACTTGGGCTGCAGAAAGAAGCAGAACTCGTGATTTTTCAGGGCGTGCTCCAGCTCGCTCAGCAGCTGACGCTGCTTCTTGAGACGGCCGAGCATGGCCGGAGTAAAGCGGTGCACACCGCCCACGGCCGGGCTGGGGTCTACCGATGCGATCTGTGCAAGTGCATCGGGTTGCAGTGCGCCGACATTTTCATTCGACTTCAGTTCTTCGGACATGATAAATCCCTCGCTGTTGGATGTTTTCGACAAAATATGGCATTTTAGAAAACAGTGTAGCACGATTTTAAACCTTTGAAAATAGATATTTAAAACATTGCGACATTGCGGCAAAAAAGAACGGAACGCCGGACGGGTCCGAAAGGCGGGGCATAAAAAGACCGCTGCATTCCTGTGCAGCGGTCTTTTGGGCAGCGGTCTCAGGCATCCTTGCGAGTGTCGGAGCCGTTTTTCTTCGGTTCTTCTTCGGGGCTTTCCCGGCGGGCAAGACCAAGGCGCAGGGCCTTGAGGGTGGTCTTTTTTACGCCATGCTTCAGGCCGGGGAAGGCGCGCAGCATGCGGCGCGGGCCAACGATGCGGGGGGTGCGCAGCAGCTGGGCCTGCATTTCATCGCTGCGGGCCTGCAGCTCCTCGGCCAGCTGTTCCAGACGCAGCAGCTCGGCAGCGCGCTCCATCGTGCCCTTGGCGGCCAGCTGTGCAGCCTTGGCGGCTTCGGCCGTGTTGAGCTTGGCGATCTCGGAAGCACGCTTTGCGGCCTCGCGGGCCTCTTCGGTCTTGGCACGGACGGCGGCCAGCGTTTCACGCAGGGCGCGCTTTTTCGGTGCGGCTTCGCGGGCCTCAGCGGCAGCAAGCTTGAGCTGCAGGCGCTGCTCGTCCAGCTTCTGGTCGGCGTTCAGGGTGGTGGTGCCCAGCAGCTGGGTCATGGCATCGCTGACGGCATGGATACTGTCGGCCAGCTGCTCCATGGCATCCAGCGTCTTGGCCAGACCGGAGGCGGCAAAGGCCGTAACGACTACGTCTGCCGCGTAGACTGCATAGAGCACACACATAACGACAAAGCCCACAAAGGGCGGGACCATATCCACAAGACCGGCGACGACCGGGTGGACGATGCGCATGACCACCAGCGTGCCCACGCCCCACAGCAGGCTGAATTCCAGACAGATGTAGCCGCCGATGTTGAAGGGAAAGTCACTGTAGTCCCACCAGCGGGTGTGATAGAGCTTATACAGTGCCCAGCCGCCTACCAGTTCCAGCGCACTGGGCAGGATGACACCGCCGATGTACAGCAGCAGGACGCTGTCCTGCAAAGGGGTCAGGGTGAACAGCACAATGATCATGCCGAAGCCGTAAATGGGGCACACCGGGCCGTTGAGAAAGCCGCGGTTCACCAGCTGACCGGTGGTGGCGGCGGCAAAGATGACCTCCAGACACCAGCCGGTGCAGGAATAAATGAGGAAGAAGGCCAGCACATGGTACAGCGAAAAGCCGCATACTGTGGTGGTCGTGAGAAAGTTGAGCATAAAACACCTCCTGTGAGAATCATGCTGCTGTGCAGGTCAGTTCTGTTTTTGTACGATCTTGTATTCATCGCCCGGCTCAAAGAACGGGCAGGCAGCTGTGCTGCGGGAAAGATAGCGGGCCATCTCGTCCTCGTCCAGACAGCCGCCCTGAGCACAGTACCAGCTGCCGTACTCGTCCTGCACATTGTTCAGGCAGATCTCGCAGGGGTCATTCATTGCCTTCGCCTTCCTGTGCAGCCTTGGCAGCAGCCTCGGCCTCGGCCGCTTCGCGGGCCTGACGCTTGAGGATCTTCGGCTCGATCCAGGTCACGCTGGCGGGGTCCGGGTCCTTGCGGGCGATCAGGGCCTTGATCTTGATGCCCATTTCGGTGAACATGCCCTCGTGTTCGGTGCGGATGTTCCACTCCGGCTCGTTCTCATGGAGGTCAAAGGTCATCCACTCGATGTCGTAGCCGGAAGCGGGGAAGTATTCCAGACTGTCGCGGAACAGATCATCGTCGTCGGTCTTGAAGTAGATCTCGCCGCCGTCCTTGAGGAACTCACGGTAGTTGATGAGCTGGCGCGGGTAGGTGAGGCGGTGCTTGTGGGAAGAGCCGTTCTTGCTCCACGGATTGCAGAAGTTGATGTAGATGCGGCTGACCGTATCCTCGGCGGTAATGACCCCCTTGATGCGCTCGATGTCGGTGCTCATGATCTTCACGTTGTCGATGGGGCGGCCTGCAGCCTGATAGGCGGCTTCGATCTTGCGCTTGGCGAGGATGAGCACCTTATCGGTGATATCAATGCCCAGATAGTTGTTTTCCGGGTGGGCGCAGGCCAACTGGGAGATGAAGCCGCCCTTGCCGCAGCCCAGTTCCAGCACAAAGGGCTGCTCCGGGCGGGCGTACTGGGCGTGCCACCTGCCGCCCCAGATCAGCGGCTCGTGGACATGGAAATCGGCTGCCATCAGCTCGTCGTGGGCATAGGGTTTGAAACGCATTCTCATAGTTTGTTGTTCTCCTTAAATTTAACGTGGCTCGCCCTCTCCGTCTTTGCTCCCCTTTTTGTCACTTGCGTGACATCTTCCCTCGACCGGGGGAAGTCTTTCAAAGGGGAGAGGCCTTGGCAGTGCGGAAAGCTTACCGGTTTTGCCAAGGGCTCCCCCCTTTGGGGGAGCTGGCGCGTCAGCGCCTGAGAGGGCGAGGATGCTTACAAATTCTGCTCCCGCAAAAACGCCTCCACCTGTTCCGGTGCAGCGGCGCAGCTGCCCTGACAGATGCCGGGCTTGCCGCCGCCGCGTCCGTTCAGGGCGGCGTTCAGGGCTTTGGTCAGGGCGCGCACATCGCCGTCTGCCTGCGCAATGCAGTAGCCGGTGCCCTTTTCGGTGGGGGTCAGGGCGGCGCAGAGACCGGTGGTGGCTTCGGTCAGGCGCACCGCCAGCCGGTGCAGGCCGTCCGGGTCAAGGCCGGGCACTGTGCGGATGGCATCCTCACCGGGGTTTGCCAGCTGGGCAAGTGCATCGAACAGCTGAGAACATACACCAAAGTGTGTAAACTTGAGCGCAGTATACTCATCGTAGACGCGATGCACCGCCACAGCGGTCTGGTCGGCCTTGGCCGAGAGCAGCGCCCCGATCTCTGCCTGCCGCTGGCGCATAGCCTGTGCAGCAAGCAATGCCCGCTGGCCGCACACCACGCTCAGCCGCACGCCGCCCTTGTAGTTCTCGCTGGCCAGAATTTTGATCTGTCCCACCTGTCCGGTGGTGCGGGTGTGAGTGCCGCAGCAGGCGCAGACATCCGCACCGGGAATGGTCACGATGCGCACCTGCCCTTCGATCTCCTTTTTGGAGCGGTAGACAAGGGCGGCAAGCTCCTCCCGGGTGGGGTAGCTGACCAGCACCGGCACATCCTGCCACACGATGCGGTTGGCGGCAAGCTCGGCTGCCTGCAGGCCCTCGGCAGAAATGGGCACGCTGGTGTCCATGCGCACAGCCTCGGAACCGATGTGGAAGCCCACGTTCTCGGCCCCGAACATCTGGTGCAGGATGCCGGAAAGGATGTGCTCACCGGTGTGCTGCTGCATTTTGTCAAACCGCCATTCCCAGTCGATGCAGCCGGAAACGGCAGTGCCGGGAACAGCGCTTTCCGGCAGAGCGTCCACGCTGTGCCAGAGGATGCCGTCATGCTCGTGCACATCGGTCACATTCAGCGTGGCACCGTCCGGCAGGGTCAGGGTGCCCCGGTCGGCAGGCTGACCGCCGCCCTCCGGGTAGAACACCGTGCCGTCCAGCGCAATGCGCCCGCCGCCGGTCTTTTCGTCCGGCTCTGCGGCAAGGATGATGCTCTCGCACTGGGTGCGGAAAGCGTCCTGTTCAAAGTATTTTTCAGTGCGCTGCATGGTACCTCCAAAAACCCTCTCAGTCATCGCTGCGCGATGCCAGCTCCCCCGAAAGGGGAGCTTTTTCTCTGGAGGGAAAATAAGACTTCCGGGCTGAAGGCGCCTCTCACCAAGCCATCGTCTGAAGCTCCCCCTTCGGGGGAGCTGGCGCGAAGCGCCTGAGAGGGTTATCCCGTAAAAATAAGTATACCACGTTTTTTGCCTGTGGAAAATAGTCTGCGGATATGTTATGATAAGAAACAACGATATTCCCATAAAATGTTAAAAATGAGGAAGGTAATAGCATGCGTGAAAGTGGAATCCTGATGCCGGTGTCCAGCCTGCCCGGCCCTTACGGTATTGGCTGCTTTGGCAAGGAAGCATTCAAGTTTGTGGATTTTTTGGCACAAGCGGGCCAGAAGATCTGGCAGATCCTGCCACTCAGTCCCACCGGCTACGGTGACAGCCCCTATCAGAGCTGCTCGGCCTTTGCGGGCAACCCCTATTTTATCGACCTCGACGCTTTGAAGGAAGAAGGCCTGCTCACCGCCGCCCAGCTCAAGGCCGAAAAATGGGGCACAGACCCCAAAGAGGTGGACTACGGCACTTTGTATGTGAGCCGCTTTAAAGTCCTGCGCACCGCCTACGCCGCATGGCGCAAGCAGTGCGCCGGGCTGCACGGCTGCAGCTATTACTTCCCGGATGATTATTATGCCTTTACCCTCGCCAATGAGGAATGGCTGGACGACTATGCCCTGTACATGGCCCTGAAAGTGGCCAACGGCATGAAGAACTGGGTGGAGTGGGACAAGCCCTACCGCCTGCGCGACAAGAAGGCCCTTGCTGCCTTTGCCGCCGAAAACGAGGAAGAGATCGGCTTCTGGAAGTTCGTGCAGTACAAGTTTGCGGCCCAGTGGCAGGCGGTGAAGGCCTACGCCAACAAAAAGGACGTGCAGATTTTGGGCGACATCCCCATCTATGTCTCTGCCGACTCGGTGGATGCATGGGTGGGCGGCGCGCTGTTTGAGCTGGATGCCGACGGCGGCTTTGCCCGTGTGGCGGGCTGCCCGCCGGATTACTTCTCTGCCGACGGTCAGCTGTGGGGCAACCCGCTGTACAACTGGGCCTACCACAAAAAGACCGGCTACGCGTGGTGGGTGCGCCGGGTGCGCCACGCACTGGGCATCTACGACCTGCTGCGCATCGACCACTTCCGCGGCTTCGATACCTATTGGGCCATCCCGGCGGACAGCACCACCGCCCGCACCGGCAAGTGGGAGAACGGCCCCGGCATGGAGCTGTTCGATGCGCTGGAAGCTGCCCTTGGCAAGCTGCCCATCATTGCCGAGGATCTGGGTGAACTGTTCCCCAGCGTGCGAAAGCTGCTGGCCGACAGCACCTTCCCGGGCATGAAGGTGCTGCAGTTCGCCTTTGGCGGCGGGGACAGCGAGTATCTGCCCCACAACCACGTCAAGAACAGCGTAGTGTATCCCGGCACCCACGATAACACCACCCTGACCGACTGGTGGGAGAACGGCGCTTCCGAAAAGGAAAAGGCTGCCGCTGCCGCTTATCTGCACCTGACCGGCGTAAAGCCCACCGTAAAGGAGCTGGCGGCCATCCGGACCGATGATGTCCGCATCGCTCTGCTGCGCGCAGCGCTGGGGTCGGTGGCTGACCGGGCCATCATCCCCATGTACGACTGGCTGGGTCTGGGTGCGGAAGCACACCTGAATACCCCCGGCAAGCTGGGCGGAAACTGGGCATGGCGCGCCGCTGACGGCTTTGCCGCCAAGGCACTGGCCAAGACCATCCACGACGAGTGCAGTGTGTACTGCCGCGTATAAACAGAAGGCACAGAGCGGCGGGAGCTTGGCAATTTGACGAAAATGTAAAAACTCCGGCAGAAAATTGTGCGTTTTGCTGGTAAAATCGGAAGCTGAATGGTATAATGTTGCTAAAGCGGCATTATGCCATTTTTCTTTACCTGATGCGTTCCCGGCATTTCCGGAAACAGGGCGGGCGCGGGATGCATAATGCGGCAGATGGTTCCTGAACGTATGGGGAACAGGTGACTGCACGCGGGATACGGGAGCGCCGCGTGCGCAGATGATGGGGAAAAATACATGAAGAAAGAATGTACCGAGCAGGATCTACGGGAACTTGCGCGCTCAGCGCAGGCCGTATTTGAGGCAGTGACCCTGACCGAAGCACCGCTTTGTGACGGCTGGCAGGACGATGGCCTGCGGGTGGACTACGAGCTGCGCAATGGCCGTGTGGACTGTGTGCTGCACCGCAGAGTGGAAGCGGACGGCAAATGCTGGGAGCTGGAAATGTGCGCACCGCTGGCAGGCAATGTGCTGCCGGAAGAGCGCATGACGCCCCGGGAGCGGGAACTGTGCCGCGAGGATATGAGCCACGATTTCCTTACCGGCGTGTACAACCGCCGCTATCTGGAAACGGTGTTTGCCCAAAAGCTGGAACAGTGTGCAGCGCAGGGCCGCAAGGCGGCCGTGGCACTGGTGAGCATCGACAACGGCCAGAAGCTGCGGGATACCTACGGCCAGCCTGTGATGGACCAGCTGCACTGCTTTGTGGGCAACCAGTGGAAAAAGAGCTTTGATACCCCTGCGACCCGCGTGGTCTGCCGCCTGACCGGCAGCATCTTTGCGGTGGGCTGTCTGGACGCCGACGGCAAGCAGCTGGCAGAGGAAATGCAGAACCTGTATCGGCAGATGCCCCGGGAATGCATCACCACCACCGGCATGATGCGCCGGGTGCCCTTTACCTTGAGCTGCGGCGCAGCCGGGCTGGAGGATGTCTCTGCAAAGAACTGGCAGGCGCTGTACGAGCTGTGCGACGCACGCCTGCGGGAGGCACAGAACGCCGGCGGCGATCAGATGCGTGCAGAATAAAACCAGTGTATAAAATCCCCCTTTTGGCGCAGACTAAGGCCAGAAGGGGGATTTTTTGTATGGAAAACCAGAAAAACGACAACCTGAACCTGCTGGAAGCCGTGGTGCAGAATACCGAGATGGGCAAGAACACCTTGGAACAGATCGTGCCGATGACCGACGATGTGCAGTTCAAGGCCGAGCTGCTGCGCCAGCGCAATGTGTACCACCAGCTCAATCAGGAAGCGCACACCGCCATCGAGGCCTGCGGCGGCACCGCGCAGGGGCAGAGCGCCATGGCAAAGCTGAACACGAAAATGGGCATCAGTATGAAGACCCTCACGGACAAGTCCACCCGCAATCTGGCCGAGATGCTCACACAGGGCAGCGGCATGGGGTGGTGGACTGCGTAAAGGCCCAGAAGGGATTACCCCAATGCCGCGCCCGGCGCAAAGCGCCTTGCCCAAAGACTGCAGGAGTTTCAGGAGGATAGCCGGGTAAAGCTGGAAACAGTTCTTAATAAGGCTGCGCTGCGGCGCAATGAAAAAAAGCGGACCCCGTCCGTCAGGTACAGCTGCCTGACGGGCGGGGTCATTGCCGCAAAAGCGGCACATCCTTTTACAGTGCTTCCACCATTGCTGCCACGATCCTGGTGGCGGTGGCTACATATTCCGCAATGCTGAACTTTTTCACCACCAGCACCTCGTGGCCGTCCTCGTCAGCGTTGTCGCTCATGGCGCGCAGGATGACGCAGGGCACACCGTTCTTGGCGGCAATCTGGCTCACAGCGGCACCTTCCATCTCCACGCAGTCGGGGGCGCATTTGGCCTCGATGGCGGCTTTGGTGGCGCTGTCGCCCACGAACATATCGCCGGTGGCGATCTTGCCTGCCAGAGCCTTGACGCCTGCGTCGGCGCAGGCTTTCTCGGCGGCGGCGATCAGGGCCGGGTCGCCGGTGTACTCCTTCAGGAAAGGCGGATTCTGGCAGATCATATCCAGCTGGGCGTCGTGGTAAAGCACCGTCTTGCCGATGACCACGTCACCGATGCCGATCTTGCTGGTCATGTTGCCTGCGATGCCGGAGAAGATGATCTTCTCGGCACAAAACCTGGTGATGAGCACCTGGGTGGTGGCAGCGGCGTTGGCCTTGCCCATGCCTGCACAGCAGACGACCACCTGCTTGCCGGCCAGCGTACCCTTATGATACTCCACGCCGCCGTAGGGCTCGACCGTGACATTTTCCAGCCTGGCGCAGAGCTGGTCCACTTCGTCGGGCATTGCGCCCATGATACCGATAATCATAATTTTAATCCTTTTCTGCTTTGGCTCCCCTTTCCAGGGGAGCTGTCGAGCGGTAGCGAGACTGAGAGGTTGTTCCTCTGTTTTACACATTGAACAGGAACTCGATGACATCGCCGTCCTTCACGACGTACTCCTTGCCTCGGTGCGCTGCAGCCTGCTTGACAGCAGCGTAATCGAAATCGTGGGCCTCGAGGTCGCTGTAGGCGATGACGCTGGCGCGGATGAAGCCGCGCTCAAAGTCGCTGTGGATCTTGCCGGCAGCCTGCGGAGCCTTGGTACCCTTGCGATGGTCCAGGCGCGGCACTCCTTCTTGCCGTCGGTCAGGAAGGAGATGAGGCCCAGCAGGTCATAGCTGGCGGTGATGAGGTTGTCGAGGCCGCTTGCTTCGATGCCCATCTCGGCGAGGAAGGCTTCTTTTCCTCGGGGCTGTAGTCGGCGATGTCCTCCCTCGGTCTTGGCGCAGATGGGAATGTAGCGTGCGCCCTCTTCCTTGGCGCGTGCAGCCACCAGCGGGACGTACTTGTTGTTCTCGATGCCCTCCATCAGGTCGTCCTCACCCACATTGCAGGCGTAAAGGACGGGCTTTGCGCTCAGCAGGCCCATCTCGTGGAGCACGGTCTGCTGCTCGGCGTCGTTCTCGTCGAAGTCGAAGCTGCGGGCGGGCTTGCCGGATTCCAGATGGGCGGCCAGCTGCTGCAGCCATGCGGCCTCGGCGGCAGCACCCTTGTTGTTGCCGCTCTTTGCGGCCTTGGCCATGCGGCCTGCGCGGTTCTGGACGACCTCGAGGTCGGAGAGGATGAGCTCGTAGTCGATGGCGTCGATGTCGGCGATGGGGTCCACGGCCTCGGCCTTGGTCACGTCCTCCACGACATGGATGATGTTGTCGTCGTCGAAGCAGCGCACGACATGGACGATGGCGTCGCACTCGCGGATGTGGCCGAGGAACTTGTTGCCGAGGCCGGCACCCTGACTTGCGCCCTTGACGAGGCCGGCGATGTCCACGAACTCCACGATGGCGGGGGTCTTCTTGTTGGTCTGCCAGATCTCAGCCAGCTTATCCAGCCGCTTGTCCGGCACGGCCACGATGCCGCTGTTGGGCTCGATGGTGCAGAAGGGATAGTTTGCAGCCTCCGCGTTCTTGGTGGAGGTGATGGCGTTGAACAGAGTGGACTTGCCGACGTTGGGCAGGCCGACGATACCTAATTTCATATAAAATACGCTCCTTCACGTTATGGTAGACATAATAATACATCTACCATTATACGCGAAGGAGCGTATGAGTGCAAGTATCAATCCTTCAGTTTGCTCAGATAGCGGTAGATGGTCGCCTCCGAGGAGCCCAGCTGTGCCGCCACCTCGCTGACTGCGCCCTTCATGTAGAAGATGCCCGCCTGCTGCAGGTCGTCCACGATGCGGATCTTCTCGTCCATGGTCAGCCGATCCGGGGGCAGGCCGGCGGTGCCGGTCACGTCGGTGATGGCGGCCTGCACCGCGTCGGGCAGGCTGCTGACGAAGTTTTCCACCCCAACGCTGGGGCCGGGCTCCTGATGGGCCCCGCAGAGGGCCAGAAGCTCCTGCGCCATCCGGCTGTACTTGGCGGCGTCAAAGTTGATGCAGAGCATCCCGATGAGCTCGCTGCCGTCCTTGATGAACATGGTGGAGGAGCGCAGCCGCCCCTTGGCCTGTGACGCGCCCTGATAGCCTGCCACATAGGGCTGCTTTTCGTAGACTTTGCCGTGGATGAACCGCAGGGCCATGTTGGACAGCGGTGCGCCCTCGGTGCGGCCGCTGATGTTGTTGTTCACGATGGCTGCGATGGTGCCTTCCTCGCTGGTCAGGTCGTGCAGCACCACTTCATAGTCCGGCCCCAGCGCCTCGCCCAGAAACGAAACGAGTGTCCGGTAGGGTTCCAGTCGTGCATCCATGTATGTCACCACTTTCCACGTTGTTTCATGAGGGAAATGATGAGAATTTATTCTCATCCTGCTGCCTATATCATATCACGTTCGTGTGTTGTTGACAATGAAAAATGGAAAACTCAATGCATTTTCGTGAAAGTGCTTCAAAATATCCGCGGAATTTGTCACAAGTGATAATAATTTCTCATCGAGAGAGAAAATTGTTGACTTTTGCCGCCCACCGCGTTAGGATAGGGTCAGGACAAGGGGCATCAAGGCAAGCGATGCCCCTGCAATTCGGAAAAAGGAGAGAGAATTATGAAACAGGCACTCGCCACTGCACAGGCGCCCGCCGCCATCGGGCCGTATTCGCAGGGCATCGCAGCAGGCCAGACGGTCTACGTCTCCGGCCAGCTCCCCATCGACCCCGCCACCGGGGCCATCCCCGAGGGCATCGCGGCCCAGACCGCACAGTCCCTCAAGAACATTCAGGCCATCCTCGCCGAGCAGGGCATGACCCTGGCCGATGTGGTCAAGACCACGGTCTTTCTGGCCGACATGAACGACTTTGCTGAGATGAACAAAGTCTACGGCGAATACTTCGCCCAGCCCTTCCCCGCACGGAGCGCCGTGCAGGTGGCGAAACTGCCGAAAGGCGCACCGCTGGAGATCGAATGCATCGCCGTGAAGTAACAGAGCATCCTATAAGAGAAAGAGACGGTGCAACACTATGGAACAGAACATGTTCATTCGCATTCTGAACAGTGAGATGGAGCTGGCTACCGGCTGCACCGAGCCGGGCGCTGTGGCGCTGACTGCCGCCGAGGCGGGTCAGGCCCTGCGGAAGGCCGGTGTGGACAAGGCCGAAGAGATCACGGTCAACGCCAGCATCAACATCATCAAGAACGCCATGTCGGCGGGCATCCCCGGCACCGATTACGAGGGCATGGACTATGCCGCCGCCATCGGTGCGCTGGGCGGCGACCCGGTCTATCTGCTGGAAGTCATGAACCACGTCCCCCGCGAGACGGTGGAAGCTGCCGCCGCGCTGGTCAAGGCCGGCAAGGTCAGGGTGAATGTGGCGCAGGTGCCGCAGAAGCTTTACATCGAGGTCATTGCCAAGGGCGGCGGCCATACGGGCCGTGCCATCGTCCGCGACCTGCACACCAACGTCGTGCTGGTGGAGCAGGACGGTGTGGCCACTCTCGACAAGCGGGACACGGACACTGCCGCCGCAGGCGACAGCGATGTGGTCACCCCGGAGCAGATCGCGTCCTTCCTGACCGTCCGCTCCATCTGGGATTACTGCACCAAAGAGCTCGACCCGATGAACGACCCCATCGACATCATCCGCAGTGCCGTGAAGGTGAACTCCGTCATCAGCGATGAGGGCCTCTCGAAGGAATACGGCCTCGCCATCGGCCGCAACCTCGACCTCAACTGCCGCAAGGGTCTCATGACCCGCGATCTGACCACCAACTCCATGATCGCCGCCGCTGCGGGCGCAGACGCCCGTATGGCAGGCGCTCCGGTGTCGGTGGTGGCAAACTCCGGCAGCGGCAATCAGGGCATCACTGCGACGATGCCCGTCGTGGCTGCTGCCCGCTGGCTGGACATCGACGAGCCCACCATGCTGCGCGCCGTCACCCTGTCGAACCTCATCGCCATCCGCATCAAGTCGAAGTTTGGCCGTCTGAGCAACCTGTGCGGCGCCACCGTCGCCGGCACCGGCGCGGCCTGCGGCATTACATACCTGCTGGGCGGCGGCTACCATGAGATCTGCTGCGCGATCCAGAACATGGTGGGCAATGTCACCGGCATGGTGTGCGACGGCGCAAAGGCCGACTGCGCCCTGAAAATTTCCACCTGCGTCAATGCCGCCTGTCAGGCAGCAGCCATGGGTGCCCGCGGCGTCCGCGTCCAGAGCACCGACGGCATCGTGGAAGAGAACGTGGAGCGCACGCTGGACAACTTCGCTATCCTCAGCACCCACGGCACCAGCGACAGCGTCATCCTCGACCTGATGCTCAACAAAGAACATACTCCGGACGCCGAATAAGCGTCCTCGCAGCACCCTGGCAAGCCTGCATCCGCATCCTGCAAAAAACACCCTGCGCCCGAAGCGCAGGAGAATTAGGGGTAAATTATTATGAAAAAACTATTCAATAATCTGCCGTTCCGGCTGCTTCTCGGTATCATCATCGGCGTCATCCTGGGCCAGGTCTTCCCGGAGAGCGTCATGAAGGTGATCGTCACCTTACAGTATATCATGGGCCAGCTCATCACCTTCTGTGTGCCGCTCATCATCATCGGCTTCATCGCCCCCTCCATCACCAAGCTGGGCAAGAACGCTTCCCGCCTGCTGGGCGTGGCGATCGTGATCGCTTACGTTTCCTCTGTCTGCGCAGCCCTCATGAGCGCCGGCGCAGGCTACGCCCTCATCCCGCACCTGTCCATCGACACTGAGGTGGCCGGTCTGCGGACCCTGCCCGACGTCGTGTTCGAGCTGAACATCCCCCAGATCATGAGCGTCATGAGCGCCCTCGTGCTCAGCGTTCTCGTTGGTCTGGCCGCTACCTGGACCAACAGCAAGCTCACCTGTGATTTCCTCGGCGAGTTCCAGAACATCGTGCTGGACATCGTCGGCAAGATCATCATCCCCATGCTGCCCTTCTATATCGCCGCTACCTTCTGCAACCTGAGCTATGAGGGCATGATCACCCACCAGCTGCCCGCCTTCATCCAGATCATCCTCATCGTCATGGCAGGCCACTATATCTGGCTGGCTGTCCTGTATCTGCTGGCCGGCGCATACTCCGGCAAGAACCCCTGGGAAGTCCTCCGCTACTACGGCCCCGCTTACCTGACCGCTGTCGGCACCATGTCCAGCGCCGCCACCCTGGCAGTCGCTCTGGACTGCGCCCGCAAGAGCAAGGTCCTGCGCAAGGATATGGTCAGCTTCGGCATCCCCTGTTCGCCAACATCCACCTCTGCGGCTCTGTCCTGACTGAGGTCTTCTTCTGCATGACCATCTCCAAGATCCTCTACGGTCACCTGCCCAGCATCGGCACCATGCTCCTCTTCTGCGCCCTGCTCGGCATCTTCGCCATCGGCGCTCCCGGCGTCCCCGGCGGTACCGTCATGGCTTCTCTGGGCCTCATCACCGGCGTTCTGATGTTCGATGACGCCGGCACCGCTCTGATGCTCGCCATCTTCGCCCTGCAGGACAGCTTCGGCACCGCCTGCAACGTCACCGGCGACGGCGCTCTGACCCTGATGCTGACCGGCTACGCCGAGAAGCACGGCATCAAGAACAACGACAACATCCAGAGCCCCGTTCTGTAAAGACTGCTTCAAAGGATCTGAGCGCATTTCCCTGAAAATACCAGAAACCGGGCTGCGTCCCCCCATTCTGACCAGCCCGTGATATGCAAAAGGGGCCTCCTGCAAAGGAGGCCCCTTTTGTATTCTCCGGCCTTTGGCCGCTCTCTTTGTCTGCCAAAGATTCAAAAATCATACAAAACCTTCTTTATTTGTCATAACTGTCCCGTATAATAGAATATAGGTCAACATCAAAATTGCGGCCAGCGCCCGGCGGGGGCTGGCTTTGGACTGGATAGAGGAGGAACACTCACATGGCAAACGAAAAAGATACTCGTCGTGGACGACGATACCAACATCTGCGAGCTGCTGCGGCTCTACCTGACCAAGGAGGGCTATCAGGTCACGACGGCCAACGACGGCGAAGAGGGCCTTGAAAAGTTCAACCAGCTCAAGCCCGATATGGTGCTGCTGGACGTCATGATGCCCAGGATGGACGGCCTCGAGGTCTGCCGCCGCATCCGCAAGCTGGGCAACACCCCGGTCATGATGCTGACGGCCAAGGGGCGAGACATTCGATAAGGTGCTGGGCCTCGAGCTGGGCGCAGACGACTACATGGTCAAGCCCTTCGACACCAAAGAGGTCGTGGCCCGCATCAAGGCGGTGCTGCGCCGCTGCACCGTCACCACGTCCCAGACCGAGAGCTCCGAGGGCGTCATCGAGTTCGACAACCTCCGTCTCGACATGAACAGCTACGAGCTGCGGGTCAAGGGAAAGGTGGTGGAGGCTCCCCCCAAGGAGCTGGAACTGCTGAACTGTCTGGCCTCCCACCCGAACCGCGTCTACACCCGCGACCAGCTGCTGGACGAGGTGTGGGGCTTTGAGTATTACGGCGACAGCCGCACCATTGATGTGC
>ENA-OQEL01000338-OQEL01000338.1-human-gut-metagenome-genome-assembly--contig:-NODE-338-length-17754-cov-4.072673_pt1 | contig 17754 bp, 17 predicted proteins | sample MGYA00242796_ERZ504637 | MGnify/ENA primary metagenome ERZ504637 (study PRJEB26092, sample SAMD00036306) | human gut metagenome | host: Homo sapiens | study: EMG produced TPA metagenomics assembly of... | reverse complement strand
CATCGGTACGCATGAGCCGCTTAGCCTCAGCATCGCAGTCGTAAAACCCCGGATGCCCCTGTTTTCTCCCAATATCCGGCACACATAGCTCTTTCCGCTACCTATACCGCCCGTTATCGCTATCTTCATCACGATGAATTATAAATGTAAATTATAAATACAGAACTTTCGCAAGTTTTGCCCACACGCCCTGAAAGGGCAGAAGCTCCTAGCCCAGGGTAACACCCTGGGTAATTACGGACGCAAACCTGTCGCCCTGTAAGGGCAAAAGCTTTAAAACTCCAGGCAATACATAAAGCTTTTGCCCTTACAGGGCGCCTTGTTGACTGCCATTATACCCAGGGTGTTACCCTGGGCTAGGAGCTTTTGGGCCTTCAGCCCGTACTTGAACCACATGCGAAAGTTCAGTTAATCATCATTGCTGTTCCAGCAGATAATCTACCGTTTCCAGTTCGAGATGCGCCTTGCTCACCGAGCGCGGCACGCTGCGCAACTGGAGTTTGCACTTGTCAGAAGGGTTGTTAGCCAGATCGTTATAATCTACTACCACCTTAAACTGGCTCGGCTTGATGGTTCTGAAGAGGCTGGCTCCGATGGTGAATCTTACCGCCACTTTAGATGGGAAGGTACGGAGCACCATGTTATCAGGCATGTTGATGGCCGTAACAGGCACCTCGACCGACTCTTCGGTAAGCACATCAGGATATACCGCCAGACGCACCATCTGAGGCACAATCTTCATGCCACGTATCTTCTTGATAGGTACGCTGCGATGAATGGTATCCTGCAGGTTGCGCATGTTGAACGGCTCGATTTCTACCGATTCCAACTGGTCGAGCTGCTTCTTGTTGGCATAAACCGTAACCGTAGACGGGAGGAATTCGGTATGTGCCAGATAATAGCTCTTGCTGGTTGTAATCTTACCTCTGAACACCACAGGCACTCGCTTGGAAGAGCCGTAGGTGAAGAAGAAATCGTATTTTGCCGGCTTGATGGAGATCAGTTTGGTAGAGCCATAGAGCTGGGATGCCACCTGTTTCTGCACATCAGCCATCGGAATCTGTCCCGTTCCCGTTTCCTCGTCGGCATAATTGGCAAACCGGAATGTGAGCGGAAGAATCTTGCCTCCGTAAGCATAGGTAACGAGTGTGAATCCCTTATCGCGCACCGTAATATGCACGGTATCAGGGAGTTCGCCGGTTATCACCGCATTGCGGGGCACGCCCGTTAGCTGCACAGGAATATTGAATTCTCTCTCGGTAGTCTCATTGAGCGTCATCATCAGCCAGAAGATGCCGCTGAGAGCGAGAAAGAACAAAAAAATCAGAAACTCCTTATTCAGACCACTGAACAGGAAGTTTCTGACAGCTTTTAATATGCTCTTGATACTATGCATTAGGTGTCTGACTAGCTGCATCAGCAAACACGTAGCCCTTAGCTACAGTGATTACCACGCCACGAGCTATCTCAACATCAACGGTATTAGCCTCGAGGTCAACACGCTTAACAGTGCCATAAACACCGCCGCCTGTAACCACCTTTGTACCCTCTGCCAAAGCATTCTGGAACTTGCGGATTTCCTTCTGCTTCTTCTGCTGAGGACGGATCATAAAGAACCACATGATAGCGAAGATAGCTACCATCATGATGAGAAAACTCATGCTGCTACCACCGGCAGCTGCTTGCAATACTAAATTTGTCATGTCGTTAAAGTATTATCTATTATTATTTTATGTTCTATATATAAATAAGGTGTGGCCAGCAAGAAAGGCCCCCGTTATTTACTCACCCTTGCCCGGAGCGCGGTGAATGCGCGGACGACGGCCGGCTGGGTGCTGGTTGTCTGGGCGCTGTTTGCCGGCATGTTCGCCGTGCTGTGCATGCTGATGCTGCTTGCGCTCAGGCATCTCCTTCTGGATGAGGTTGCGGCTGATGAGCTCGCGGCAGATGCTGTCGAGCATACCGTTAACATAACCGCCGCTGCGAGGAGTGCTGTATGCCTTGGCAAGTTCTACATACTCGTTGATAGTGACGGTAGCCGGGATGCCAGGGAAGTTCATCACCTCGGCGATGGCAATCTGCATGATAATCACATCCATATAGGCAAGACGTGAGAAATCCCAGTTGCGCAAAGCCTCGCTCATATAGCGCTGGTAGGTATCGCAGTTGAGGATGGTAGCACGGAAGAGCTTGCGTGCAAACTCTCTGTCTTCAGCATCCTTATATTCCGGCAGCAATTCCTGCTTGGCCTTAGCTTCCGGGTCGAAACGCTTGATAGTCTTCAATACGAAAGTATCTATGATATCCTTGTCATCGTTCCAGTAGAGGCTCTTCTCCTCGAGGAATGCATCAAGATCTTCATTATTCTGAATAAACTGCTTGTAGATGCGGCGCCATACCTCACGGTCGCGGCTATACTCGTCGAGATCGGCGAGTTCCTCATCAATAGCACCGCTTACATAATCAGCATAGAAATCACTAGACGTAATAGCTGTATACACTTTGCGTACCATTTCAATATCCTCATCCCAGTTGGAATGCTTAACATCTATCCATTCGAGCAGCATCTTGTTCTCTTCGAGCTGCAGAGCGAACTTATTGAATGCGAAACGTGGTGAAGGTTCCTGCTCACCCTCTCTCTTGGCACGAGCCACATCTACATCGTAGCGCTTGCGTGCCTCCTGAGTGATGGCAACGATGAGCTGCAACATGTAGTTGTACAAATCGTATGACTTGGAGAGACTAAACATCAGCTCCTTCTCAGCGTTATCCATGTTATGATCGCTGTTTTGATAGTATGCGTAGGTTAACTGCACAATCTTACGTCTTATCAAATCCCTATTAATCATTCTCTAATGTTTTTAAAAGATTCATTTATTAAATTACTTAATACGCTTGCAAAAATACACATTAAATAGGTAATAGACAAGAAAACGGGCAAAAATTTCAGTTTATTTAAGCAAAAAATTGTATTTTCAATATTTTTTCTGCATATAAAACCTGTTTTTCGGCAAAAAGTTTGCTCATTCCAAATAATTTTAGTAATTTTGCACCCGCTTTAAGCAAAGCTAATCCGTGTGATGGCGAGTTAAGGCACATTTTTTATTAATAACTTAATTTAGAGTAACACAAAATGAAAGAGATTAATGTAACAGGTCAGAAGCGTACAGACCTTGGCAAGAAAGCTTCTAAGACATTGCGTAAGGAAGGTTTGATTCCATGTAACCTTTATGGTGAGAAGAAGGGCGAGAACGGTGCTCCTGAGGCTTTGTCATTCGCAGTTCCATTCGCTGAGTTGCGTAAAATCATCTACACTCCTCATGTATACGTTATCAACCTCATCATCGACGGTGAGAGCCACACAGCTATCATGAAGGAGATCCAGTTCCACCCAACAACAGACGCTCCTCTGCACGTTGACTTCTACGAGGTTAACGACCAGAAGCCTATCACTATCGGTATTCCAGTTAAGTTGACAGGTCTTGCACAGGGTGTACGTGATGGTGGTCGTATGAACCTCTCTATCCGTAAGATCAACGTTACAGCTCCTTACCAGGTTATTCCTGAGCACCTCGATATCGACGTTACTGCGTTGAAGATCGGTAAGAGCATCAAGGTAGGTGACCTCTCATTCGAGGGTCTCGAGCTCGCTACAAGCAAGGCTGTAGTAGTTTGCTCTATCAAGATGACACGTAACGCTCAGCTCGCAGCTCAGGCTGCTGATGATGCAGAGGCTTAATCACTGAGTCATCTAGAGATTTTACGAACCTGAGTAAAGCATTATCAAACATTGGATAAATATTTGATTTGTGGGCTTGGTAACCCTGGCGATGAATATGCCGGCACCAGGCACAACACAGGATTTATGGTATTGGACGCTTTTGCTAAGGCGTCCAATATTCATTTTGAGGATAAGCGATATGGCTTCGTAGCCGAGACTACGCTCAAGGGAAGAAAGATTTTCCTGCTCAAACCTACCACATTCATGAACCTCAGCGGTAATGCGGTAAGATATTGGCTGAATCAGGAAAAGATTGACCAGAGCCGACTGCTCGTTATCAGCGATGAGCTAGCCCTGCCTCTGGGTGCTTTCCGACTGAAGGCGAACGGCAGCAACGGCGGCCATAACGGATTGGGACATATCCAGCAGCTTATCGGCCAGAACTATGCCCGCCTGCGCATGGGCATCGGCAACGATTATCCACGTGGCGGCCAGATAGACTGGGTGCTGGGCAAATATACTGAGGAAGACATGAAGCAGCTGCAGCCGGCCATCGACCTGGGTGTAGAGATTATCAAGAGCTTCGTATTGGCTGGTATCGACATCACCATGAACCAATATAATAAGCTAGGAAAGAAATAATCATGAAGGAATCAGCAAGAATCGACAAGTGGCTCTGGGCTGCCCGCATTTACAAGACCCGCAGCATTGCTGCCGATGCCTGTAAGAATGGCCGCGTCATGGTAGGAGGCGTAACGAGAAAGCCTTCCTTCATCATCAAGCGTGGCGATGTGGTGAACGTAAAGAAAGCCCCTATCACCTACTCTTTCGAGGTTCTCGACTGTATAGAGCAGCGCGTAGGCGCCAAGATGCTGTATGGTGTCTATAAAAACGTAACCGACCCTAAGCAATACGAGCTCCTGGAGATGAGCCGCATCAGCGGATTCGTAGATAGAGCCCGAGGCACTGGTCGCCCTACAAAGAAAGAACGCCGTGCCCTGGATGCCTTCGTAGATCCCGCCATGTTTGGATTTGACGAAGAAGACTGGGACGAAGATGAAGAATAAAATAAAACTCCCCCTACACTTCAAAGAGTATAGGGGGAGTTTTTATTGTATAGTCATAATTATTTTCCTTTCTTTCTTACTTTGCAAATATACAACATTTTAAGATACGATGCAAGAAAATTGGGATAATTATTGCTAAAAATATACGAAATAGAAACTTATATGTGATATTTGGCTGCTTATTTTAAAATAAAGCTTAAAATATTTGGAGCGAATAGAGAAAAAACATACCTTTGCACCTAGTAAAGATGATGGAATCAGCATACACACTGATAACTAATCATGCTCTAATGAGCATTATATACTATTAATTTAAAATATTAGAGATTATGAAAAAATTATTCGTTATGGCAGCTATGGTGCTGTCTTCAGTAGGTGCTTTCGCACAGCAGGCTGCAGGTACAACAACTATTCAGCCTAAGGTAGGTTTGAACGTTTCAACAATTGGTGATAATGACTGGAAGGCAGGTTTCGCTGCTGGTGCAGAATTGCAGTATCAGGCTTCAGATAATTTAGGTCTTGCTGTTGGCGCTCTCTACTCTGCTCAGGGAACAAAGTCTGATCACGTAACTTGGACTCCAGGATATATCAACGTACCTGTAACATTGAACTACTATGTAGCTCAGGGTCTTGCTCTTAAGGCAGGTTTGCAGCCAGGTTTCATGGTAAACAAAGATGACGCAGAAGGCATTAAGACATTCGACCTTTCTGTACCAGTAGGTCTCTCTTATGAGTATTCTAACCTTGTATTCGATGCTCGTTACAACATCGGTGTAACTAAGATTGCAGACGGTGTTGATAACTACAACAACGTAATCCAGATTACTGTGGGTTACAAGTTCGCTCTCTAATCGAGAACTCTTGACAAGACAAAATAACAATCCCCGCTCCTCATTACGAAGAGCGGGGATTTCTTTTTTCTCGTCATATCTGTTTGAAATAAGCCTCACGTAAACATGGAGTGAGGCTTACTATCGTTTTAAATGAAGCTTACTTCATTTTCTTTTCTAGAACATTCTGCCGCCTGGACGACCACCGCCAAAACCGCCATTGAATGGACGGCCATGGAAATTTGGACGACCACTAGGACCTTCAGGTCCACCCCTATGGGCATCCTTGCCTCCGAAGAGATTCAGGCGGTAAATCACATGCAGCATCGCATAGCTGTTGATGGCATTATACTCCGTATCCGTACGGGATGTAGCAGAAATGGCACGAGAGAAGGTGCTCTGCTGGCGGAGAATATCGTAGAACTGCAGCATGATGGTAAGAGGCTTGCCCTTCAGGAAACCCTGAGAGAGCTGCGCATTCCATACAAACTCATCCGTATTCATGCTGCTGTCGCTATAACCGCGGCGGCTGCTGATAGAGAGGCTTGAGTTCAGACTGGTACCCCAAGGCGCTGTAAGCGTCATGCTAGGACCATAAGAGAACTGCCAGGTATTGAGGTTGCTGTTAGGCTGCAACTTGTTTGTAGCATGGTTATAATTCAATGTTCCATCGAGCGAAAGCTCCAGCCAGTTGTTACGATAGCTGAAAGAGAGGCGCTCTCTCCAAGTAGTACTGCGGGTGGTATTCTTCTGTGAATCAGACTGCTTGTCGAGACTCAGATAACTCACATAGTTGTTGTAACCCAAGTAGGTGTCGGTATTCAAGTTCCATACACCAGCACTATCGATAGAGCAGTTGAACATAAAGGCTCCCATCACATTCCAGTTGCCATTGATATTCTCAGGCCGGGTGATTCTACCACCAGTCTTCTCATCGTAGGTCACCTTGTTGCTGATGCTATTGTTGGTGGTTGAGAAGTTGATGAAAGTCATGACACCCTTGTTGTGGTTCTGCACGAAATTGTTGTAGAACAATCGGAAGTTCTGAGTGAACGATGGCTTCAAGCCAGGGTTACCCTTCGAGATGTTCAGCGGGTCGCTGTTATCCGTGATGTCAAGCAACTGAGAGATGCTTGGCTGCGCTGTGGTACCACGGTAGTTCACGCGCAGGTTGCTCATCTTTGAGAAGCGATAACGGAAATCGAGGGTTGGACTGAAATTGGTAACCGTGCGGACGGTATCCTTATGATTGCCCATATAATCGTAGATGAAGTTGGAGCGCTGTGGCTGAATCATTACACCGAAGTTGAGATTATATTTGCTTCGGATGAATCGCATCATTACCTGAATATCATGAGTATAGTTCTTATACTCAGAATACTTACTCAAATCCTTATCCTTGTAATTATCAAGCTGACCGGCAAACGGATTCAGGTAACTATCCCAACCACGATATTCGTGATCGCCATTCATGGCATACTTGCTGAAATCGTAGGTGCTGCGGTCGCTCTTGGAGTAGCTGTAAGTAAACTTATAGCTGAACTGCAGGAAGGTAGCCTTCCAGAGCGGCTCACTATAGGTCAACTGGCCCGCATAGCTGTAATTCTTCGAAGGAGTCAGGTTATAGCGGTTGGTCTGATAAGTAGAATCCTTACCCTCCGCTGTCTGTACGAGATAGAGCTTGGCATTGTTGAGCGAGATGCTCTTGCTGTCATTATCCGTATATTTGGCATCCACACGGAAGGTGATGTTACGTCCCTTGTTGCCCAACTTGCGGTTCACCTGCAGCATACCCCTGATATTGTTATTATCAGAATAGGTGATTCCGTTAGTCAACTGACTGTTCACCATAGCCTCAGCCTTGTCCAACTCCTCAATACCTTCCTCAGAAAGAGGGTCTTTGGTGGTAATGGTATAAGGATCCTTGTTGTAAGAAGCCGACTGGCTGCCACTCAATCCATCGCTGGTACTCCAGGAGATGGAAGGACGGAAGAGGATATTGGTCATGGAATCAGGCATCCATTCCAAGCGGATGTTGCCATTCCAGCTGTTGCTGCGGGAGAAATTCTGAGTCAAGCTGTTGCTGAACGAAGAGCTGCTACCCATGAAGTTCTCGCTGGAACGACGGCTCCAAATATCGCCATCGCTGTGATTCCAGCGAAGTGAAGTATTGAACTTGAATTTATCTTTCAGTTCATAATTATAGTTAGCACCTATCATCTTGCTGGCATTCAAACCGTTAGCACCTCCGAAGCCTCTACCGGGGCCACCGCCTCCGAAACCACGGTCGCTGGTGTTATTGGCATTGGCAAAGAGCATGAAGCGGTTGTTATCATTGAAATAACCTCCCATGCCACGCATATTGTAGCGGCTCTTGTTGCCCACACCCAGGTCGATATTGGAAATCAGACCCTTGTTCATACCCTTCTTGACACCGAAGTCGAGCACGGTCTGCTCCTCGCCATCATCAATACCGGTCACCTTAGAGAGATCACTCTTCTCATCGTATGCCTTGATTTTCTCGATGATGCTGGTAGGCAGGTTCTTCAGGGCAGTCTTGGTATCACCCGTCATAAACTCCTTACCGTCTACCAGAATCTTCTTTACTTCCTTACCATTAATCTTGATAGTACCATCATCGCTCACCTCTGCACCCGGCAGACGCTTTACGAGTTCCTCTACTACAGAGCCTTCCGGTGTGCGATAGGCTGAAGAATTGTACACGAAAGTATCCTCTTTCAGGGTTACCTTCTGAGCCATGGCTGTTACCACTGCGCCTTTCAGCATGATAGCCTCAGCACCCAGCACAATCTTACCCATAGCCAGATCCTTGTTATCAGAAATTTGGATACGCTTCACAGTAGACTTGTATCCTACGCTCGAAATCTTGAGCAGATACTTGCCATTAGCCGGAGCGGTGACATGAAAGAGTCCGTTCTCATTACTGATGGCACCAGCCACATACGTGCTGTCGCTCTTAAGCAATTGAATAGTTACCTGCTCAATGGCCTCCTTGGTATCGCGGTCGGTAATCTGACCGGATATCAGTCGCTGTTGAGCAAAGGATGCTATTGCCATCAACAGCAGCAGCATCGTCAGAATCGATTTTTTCATTCTTATTTTTAATTTGTTATTATTTCCAACTATGAGTGTTTTCACACATAATCGCTATGATATTCTATTATCATTTTTTGTTACTCGATTGTTTTGACGCGTTAAATACACCAAGGTTTAATTCATTATGAGATAAAAAAACCGCAAATTTAGCACTTTTTTTTCGTATTGTCTCCATTTAGTGTATCTTTGCACAAAAATTAATACGTTAGAATGTTATGGAACAAAGAGTAATCATATCAACCCAACTGGAAAGCGAACTGGTAAGTGCACTTTCTGAGTGTGAGCACGACAAGCTTTTTGTGCTTACTGATACTACGACATTGGAACTATGCATGCCTGTATTGCAGAATTTTTACTGCATGAAGGAAGCCCATATCATCACTATACCGGCTACCGATAGCCATAAAGACATCGAAAGTCTGATGATGGTATGGAAAGGACTGCAGGAGGGAGGAGCTTCACGCCACTCCTGTATGATTAATCTGGGCGGCGGTATGGTAACCGACCTGGGTGGCTTTGCTGCCAGCACTTTTAAGAGAGGTATCAACTTTATCAATATCCCTACCACCCTGCTGGCTATGGTAGATGCATCGGTAGGTGGAAAGACAGGCATCAACTTCGGCGGACTGAAGAACGAAGTAGGTGTGTTCAACGATTCTAAGTTCGTTATTCTCGATACAGAATTCTTAAAGACGCTCGATGCAGAAAACATCTGTTCGGGCTATGCAGAGATGCTGAAACACGGTCTGATTTCTACAGAAGCCATGTGGGAAGAACTGGTCAGTTTCGACCTCGACAAGCCTGATTTGAAGCAGTTGCAGCGCATGGTAGGCGACAGCGTGAAGGTAAAGGAGCGCATTGTAGAGCAGGATCCTCACGAGCAGGGCATCCGCAAGGCGCTGAACCTGGGCCATACTTTCGGTCATGCATTCGAGAGTTGGGCTTTGAAGCGCAAGCCTATCCTGCATGGTTACGCTGTGGCATTCGGTCTGATTCCAGAACTCTATCTGAGTGTTGCCAAAACCGGATTCCCTACTGAGAAGATGCGCCAGACCGTAAACTTCATCAAGGAATTCTATGGTACACTGGATATTACCTGCGATGACTATGATGAGCTCATCGAGCTGATGCACCATGACAAGAAGAACCAGAATGGCATCATCAACTTCACGATGCTGGGTGGCATAGGCGATATCCGTATCAACCAGACAGCTACGACAGAAGAGATCAAGGAAGCACTTGACTTCTTCAGAGAAGGATAATTCAGCTAAGGAATCTTTCTTCAGAGAATCCCTTTAAAGAAAGATAGAGCGCTTCGGCTTTCCGGTTTCGGTAAGCGGGAGATGCTCTACATGAAGGAATTCCCTTGGAATCCAATATTTATGATCAGATAAGAGGCGGCGAACAGTCGCCTCTACTTTTTCTATCTCCTCATCTTCCGTCAGGAGGACTGCAATCTCTCCAAACTTCCCGTCTTTCTTCTTGGCTATCATGAAAGGTTTTTCAAGATAAGGCTTCAACAGAGCCTCAACCTCTTCTATCTGAATCTTGATGCCTCCGCTGCAAATCACATTGTCTTTTCTGCCTTTGATGCGAAAACGGAGTTTTTCCACCTTATTATATATATAGGATTCTATTTCCACAATATCGTTCGTTACCAGGGGCTCTGCACAGACCTGCGGAGCATCTATTACCAGACATCCTTCATCGGTCTGACTGATTCTGACACTATCGAAAGGCTGGTACCATTCGCTGGCCTCAGCACCGTTAATTCTTCTCAGGGCAATATGCGAGAGCGTTTCGGTCATTCCGTAGGTACTCCAGATGGCAACATCGCCGGGAAGAGCCTTCAGTTTCTGTTCGAGAGCCTCATCTATGTCTCCGCCACCGATAATAAGATGCCTGATGCAGCAGAGACGAGCCCGCTCTTCAGGAACCTGCAGGGTGTTATAAACCTGCATCGGGACCATCGCAGCGAAGGTAATCTCTTCATTTACATCTTTCAAAGGATGCCCACTTGGGCAAACAGAAATAAGATGGAGATGGCGCTCTATACTCCGCACCACCACCATCTTACCTGCAATATAATCGAGCGACATGCAGAGCAGGGCGCTATCACCAGGTTTCATCCCAGGAAATCACAAGTGATGCGGGCCGAGTTGAGCAATTCGCTTCTTCTCTACCATCATCGGCTTGGGCTTACCTGTAGAACCACTTGTATGTAACAAGCACCCGGTCGCTACCGTTATTCCATTCTGAAAGGAATTCTTCTAAAGTCATTTTACTACAAACAATTTGTCACCACGAATCTCCAAAGGCATCGGTATATTATCAGTAAAGAGCTGTCCGGTGCCCAAGCCTTGCGGCATCTTGACATTAGGACCATATACTTTAGCTGCATAATGAGCAATAGCATTCAGACCGATATTACTCTCAAGAGCAGAAGTAATCCAACTGCCGATACCACGCTGGTTAGCCAGTTCTATCCACTCGTTGCATCCATAGATGCCACCATGAAGTGAAGGCTTCAAGATGATATATTGTGGACGAATGGTATCGAGCAAAGCCTCTTTCATGCTTCTCACATTCACACCAATCAACTCCTCGTCCAGAGCGATAGGAAGCGGTGTTTCGCGACAGAGCTGAGCCATCTTAGGCCACTGATGCTGCTTGATAGGCTGCTCAATCGAATGAATGTCATATTTAGCCAAAGCCTCCAGCTGACTCATTGCATTCTCCGGCAAAAAGCCGCCATTGGCATCTACACGCAACTCAACCTGCTCCTTGGTATACACATCACGGATGCGCTTGATGAGATCGAGTTCCTTGAAGAAATCAATGGCACCGATCTTCAGTTTCACGCAATGGAAACCCGCCTGGAGCTTCTCCTCCAACCGTGCCAGCATCTCCTCATAGGTTCCCATCCACACCAATCCGTTGATTGTAATACCTTCTTTACCTCTTCCGAAAGGAGAATCGAAAAGATCTGTCAGGTTCTCCATTCCGGCTGGAACAGAAACTCCTTTCTGCTTCAACATTTCAGAAGAAGATGCTCCTTCAGCAGGAACAATCTCCAAAAACTTCTTCGCTGCATCGAAGAACGAAGCGAAGGCTGTTTCGAGACCGAAGGTGATGCTAGGGTAAGCACGAATCATATCGTATGGAATGCGTCCCATCTGCTCCACCATCTGACAAACCTGTCGCAGGGTCATCTCATATTCCGGTTTGGCATCGCAACTGAGATCAGGGAGCGTAGCACACTCTCCCACTCCCTCTACTCCCGGCAATTCATCCGATGTGAGAGTGAGATAATAACTGTGTCTCGTGGTATATACGCCACGAGATGTGCCTGCCGGCTGCTTGAAGTGGAGCGTGCGCTCCGAGATTTCTATCTTATACATGATTTCTTAAAATTCTGAATGTTGGGGAATTATCTGAAGTTAAAGAAGTTATCACTCCCTACGGTCGTTCGGGAAGTTAAGAGACAATAGTTTTCAGGGGCAAGACGCAGGACATTTGTCCCTTAACTTCCCTCTAACTTCCCTTAACTTCCCACAAACTTCCCATCAGCGAAACTTCACTTCTACTTTTTCTGTTTCAATTCATACAGATCCTTGCGGCGGTCGCGAAGATTTCTTACAGCACCGTAGGTATGAAGCTCATTCAAGAGATTCAGGTCAACATCTGATACGAGAATCATCTCGGTATTAGGTGTTGCCTCTGAACGCTTGCCATCGTTAGGGAAAGCAAAGTCGCAAGGGGTGAACACGGCGCTCTGGGCATACTGGATATCCATGTTATGAACACGTGGCAGGTTGCCCACACTACCCGCAATGGCTACATAGCACTCGTTCTCGATAGCACGCGCCTGTGCACATACTCTTACTCGGGAGTAAGCATTCTGGGTATCGGTCATGAATGGAACGAAGAGAATCTGCATGCCATCCTCAGCCATTAATCTTGACAACTCAGGGAACTCCACATCATAGCAGATTACGATACCAATCTTACCGCAATCGGTATCGAAGGTCTGGATATGGCTACCACCACTCAATCCCCAGCACTTCTGCTCATCTGGTGTAACATGAATCTTCTCGTACATATCCACGCTACCATCTCTGCGGCAGAGGAAGCCCACATTATAGAGGGAATCGTCCTTGAGATAAGGCATACTACCCGTAATGATATTGATGTTGTAACTGATGGCCAACTCGCGGAAACGGTCACGGATTTCTTCGGTATACTGCGCCATCTTTCGGATGCTCTGCGCCTCACCCAAATCATTGAAACGAGCCATCAAAGGCGCATTGAAATACTCAGGGAAGAGGATAAAATCGCTCTTGTAATCGCTCACAGAATCAACGAAGAACTCAACCTGTTCGAAGAGGTCATCCACCGAAGCGTATGGGCGCATCTGCCACTGTACCAATCCGATTCTTACGGTTGGCTTGCGGTCTACATAAGAATCCGTAGGTGGCTGATAATAGATGTTATCCCACTGCAAGAGGGTGGCGCAGTGTTCACTCTCCTCATCGCTAGGAAGATAGTTGCGGATTACGCGGCGCACGTGGAAATCATTGGAAAGCTGGAAGGTAAGAACCGGATCATAGATTTCACGGTTTCTTACATGCTCGATATACTCCTTAGGGCGCATCTTATCGGCATACTTGTGATAGTTGGGTATGCGTCCGCCAAACATGATAGCCTTCAAGTTGAGCTTCTCGCAGAGTTCCTTGCGATACTCATACATACGGCGAGCCAGGCGCAAACCACGATAATCAGGGTGGATAAATACCTCGATACCGTAAAGAATGTTTCCATTAGGATCGTGGGTATTGAAGGTTTCATTACCCGTAACCTGAGCATAGGTATGATCGCCCTTCACCATATTATAGTTAACGATGATAGAGAGCGCACAGCCCACAATTTTATCATCAACGATAATAACCACCTGTCCCTCAGGGAAGATAGTAATGAGTTTCTTAATCTGTTCTTTTGTCCAGAATACATCTGAGTCTGCGTAAATACGCCTAAATGACTTGGCAAGCTGATCATAATCCTCCATACGGAGGTTGCGCATGCCTACCTTTTCGATTTTTCGAGTTGGTTCCATAACAACTGTATTTTTATTATTATCTAAATCCGGGTGCAAAGATACAGCAAATTATAGATACGACAAAGAGTTTTCGCAAATAATTGACATTTACGAAAACTCTTTTCATGTATTTCACACAAAGAGCGCGTTTACGCTTAAAATCAGATGCTAATATTTGGCATTTTCCTGTGGAATCGCTTTATCATGATCATCCAGATAAAACAACTTCACAGGATGATACTTCTCACTTGCCACAGAATATTCATCCTGGCGATAACGGGTCAGGATGCCTCCTATCCCCAACATCGTATGAAAAGCCGAAAGACTCGTCTGTACCTGTTGGGTACGATGACCAGACAAAGTTTTCAGTATTCCCGGATATTGTTTTCCATAACCATCTGATGTCCAGATGATGAAAGGAACATGCAGCTCATAATCAGATGCCTTCGGGGCGGCGTGCAGAAAGAGGCGACGGTCATCATCAAAGATATTCTCTCCATGGTCGCTGGTATAGAGCATCGCCGATGTAGGTTGGCTATATACCCCATCCGTCTTTGCCTGAGTCTTCTCCCATTTCTGCAGACGTTCTACGATACCATGCAGGATATAATCGGTATACCGGATAGTATTATCGTATGCATTCAGCAGGTCACGCCGGTTCTCCGGCTTCGCTTCGCTCTTACTGTCAGGTTTAAAGAAGGCGAAATTACGGGGATAGCGCTCCTGGTAATTAAAGTGAGAACCATAAGTATGAAGTACCACGAAGAGTTTCCGATAACGGTATTGCTTGGATGAAGAAGCATCTGCCGCAGGCAATATCCCATCCAACTTCTGCAACAAATCACTATCATAATGATTATCTTTTGCAGAAGCACCTTCCTTCAGGAAGTAATGTTCATCAGCCTGTTCGCCAAGGAAATCAATAAAAGAATGATTAGGCAGCTGATTGCTGATAAATACGGTATGAAATCCCGCCTCCCTGAAAGCAGCCAGGATACCTTTCTCATGAAAGAGACGTTCAAAATCCTCTGCTGATGCAGCCGACAGGAGCATAGGAACACTCTTATGCGTAGTATTACTCTGGGTTGTAGCATCGGGAAAAGCTATGATTCCAGGAGTCTTGGAAAGCAAAGGATTGGTATCGCGCGGATAGCCATAGAGACTGAAATTGTGGGCTCTCGCCGTCTCTCCCACCACCATCACATACACCTCGGGAGCCTCAGCATCGTGCTCGCTCCTGGCATCAAACCTGAAATTTCTGCTTGCCTCCCTGTAATTCTCTGAAGCCGCATAACGCTCGAAAGCAAGATAGAGATTATAGCAAACGTTAACAGGATAAAGCTGGTTGCGCAAGCGATAATCATCTACAGCCACATAGCAAGCCAGCAGACAGAATAAACCGACAGCAGCTATCTCCAAAGCCCAACGACGCACTCGATGCTGGAGTTGAACCACTATCATCCCTTTCTTGCTGATATTGACAATAGCCAGAACCAGCAAAGGAAGATAAACCACAAAAACACCCACCACAGCAGGCAACAGATTACCAAGCAGTTCCTTCACCTCGCCAGGATTGGTAGTTACAAGATTCAGAAACATATCTACCGCTATCACTCCCGTCCCGAAGAGATAAAGCAATACCAGTTGGAAGGCAGCGAAAAAAACAAAAAGAAAAGCCCACCAGATCATCTTACCCGGGCATCTGGTTAACGAAAAGAACCACATGTAGAGTGCCAAAGGCAGCAACACATTGGCACCACAAGCCCAAGGAGCCAGACATTCGGTATAGCACAGAGCTATATTAGGCAACAACAATGCTACCACAGCATACCCGTAAAGGAATGCACCCGATGACACCTTATTATATATAGGCAACACCACCTTATTATATATATCCGTAAAACTGTTCATTCTACTTTTTCATTAACACTTTAAAGAGCATTATCAAACTACATAAAGAGCATTATTACTAAAACGCTTCATTGATATTGAAGAGAAAACCAGACTGCCCCGACTTACCGAATCCATAATCCAGACGTACATTCACATTCTTCTTAAATTCCCAGCGATAACCTACACCGGCATTCGGCAAAATCTGTTTAGAGAGCAATGCCGAGAATTTCGGGAAGATGGTTCCTGCTCCAACCCACACTACGATACCATTACGCTTCCATACATGTTGGCGCAACTCAACCGTAGCTTCCAGAGAATGTTTATCGCGATAACGGCCTTCATAATAGCCACGCATGGAATGAGTACCACCCAATTCAGCCATCATTCCCCACGAAGGATTACCAAAGTTGAGGTTAGCCCCTAATGTCTTCGGCAAGAACCGTACCCTTACCCAGTCGCTGATAGGCATCAAAACGAAATGCCGTCGTACTGAAAGCATAATCATTTCCCATAAATCCAGGTCTGAACATCTGATTGATATTCAGAAAGATACCACGATGTGGATTCGTAAGATTATCTCTGTTATCATATACCAGAGAAACGCCAGCTCCTACATTCCAAGTATGCTGATCCATGCCTTGCAGTAATTCCGGACGCTCAATATGTTTACCTATTACATAGTCATAACTCGCCATCGGCCCGATATAGAAATTATCTGCTACACGAAACAGGAAGCTAACTTCAGCCTGAGCCTGCCAACGCTTCATGTCACTCTTATTGACATCGTTATCGCCCATCTCATAGCCTATTCCCCAAAAATCAGAGGGAAAAGAATAGAAATAAAGGTGATAATCGATGCGATATCTTCCTTTAGGAGCAATATGGTTACCACGGACACCCAACATATAGAAACCTACAGAACTGACATCACCATAAAGCGAGACATTAGAAGGAGGAAGAATACTGTCATTCGGATCAGTACGGTATAGTCCTGCTGCCACCAATCCCAATCCAAACTTGGTATTAGAGGCATAATGAGGGCCACCTATCACACTAAAATCGAAACGCTTATGCTTCTTGTTTTTGTTGGAATCATTAAAGTAGTCAAGAATCCGGTTCACCCATGATTTCCCGGCATGTAAAGCCATCGTATCCACCTTCTCTGCAGATGAGATACTATCGGTTACAGAAGGCTCAGAGGCATAGCTGCCCAATGCCAACATCATAATAAGTATTGTCAGAATATGCTTCATTCTGTTGATTTTATTATTTTAATACACTAATGCTACATTATCAATCCACAAGGTATTGCCTGGAGTTCCGATATAGGCTCCACCATCGGATGAGGAGAACTGAAGAATCAGATGAGTAGGTGTTTCGTTAGCACTCGCCCATCCTACTTCTTTTACCGGCACACTCTTACCCTTGCTGTTACGGGCATAGTCAGTGGATCGCAGTCCCATAGTAGCAGCCTGATAACCTGCCATGTGGCGGATATCGCCATAATGGATTGTATAGGTAGCATCTTCCACCCATCTATCGGTACTCTTTCCGAATCTGACTACCATCGTACCCACACGTTTAGCTGTTATATTTCCCTTAGCATCTTCATGCCGTTTCTGCAGATAGAGCACAGCTATAGCATGATCTCGACCTGTAACCGTAGAGGCTCCGCTAAATCCATTCTGCTTGATACGATTGGCTGCATTAGGAAAAGAAGTCTTATAATCAAAGCGCAAAGCCTTAGGACGTGCGGTGAATGGTATACCCCAGTTGATGGCTTTAGGACCATCCTTGGTACTTGTTATCGGTTCACGAACATTACCCAGAAAGAGAGAACCGGCAGCCAAGACCTTGATATTGATGAGTCCCAGCACTTTTACTTTCTCAATATGGGTTACCAGTTTGGCACAATATCCACTACCATGTTTATCACGAAACACAGAGTTATTCGTCTTATAGATGCCCGATACATGTGCCAGGACATTAGAGGACCCCCCAAGGCGAACCACCCTTATTGGTATAAGGAAT
>ENA-OQEL01000337-OQEL01000337.1-human-gut-metagenome-genome-assembly--contig:-NODE-337-length-17775-cov-2.369447_pt1 | contig 17775 bp, 22 predicted proteins | sample MGYA00242796_ERZ504637 | MGnify/ENA primary metagenome ERZ504637 (study PRJEB26092, sample SAMD00036306) | human gut metagenome | host: Homo sapiens | study: EMG produced TPA metagenomics assembly of... | reverse complement strand
CCCTCCAACAATTGGGCTCTATATGTGAAAGTGTAGGGTCCCATATCATTCACAGCCTTTCTTCCATCGCGTCGCAATGGAAATCGGTTCTCAATGATATTACGTTCTTGATCCAGTTTCAACCTAAAATCATAAAGCGGTTGCATCCATTCTCGCCCATTTTTTATAAGCGAACGCATGGACTTATCATCCTTTACAACAGTACAAGTCCAACAACCGAAACGACTTTGGCCACAAGAACCATGACTTTTGTCTGTAACAACCGTTGGACATTCGTAATCGTCTGCACTTGCATCAAGATAAATGTTAAACAAGATTTTGTTATCAAATCCCCAAGGGGAAGGAATGGTGTTTATTATATACCATACCTCTTCTAACAACAATTCTTTAATTGGTGCATAGACGTATGTATTTGCCAATAATGTATGATTTGTGAGTCGCTTACCATGAATTTCATGTTTCTTAATGGAAACGGGCTCGAGTCGCACTTTCCTGCTTTTCTTGTTCCAATTAAGATTATAGCTTCCCCACACTCGTCAACTTGTTCTATTATAAAACCGAGCTGTAGGCTTAATTTTTCATTTTCTCAGTACACCATCTAAATGCATGTGTTCGGGACAGGATAACCTTTCCCGATAACATTCACCCAAAATGAATCTTCCAATCGAGGTGTAGTCTTCCTGACGAAAAAATTGGCAAGTCTTCTTCTCTCGCTTTCTTTTCTATCTGTTCTAAAACTTGGTCAACATATGATGCAATTATAGGATTTTCAACCATTGTGTCATTGCATACTACATATATTGGTCTACGAAGTTGAAACGGCCCCGGTAATTCTTTTAAATTTTTCGAGTGCTATCCATACAAGCATTAATAATACTGTTGAATCTTTTCCTCCACTGAATCCTATAATCCATGGCCGGGTAGACTCATCAGCATACGCATACTGGTCAAGAATTTCATCTATTATATATTCAATACGTTTATTCCTCATTTTCGGATTTTTATCATAACTCAGACATTTGATTTATTACTGAGAAATTATGAATTTCTTATTTACTAAATCGTCCAATTCCACATCTAACAGATGTGATATTTTAACCAAGGTTTCAAGGTCAGGCTGTGAGCTATTTGTACACCACTTTGAAACTGTGGAAGGATTGACGTTTAATTGCTCACATAGCCATTTATTTGTCCTCTTCTTTTCTGCTAAAACAACTTTCAGACGGTTTATATCTGTTTCCATACTGGTAAATTTTGTTATTGATTGCAAATATTAGTGATATTCTTTCACTTCATAAAGAAGTCGAATGATTTATGCTAAAAGCGACCTAAAGTACTGACATAAACCCAAGTTCTCACTACAGTAATACTTAGTCTTGGTTGTTTTTAAGACGCATGATACCGAGAAATGCCAGAGTTGCAGCTTAGGTTGGTGTTAGAGCAAATATCAGTAGTGTCAGAGTATTCATATTTAGCGCTAGAGTTGGACTTAAAAGTGTCAGAGTATCTTTATACTCAATGTTTAGAGCCATTGTCTGATTTGTCGCAAAAACATAAATTATTTGCGACATAGCTATAACTTGAGCAAAACAAGAGATGATACTTATGCCAAATATGCCTAATACTACCCTCTAATTCTGCGTAAACAAACGGTTTCAGTTAGGGTATTTAGTGAGTTTCATAGAAAATAGTAAAATTCACAACTTACTGATAATCAATTAATATTAGTAAAGCAGACTGTCACTGAATATCATTTTATCGTACTCATAATCTGGAGGTCCTAGGTTCAAGCCCAGGCTGGTCCACAAAGTAAAAGGCTGATTCCTAAGGAAATACAGTTTTTTTTTAGTTTACAGACCCTCCAGATATGAATCTGTTGCTCTTGGTTGATTTAGTCCCAATATATAGCTGTTGTTTCACCGATTAAACAGTGTACAATATGCTGACTATCAACGCAGAAGTCGTTAAGACTAAAAGACAATCCAACGAAAATGACGGAGCCTGACACAATAACATATATACGTGAACAGTATTTAACCCAAATACATTCTATTACAGGACGAAATGTGATAGCATACTATTTTTGGGTGGCTGAAAACATCTGATGCTCCTCATGTGTCAATTGATGAACAAGACAAAAATGCTTTTATGACAACAGTATATAAGTTGGATAAAGCAAAAGGACTTGATTTTATCCTTCATACATCAGGTGGGGATATTGCTGCAACAGAAAGCATCGTTACATATCTGAAAAAGTCTTTTTAATGGTGATGTGAGAGCTTTTATCCCTCAAAATTTCTATGTCGGCTGGTACTATGGTTGCTATGTCTTGCAGAGAGATTATAATGGGGGAACAATCTTCATTAGGTCCCATAGACCCTCAAATGGGTGGAATAGCGTGTCAAGCTGTTATAGATGAATTCAAACGAACTGTTAATGAGGTATCTGCTAATCAAGCTTCGTTAGGATTATGGTAAACTATTATTTCTAAATATCATCCTACATTTTTAACTGCGTATGAAAATGCAGTTGCATGGTCAGCTTCAATTGGCAGAACAATGGCTGAAAGAAGTTAATCCTCAGATAGATTTTGATAAAATCAAGAATGTATTTTTGAATCATAATAAGAGCTATTCACACAGCAGACATTTATCTAAACAGGATTGCAAAAATGTAGGGTTGAATATTGTGGATTTAGAAACAAACCCTGATTTACAAGATGCTATTCTTAGTTTGCATCATTGCTATATGATTCTATTTGATAAATTCCCTATTTCCAAGGTCGTAGAAAATAATATTGGAGGGAGATATATGCAGAATTATAATGCAAAGTAAAAATTGGGAACAGACACTCTTATACATAGCCGAAGTGTTTGTTCCCGTTTCATTATTGCTTTTGTGAGAATGGCCATCAACATACACTGTCGTGATAAATCAGTCAAATACATTGTCCTTTCAGAAAATTATCATATCTTTGTACTTAAATGAGTTATTTGACAGCATAGCGCCCAAATTGCTGAAATTCGCATGGTTGCTAAATTGTTATCTTTATTTCTCAAATACTCCGCTAAAAGTTTATCCTTCAAAAGGTTGTATCAAACTGTTGAAAATCTAAAATAAAATGTTATTCTTAATGGATGGAGTTACCCGACATACTTTCTTCAAGCGTCTTCAGGCATGGAGCCATATGGCCAAACGTAACATAAAATTGTAAAAACGTGGGAATCCATTTAATCCATGCCTGAAAGAATAAAAAAATTAGACTAGGATATCCTGCCTTTTTTAGAAACGATACCCATATCCCAGCATAATTGATGCATTGTCATCTTTTGGCAAACATAAACTTCGCTTCAGCATTCAGATAACTGCGTTCGGAAATAGGCAATGTGATACCTCCTCCCAAGTTGAAGGCGAATTTGGTAGAGTTACTCCGGTCTATTTCCACTTCTTGTCCGTTTGTTTCCACACTCTTTTTTCCATAGAAATTGTTTTGCATACCGATGCCTGCAAGAGGATAGACAGAAAATCCCTGTCCGTCTTCTTTAAAGTTGAATACATAATGGAAATTCACATTTACATCCAGACCGGTAATTTTGTCTTTAGGAAAGTAGAAAGTTACATCCGGAGCAATCCGAAGATTATTTGCTATCGCATAGCGTCCCTGTACTCCCAGACCGAATCTTTCATAATTGGTCTGATAACCGACATTTCCCATTAAGGAGCCTTCTCCTTTTACTGTTTGGGCATTCATGCCCACTGATGCCAGTGTAATCATGGCCAGTAAAATTAAATTTTTCATAATTAAAGCATTTAGTTAATAAAATGTTTTTTTTAAAGAAGGGTCCCCCCCCTTGAAGCAAACAACAAATGTTTGGCTACATTTGTTTGCTATATATAGTTACATACGTATGGAATGTTTGTACTAATATGAGTGCTCTTTTTTTATTTTTTCATAAAGTAGAAAATGATGTTAATTCCGTTTTTATATCCTGAACTATTTTTTTAATGCTTTGTTTCTCAGTATATGACATGGGTTAGAGTTGGTTGTATGCCGAATTGCCAGTTTATGAAAAATGGGGTATATGGGGTTCGGATTGTTGTAACTGATTAAAACCGCATTGTTTTGAGATAGTAAAATATCAGGATTGTTTCATTATTAGAATTTATAGCCATGAAAAGTTTAAGTTTTGATTTGCGGGCCAGACTGGTAGTCAGTCCTGTCATCAGGGCAATAGCTTGTTTATTTTCAAACTCCCCCGGACGGATAAAAGTGATGATATATCAATTTCTATATTTACATGTAAATTCTAAACCGAGTGTATAACTTAAAAAAAATTCAGCCTATGTATTTTCTATGGTACATTATTATCGGAATTCTTGCCGGATTCGTTGCTGGCAAATTTATGCGGGGCGGCGGCTTTGGCCTGTTTACTAATCTGCTGGTAGGTGTTGTCGGCGGTGTTTTGGGTGGATGGGTGTTCGGTCTGCTGGGAATCGCAACGACAGGTCTGTTGGGCAGTCTGATAACTTCAATTGTAGGAGCTGTCGTTTGTTGTGGATTGATTTCATTGTTTAATAACAAAAGAGAATTGACCTTTAATTATTTTAACCATTTTAAAAACAACTTGATTATGGAAAATAGAAATTCTAGTTTATGGATCGGTCTGGGAGTAGGTTCGGTCATCGGTGCTTTGGCTTACCGTTTTTCACGTACTTCAAAAGCCAAGAAACTGAAGGAAAAAGTATGTGACACCTTTCATAAGATAACCGGCCAGGCGGAAGACATGTTGGATGAAGCCAAAGAAAAAGCGGTGGATGCTGGAAAGACCGTAGCGGATAAGATGGCCGACAAGGCATTCGGCCTTGCTGAGAAAACAGACGATTTTAAGAACAAAATGCATGCAATGGCTTCCGAAGCTAAGAAATAAATCGGAACAGATAACTTGCTAATAACTCATACGCTTATGAAATGGAAGGAACATTTGAAACGTCAATTGCCGTCCAATGGCAGATGGGAAAATTATGAACAACTGTACCGGATGTGCCTGTTGGCATACGCTGAAGGCTGTAACGAGGAGAAAAAGAAGCTCTCGAGGCATACAGGCTTCGTTGTGGCAGATTGTTTGGAAACAGGTGCATGCCGTCTGCCGGCAGCAGGGCGGATCAAAAAAAGATATGTGATAGCAGACTGTTTCCTACATAAGGAAGTATGAATTTGAGTTGTATAAACTGGGCGGGTGTATGGAAGACTCACCTGAATAAACCTGAATTATTGACTTTAAATTGAAAAGATTATGTTTTATCATGTAAAAGATTTGCAGTTCAACGCCCGGGTTTCACAACCCGATCCGCGTTTTTGCACGTGTGATGCTTGAAGCATTCGGCGGTGCGAATGGAGAATTGAAATCCGCCTTGCAATATTTTGTGCAGGCTTTCAGTTGTCACAATCCATTCCCTGATAAATATGATATGTTGATGGATATTGCCACAGAAGAGTTCGGACATCTGGAGATTGTAGGGGCCACGATTCAGATGCTTTTGGGACCGGTGAATGGAGAAATGAAGAATGCGCTTGAAGATACGCCGCTCCGCACGATGATGAGCGGTAAGTCTGCTAAAGAGGACCTGATCCATCAGGCATTCACCAATCCACAATTTTTGGTAGGAGCCCCCGGCAGTCCGGCTTTGACAGACAGTAACGGAAATCCTTGGTGTGCCACCTATGTGTCTGCTACGGCAGAATTGACGGTGGATCTTCGTTCCAACATGGCAGGAGAGGCACGCGCCAAAATAGGCTATGAAAATCTTCTCCAGTTGACGGACGATCCCTTGGTAAAGGAAACGCTTGGTTTTCTCATGACTCGTGAAGTAACACATTACCAGCAGTTTGAGGCTGCTTTGGAAACAATTCAGCCCAATTTTCCGCCGGGAGTATTTCAAACATCTCCTAAATACAGCAATTTATATTTTGATCTGTCGAAAGGCGATGACGCTCGTGGACCTTGGAACGAAGGGGAGAGCACGCAGCTAAAGGAACAGTGGCAATATATAGAACAACCACTTGAAGAAGTGAGAAGCACGGACGGATTGCTGGATAGAAAACCGGAAGGTACCGACCGGTCGGAAAAAGAGATTGCCAGAAAAGAAGCACAATTGTCCAAGGAGCGTAGCGGGCAGGTACTGGCGTCTACTCCCAAGAAGGAGATGTCTTGGTGCAAGTATCAGTGATTTGAAAAGAACATCGGTTTAAAGCCGTTGTAATTATTAACCATAAACCATTTTAATTATGACCAAGAAAACAGAAAAGAAACAGGAAGAGGCAAAGAGCACAAAAAAGAGTGCCCAGGCCCAAGAATGTAAGTTTTCTGCCTCATGCAAGAAAGCAGAGAAGAAGTAAGAACTTAGAACCTTAAAAATTGTATGGACTGTCTGGGAATCCGGTTTCCGGACAGTCTTTTAATCATTAAAACAGTATGGATATGAAAAAAATATTATTAGCAGTTTTTGTATTGACGTTTGTGGTATCCTTCACGTCTTGTCGTGACAAAAGAGAACAGGACCGGGCAAGGCATCAAGTGGAAAAAGTGAAAGAAGACATCAATGATGCCGCAGACAAAATTTCCGACAAGGCAGAAGACGGCGCTGATGCTGTAAAGGATGCATGGAAAGGTACAAAGAAAGATGTCAAGCAAGGGGCTGAGAAGGCTCAAAAGGAAATAAAGAAAGGATATAATGAAATTAAAAAGGAAGCAAGTAAAAAACTTGGCTGATCTTTGTAATTTATTATTTTGCCAGTAGTAAACCTTACATGTGAATAAATTATGGTTGGATTCGTAATATGGATTGTTGGACTGGTGCTGACTATCAGGGCCGCCTTGGAAATATGGCGCATTCATGCACCGGCAGAGAGGAAACTGATAGCCATCGTATTGGTGGTTTTCACCAGTTGGGTAGGATTGCTGTTTTATTATTTTTATGGTAAGCCCCGTATGGCACAGTGGTTGGGAACAGGTATCGAAAGGTATTAATGGTTGCATAACTATTTATACTGATTGTACGATGATATCCTGATACAAAAAAATACACCGGTCATTGACAGTGCCCGGTGTATTCTTTCTTTTACCAATATTTTTCGATTCTTTCGTAGCCGAAAATACCACTACGTTCATCTTTCATACCTTGTAGCTGACGACAGATTATTTGTGCTCCGATCATGCTGAAAGTTATTCCGTTTCCCCCATACCCCAAATTGAAAAACATTCGTTCCTTGTCGGGCCAGTTGCCGATGAAAGGTAGTCCGTCTTTGGTGGTACTAAATGTGCCGCACCATACCATTTCCGTTTCGAAAGGGAGGTCGGGCAATAGTTTTCGGACCTTCTTTTCCAAGATACGGGTTTTCTTTCTGAGTAATGAATCACGGCGCTGCGGGTCACTGAACTTTTCGTCCTCACCACCTACGATGATCCGGTTTTTATCGGTGGTGCGGATGTATAGATACGGATCGGCTGTTTCCCAAATCAGGCAATGTGTCGGCCACAGATGTTCGGAAGCTACCGGATGCGATATGAGTGCATAGGTAGAGGTCAGATCCATGATTTTTTGAGGAAGGAATTGTCCGGCCTCAAATCCCGTGGCTATGATTACATATCCGCATTTAATTTTATGTCCTCTGTCTGTTGTCATAATACAGCCATCAGATGTTTCTGTGCACTCCTTTATTGAAGTATGGGTAAAAACTTTCAGTCCGCTTTCTTTTATATGGTAAGCTAACAGTCCAGTTGCCGCCCTATAGACATCCATTTGTGCGGATGCTTCATTTATCAGGGCATTGCCAGGTGTCTTCACCTTATATTCCTCTCTAATTTTCTTCTTCTCGAGCAGACTGACCGGCAACTTATGTTTTTGCCGTATTTCATACTCTTGTTCCAAAAGTTTGTTATCCGCCGCACTACTGGCATAAAAGAGGCTGGGCAGTTGTTCGAAACCGGCATTGACTCCCGTTTCTTCCAGTACTCTTTTTATATCAGAAATGGATTGGAGGCAGGCATGGTAAGCCGTCGCAGCGTTTTCTTCGCCGATGATTTTTCCCATCCGACAAAGAGGAACGTCAATTTCATATTGCAGCAGTGCAGTGCTTGCAGCAGAACTTCCGGTTGCAATGCTGCGTTTGTCAACTATGCAGCATTTTATTCCGGCACGGCACAATTCGTGTGTCATCAAGGCTCCCGTTATGCCGGAACCTACAATGACGACATCTGTCGACAGATCCTTTTCCAAAGGATGGAAATAGTCCCATAGGGAATTTCTGATGATCCAATAGGGTAATCCTGAGTGTAAGTCCATAATATTTTGTTATTATCCCCTCACTTCCTGCTGAAAAACGGGAAAATGAGGGGGATGAAAATAGAAAAGTTATCTTATTAGAATTTATTTTCCACTCGTATTTGAAGGTTATTTACCTTCTTCGATGGTACAAATGCTGACGCGGTTCCAGTCCGGCTCCGAGAACATGTCACCGATTCCCTGTCCTTCAGCAGTGATGCGGGTATCACTGATCTTGTATCTTTTTACAAGGATGGTCTTTACGGACTCAGCACGTGCGTTTGCCAGTTTCTCATTGAAAGCGAGGTTGCCTTCGGGAGAAGCATATCCTTTGATGATAACCCTGGCTTCAGGATGCTTTTTCATGTAAGTGGCCACACGCTCCACATTGGGGAGTTGGGAGGCATCAACTACCGATTTCCCTTGTCTGAAGGTAATGATTGACTCAGGAATGCGGTTGGTCTTCACCACAGTTTCTATGTTGGCAGCCTGAGTTCTGCAGTCAGCCAATTCTCTTTGCAGATTATTTGCCTGCTGCATGGCATTGTTCAGCTGCATGTCCTTGTCGTTCAATTGTGACCGCAGGTTGTTCACCGCGTCATTCAGTTCTCCGATTTCTACCGGGTCATACGGTTTCATGGTTGTGAAATGGTGCGTACCGTTGCTACACATGAAATGATAGGTTAATCCGGCAGTCAGTTCAAAAGCCGCATTATTGGCGTTGAAACGACTTTTTTTTCGATTAAAATCTCCCTGCATATCGTATACAACTGCCGGTTTGATGCCGAACGTCCATGCTTTCTCTTCACCCAGGTTAAAATTCAGATTCAGGCCCAGGCGTGTTGACCAGGAGTTTGTATCGCCGGGGCCGTTCTGATAGTAATGCAGCCATCCGATACCTGTCAAGGCTTCGATTTCAAAGATGCGCGGTTCGCCTGTATAGCTTCCGAAAAGGTTCATCAGATTGACTTTGCCGAACACGCTCACTTCGGAAGCGTCAAAATGCGGTCTTGCTGGCCGTGGTATTTACATACCCCATGCCTTGAATGCCCAAACCGAAAATGGGAGTAAGTTGTTTTCCGATCCCGACTCCGAAAGCCGGACGGACATTTTTGAAGAACGCACTGTGGGTAAGAGGAGTCACGGCACCGGTTTTCAGTTCAATAGACCAGTTGTCACCCGGACGTGTGCCTTCAAGTAGCGGTACGATCATTTTGTGCATGCATGGTAAAGATACCCATGCTTAATGCTAAAGCAAAGACAGATCTTTTCATAATTAAAAATAAATTAATGGTAATACAATAAAATGTCACACACGGTATATTATCAGTTGTATAGTTATGATTGTATACAAGATAATAAATTGCTTTGTCATTGTACTTTGTTAGAAAACAGTTTGTAAAAAAAGGATAGTTCGAAAAAATCGGAGGAAATTTAATATCTGTTTAGAAGCATCAAAAGCGTAAAAACTCCATGTTAGCTATAAAATGAGGTTTTGTATATTAAGGTATATGGCTCTTTAATTTATATATAAGTCTTTCTAAATATAACTTTATATATTCATGCGCATTTTTAACACAAATATTTATTGTAATGACAAATATAAATCAAACAAATTTTCTTTTATCGTTGTTTTTTTATGAGGAATCAATTATAGTATTAATTAAAAACCTGACAATTATGAAAAAATTAAGTTTTGCAGAGCTGAAGGGCAGAGTGTCCTGGGGTAGTGTGTTGGGAGGTGTCATGACCGTATTGGCGATATCCGTACTGCTGTCCATATTAAACTCAAGTATCGGATTATTTATGCTTAATCCGTTATCCGAACATCCCGCTTCGGGCATAGGTACTGCGGTAGGGATTGGTTCTGCAGTCATTCTGGTTGCCGGCATGACTGCCGGTGGCTTTGTAGCTGGAAAGCTTGCTGGTATGGATGGGATAATACACGGATTTCTAGTTTGGGCTACCACGTTGATTGTTGCTGTAATACTAGGTATTTTTTTGGCGGTAGGCACAGCGAAAATGACAGCGAATGCACTGGGAGCCGTTTCATCCGTCACAGGTAGTGTCTTATCCGGAGCGGGCGATGCTGTTGGAAGTGGAGTTTCCGCATTATCTGAGGAGGCAAAGGAATTATTTGGCAAGATTGATTTCAACACAGTCCTGAAAGAAGGGGACATGCCGCAAAATATTCGTACCGCACTTGCCAAAAGTGATGTGAAAGAATTGCATCCGGACTATCTGAAAAAACAATTGGAGGAGGTAAAAGAGGATCTGAGCAAGTCCATAAAGACAATTGTTGCTTCTCCTCAAGAAGCGGATGAAACAGTGAATGACTTTTTGAAACGTTTGAAACAACGTACGGAAAAACTTAACCAGAATATAGATCGGAATGATCTGGCCAAAGCGATAGCCAACAATACCAATCTGTCTAAGCCGGAAGCAGATAAAATGGTTGAGCAGTATATGAATCTGATAGACAATGCACGTTTGGAAGCCGCAAAACAGATAGACAATTTGGAAGCTAGTCTACAAAAGGCGGCACAGGAATGGAAGGAGATCAAACATAAGGCTTTGGTAGCTGCCGATAAGGCAACGGATGCAGCTGCGCGGTCTGCCCTGATTTCATTCTTCGCTATATTGTTTGGTGCTGTATTGTGCTGTGCTGCCGGTGCTTATGGCAGTAGAAAAACACAGGAAAGGGTAGATATCTGATAATTGGAATGAATTAGACAAAATACCCCCGTAACCCTATTGGAATTGGCCCTATGTGTCTTGCGCATCATTTCCGCCGGGAAGATTAGACCTGAGGAAGAATAGCATATTTGAGACACAGGGGCTTCATACCAGTGGCTTGTCAACCGTCAATTTTCTGACTTTTTATTAAATTTGCTCGGGCTTACATTATAATATTTCTTAAACACTTCACGGAAGTATTTTGCATCCGAGAACCCACCATGTCAGCAATTTCCGTTACCGTATGTTCGCCCTGTTTCAGCAACTGTGCGGCATGTTGCAGACGTATCATCCGGATATAATCGGCCGGAGCATAACCGGTCAGTGCCTTCAATTTGTTAAAAAAACTGGTACGGCTCATGTGATGCCCGGCTGCTGAGCAAGTCTACATTTGAAAGTCCGGACCTTCCCCATGTTATCCTCTATGCATTCCTTGACGGAAGCTATGAATTTCCAATCCAGCGTACCGGTGCAATTAACTGGAAGATTTTGTTCTTTATCTTCAATACAATTATAAAACTGGCGGAGCAAAGCACGATTTGTAAGTATGTTTTTGACCGTTGCCTTGAGTATCCCCACACTGAAAGGTTTGGTAATATAAGCGTCCGCTCCGATTGCCAGTCCTTCAAGCATATTTTTCTCATCTCCCAATGCAGTCAACAAAATGACCGGAATATGGGATGTTTCAAGATCGCCTTTTATGGTCGAACAGAGTTTGTCCCCGCCCAGTTCGGGCATCATTATGTCGGATATGACAAGAACCGGGTTGAATTCCCGTATTATGGCAAGCGCCTCTTTTCCATTCGGACAGGACTGGGTATAATAATCCGTTTTGAACATGTCAATAAGATAATTGCGCAAGTCATCATTGTCCTCTACTATCAGGACACGTTGTAAAGACCTCTCTTGAGATATTTCCACGGATGGTAACCCTGACGCGCCACCAGGCATGATAGCCTCAGGACATTCATAAGGTGTCCTGGGAGAGATAAACTTTACTTTGTGCAGATGGCTGTTCCCTTTCGGAAAAACAACCAGCACACATGTTCCTTGATGTTCTGTGCTTTGAATCTGAATTCTGCCTTTATGCAGCCTGACCAGTTTGTATACTAACATTAGACCGATTCCGCTACCTGTCACTTTCAGGTTGATGACATTACTACCCCGAAAACAATTCCTGAACAATTTTTTCTGTTCACATGAGGGAATGCCGATTCCGGTATCTTTCACTTCGATGCTCCAAGAGTTTCCTTCCTCGCGGGCATAAATGCGGATACTTCCGCCTTCAGGTGTATACTTCAATGCATTTGACAGGACATTCTTCAGTATGGATCCCATCTTGTCACTGTCAAACCACACATTCAGATAGTCAAAGTTACTTTCGTAAATAAAATCAACATGTTTCAGCTCGGCATATTTGCGGAAAGTGGCACAAATATTATCCATATAGGAATTCAGCTCATATTCAGATATATAAAGGGTGGAGGAGTAGACGTCCACCCGTTCGAAATTTATCAGGTTGGTCGTTAGCTGAAGTAATGCATTCACATTCTTAAGGGCCGTGTTCATATGCGGCAATGCCTGTTCATTCACCATACGGTTTTCTATGGCTTCCTCCAGCGGAGCCTTTATTAATGTGAGCGGAGTACGTATATCATGGGCCGTATTAATGAAAAAACGGGTCTTTTCATCCGAAACCTTCTTCTGTTTGTGCAGTGTAATGATACGGAATATGACAGCCATAACCAGCACCAACAGAATTGCATAGCCGGCCATAGCCCATACACTGGCCCATGCCGGAGGCGTTATGACAATCTGAATGTTCCGTGTCTCATAGGTCTTGTACTTCTCCTCATTGGATATGGCACGAATCTGCAATGTGTAACTGCCCGGAGGCAGGTTTCTTACAACAATCCGGTTGTCCAGGCTCGGGCGACTCCATTCTTTATGAAAACCGTCAATCTTCCATGAATAAAGGATGTTGGAAGGATAGTCATAATTAATGGAAACTACATCAAGGGAAAAAGAGTTTTGTCTGTAGGTCAGTTCCAGCCGGTCAGTTTCGTCAATGTCCTTTTCCAGCGGAGAACCCTCGTCGCCCGGATAAACGGGATGATAGGCTATCATGAAATCGCGCAGTAACAGACGTGAGTAATGCGGCTCCGGTATCTGTATGTCTATCGGGAATCTGACAGCCCCGTTATTCCCACCAAAAACAAGTGTGTTTTTACTGTAGGTTGTGGCAGAGCCGACATTAAAATTAACACTCATCAACCCTTGTTCCCGTGTCCAGTTGCGGAAGGTATGTTTTGAGGGAGAATAAATGGTTATTCCGTTTTCCGTGCCCATGAGGAGACTCCCGTCCTGACGCGGAAGCAGGCAGGTTAACATACTGATAGTCTCCCGATTTCTTGTCAAGCCGGTAGAGCCCCATTCTTGTGCCGATCCACATCTGTCGGACATTTTTTTCCCAGAATGGTAGTGATGGAGCTTACTCCCGGATACAGACGCACACTTCCTGTTTCAAGATTGATACGCTTCAAATGATAATATCCGCCGGACCAGACATCACCGTCCGAATCTTTCTTGATGTCAAATATATATTGGTCGGGACGCACTCCCGCAATAGTGGCAGGGGCAATATGACCAATCTTAAATCCTTTCCTTTTTTCTATCTTGCAAATGCCTGACATAAAACCGCCGGCCCATATCACACCGGGAGAAACCTCACACAGCGTCAAAAAGATATGGTTCTCATTGTCCGGTACCGATTCAAAGGAACTGAGGAATGATTGCCATTCTTTGGTATCGGTCTGATAAAGGCTGATACCATTGCTGGTTGCAAACCAAAGGTCACCGTCACTGTCCTCCAGTACATCATGGACCTGATCGTTCACCAGTGAAAGGCTGTTGCCGATGGAGTGTCTTATCAAATCATAACTTCCATAACGGTTGTTTCGGATGGTGATGCCGGTAGGATAATTGGCAAGCCAGATGCGTTCCTCCTCGTCCACATAAATATCATTGATATTGTTTCCGTTCATTCCATTATAACTATTATAATCAGCTGTTATATAGGGCTCGCTCATACATGTGTTCACATCCAGTTTATATACACCTCTGCCACCCGTAGCTACCAGAAGTTCATGATCGTTCAGGGCGACAATCCGGTTTATCTCTACATTATTGGGTAATTGGCAAGGGATGATTTTTCCTGTCTTTCCCACGTCATATACAAGTATTCCCTCCTTATAGTTTCCCACAAACAGTTGTTTTGAAACAGCATGGTAATAGAGTTCATGTACTGATGTGCGGATACTTTCCACAGCTTTGTCAGACATTCTGTTTAGCCTCCCCTTTTCTACCTCAGCATAGAACAGGCCGTTTACTGTACCGATAAAGAAATGGTTGTCATCCGTCTGTTCTATGGCGGCTATTTCACTATTGATCGGTGTCGGCATATGTAGAGTATTTCCGGTACGGATGTCATACCATGCGATGCTGTCTTTATAGCATAACCAAATACGGTCATTCTTGTCCAGATAACCGTAATTCAGAAATGCCTGTGACTTGTTTCTGACCAGCTCCGGATGTACATAAGCCAGTTCGAATTTATCATGTTGTGAATCATACTGGAAAACACGGCCTTTCTGACCGATTACCCACAGCACGTCCTTGCTGTCCATATAAAGCCAGTTCAAGGCAATCCGTGAGTCCAGCTTCATGCTGTCATCTGAGAAATTGTAATGCTTGATGCGCTTTCCGTCATAACGGTCTATCCCTTCCTGGGTTAGAAACCACATATACCCCCTTCGGTCTTTTTGGATATGATATATTTTCTGATTGCTCAGACCGTCTTCCAGTCCTATGTATTTATAAATTTGGCACCTGCCTACAGAACTGCCGAGGAGAAGGACAGTAAAAAGAAAAATTCGTTTAATGCTCAAATAAGCTTTCATATTATTTTACATATTCAAAAACGTTTGCAAATTTATAAAATATTAGTTAAACCCCAACCTGGTAATCCACTTTATTTTATCAAAGACCGTTTCATCCATTTGACAATCATGGACTTCAGGCTGGTATTTGCCGGATGTGTCACGATTTGTAGGAAGAATAGCGCTTAAGCAACTAACAGCAGAATGTAAAAATAGACGCGGTTACCAAGTTATTACTTCAATTTTTGTCTTTTTTTCAAACCTCCTATGTCTAAGGAGATTATAAAAGTTTTCTAGAATAAAAAAGATTGATAATTCCACTGCTCGCACAACAGAAACATATGCGAATATAAATGAAGTGACAATTTACAATTCCATATCCAAGACAAAATTCAGGGAACAGGAAAAGGTTGAACGAAGGATAACCAGAAGTTTTACAGAAGGAAACAAAGAGAGCACTGCCGGAAATCTCTGTTCCTGACAATGTTAGAAATATTTGTAACAATTATAAGTCACCAATAATTCCGGTATAACCGATTATCTGAACCATACTATTATATGTTAAATATTTTCTCAGCAGTTCCATGCTTGCCTCCTGTGTGTTCATAGCATAGCATTTTGTGAAATGATTGCCCTGTTTTAATTCAAAGAAGCAAAGAGCTTATTTATTCTAAAAACGCAGAAACTTGTGTCACTATCTATCACTTAAAGTCGTCAGATAACATGTAGCAATAGAACCGATGGAGTACATCACATCTAAAAATGACCAACTGCATAATTTTACAACGTAATCACAGCCTCCCGTTGTTACTTATTTTTCCAAATACATTTTTTACGTGAATGCTTGGAAGACAAAACTTTTTCTGTTTATTCATATTCACATAAGTATATATTTGTGTAGTGGCTTGCTGCTATGTTCCAACAAGTTCTGCAAACCTTTTAGTAGATTTGCCATGCCATAACAAATGCTGGGGCACCGCTAAAGTTATCCGAAAAATTGGAACAACTGTTTGACACTATCCTTAAGATGGCAGAAAAGAATCCGGATGATTCATGGTTGCCCTCACACTTTAAAAAAGGTCACAAAAGGAACTTCGGTCGCTTACTCGAGGCTCAAGATAGTTTCTGAAAAGGGGGATTGAGGAGAGTTCTTAAAGGTACATTAGCGCATGAGAAGAAAGTTGGTGGATGGCTGAATGAAGAGAATGGACAGTTCTATTTTGACAGTGTTCGTATTTTCACCAACATGGATAAAGCCATTTGTTTAGGGCGTAAAAAACTAAACAACTGGTCATTTAAAGCCTGACGCGTTTAAGACTTGCAAATTGTAAGTGGAAGTACTTTCGCTATTCCATTTAGTACTGAAAAAATAATAATTTCAAGTTATCAGTTATTCAATATGCAAATTTATATAAATGGAAATCAGAAAACAAATAAAGAAACACAAATTGTATGGAAACTTGTATAAGTGGCTTTCTCATCAGTATAACACTTAATTGTTATGCAAACTCCCCTGAAAAAAATCTACTTACACACCATACAACACATCCAGTATTTCCGCTGTCAAGTGTTCATCAGAAAACCTTACCGCGTAATCTTCTTCCGTGGCATAACCCATATAATTGATGCTGCCATACCAAATCATTTTTTTATCAATCATTACCAATTGAAACGTCAAATGTTCGGATACATGAACCGTCAAACCCTTCCTTTGCAACCTCTCTACTTCTTCAGTCTTGTTTTTCACGAACACAACCACTTGCACTCCCCGCTGCACGGCTTCCTTCAAGGCGACTCCTAATTGGGAGCGCTTTTTCAACCCGCTTTTTCGTTGCAGAGATAAATACGGAATGCCTGGCTTGAGTTATATCCTCTATCAAGGGGAAGAGATAGTTATTACCTGAAAATATACTTTGTACATGATGACCGGTTACAAGCACTTCTTTCTCCAACAGCTGATAACCAATAGCCGCATATCCATTTAGCCTGCGCTGGTACATACGGTTACACAATGGCTGGTGAATGTCAATGTAATCATAAATGCGAACATCTGTCTTTCCATGATACTCACGGTGCAAACGTCCGGCGTATTGTGCTACAATGCCTTTCCATGAAATAGGAGAAACCAAGAATAGGGTATCCAAACGAGGATAATCAAAGCCTTCACCTACATAACGTCCGGTTGCTACAATCACCAAAGGTTCCTCTGAAGGAAGTACTGCCAACCGTTCCATCTTTTCCGCTTCTCTTTCATGGATTCGGTGCCCACTAAGGTGATGACATTCCTGCAATATGCAGAAAGTAATAGCCCCAGTTGTTCCACATGTGAAGTGAGCGTGGTCAGCACAATCGGTGTCCGTCCGTCTGTCAGAGCCATACGCACATCTTCCGCAATCTGTGCATTTCGCCGTTCATCCGTAGCAAGGACTGTACGATTTGCGCGTATATTGATGGTTCATCCGAGAGGTCTCGGTATGCTGTAAATCGAGGCACCAGCCATCGCTTGAAAGTTTGTTTGGCTATCTGACTTTTGGCATCTGCCGAATAGCGTATCGGTCCACATTGCATAAAAATATAGGCTGATGACCGTCCTTCCGAATGGGAGTAGCTGTCAGCCCATACACATACATGGCAGGAACCGATTTCAAGATTTGCTCAAAGTTGACCGCAGAAACATGATGGCACTCATCGACAATCACCATGCCGTACTGGCGGACAAAAGACTTTACACCCTCATCGGTCAAGCAGGATTGCATGAGAGCGACATCTACCCATCCAT
>ENA-OQEL01000336-OQEL01000336.1-human-gut-metagenome-genome-assembly--contig:-NODE-336-length-17796-cov-4.755278_pt1 | contig 17796 bp, 24 predicted proteins | sample MGYA00242796_ERZ504637 | MGnify/ENA primary metagenome ERZ504637 (study PRJEB26092, sample SAMD00036306) | human gut metagenome | host: Homo sapiens | study: EMG produced TPA metagenomics assembly of... | reverse complement strand
CATCAACATTATAACTCAGATTTGTCAAAGTGCCCAAACATCCATTCACCGCACTTTTTGCACAATCTGGAATGGCTGCTAAGTTTTCCTCCAGATACTTTGCTTTTCCGAATCATTCATACACTTCTGTAAAAATGCACTTGAAACGGATACCGTTGTCGGAATACCCTGCATTGAAGTCAGCCCTATATTCATATAATGGTATTTTCCTTGCAAGTATTTTGAATAATCATTTACATTACTATACCCTGTCTTAATCTGCTCTGTTTTTGTCACACCGGGACGTGATGTTTTTAATTCAACTGTACTTGTTGTCACGTTGCCGTCTTTTGTATTTGTACTATCCTTTTCACTATCTGTTTTTTTACAGTATTCTTATAATTTGAAGCATAATACGATGTGTAACTGCTGTTATTGATACCTGTAATTGCCATAATCCTACCTCCCTGTTATTGAAACTTAAAATAATTTCTATTATATTGAACGACTTGGATATTTAATTTCCGTTGATGTAAATTCATCTTCTGCCGAAACATTGATATGCCCACTGCTGTCAATAGCATACTCTTTACCATAAACGGAAAACGTATCTCCTTCTTTATATCCGATTTCTATCCAGTTTATATCATTTAACTGTTTTATCTTTCAACATTTATGGTCTTTCCTGATTCCTGCAATAAATAAGTGTGTTTTCCTGCTCCCGTATCTATAGAAAAGAATCCCGGAGAAATCCCGACTTTCTCACAGACTGACAGTACTTCCTCATTACTGTAGAGATAACCCCACACACTCTTTCCCTGTGCCAGATCAGATAAAATATTACTTGCTTTGCGCATTTCCCACTTATAATTTGTCCCTTTTTGATTTGTATTCTCTGCAAGCAACGATTCCGAGGCTGCCCAGCCTATCCTTCCATTATTGACCGTCCATGTATATTTACTGCCACTTGATGTTGTCCATGAATAATAATTTTTATTACTTAATACCAAAGAATTATTTGCAGCACAAATACCTGACATGGTGCTTGTATTCATTTTCGGTACTGCATAATTAGGTACTACCTGTCTGCTCCCATTAAGGTCAAAGGAAATAACCCCAATACTCCTTAAAATCAGAATTATATCCACAGGAAACATTCTCCCCAAAATTGATTGCATCCAAAATAGCACTTGAATTATTATAGTTTGCAAAATAATAAGCTAATTCACTGTTATGAAATATTCGCATTTTTATCTATCAGTGCAGCTATTGATTGCTTTGAAAAGCCTCGTGCAGCATCAGAAATACTTAAACTGTCCTGTTTTTTATTATTTCCTGCTCCAAGCAACATCTGTATTGCTTTTTGGTGTATTCCTGCCTCTGCCTGTTTTGAATATGTCAATAGCTGGTTTACTGTGTTTACATCTGTTACTGTCTTCATAATTATTCTCCAAACCCTTTTTCAACATTATACTTTCCGTGTCATTATGTTCTTAGTATATCAACTATAATAAATATTCCCCTGATACACTAAAAGTTTTATAATTCAAATATATATTTTCATGGCAAATCAGGTGCAACATACCTAATTGTCATTGTCGGAGAAAATGTCTTGCTGGACGAACTGGTAGATACTATCTTGGCACCCCATACTTGATCCAGCAACGAAGAATTTGTAACTGGCAGACTATATGAATAAGTCGACTTTGTTGCTACCCATTGATCATAAAATTCATTATAAAAGTATCTCTTTGAACTTACAGATGATGTACAACCACCAATGCTTATTTTGTATCCTATTGCTCCGTCTGGTATACTTGTAATAAGCGTTAAATCAACTTTATCCTGCCATGTTCCTTTAGCCGCCAATGTAGTAGATTTAAATGTATGCGTATAACTTCCAAGTGTGTACTTCGGATTACCAATAGTAAAATTATATGTTGCAGAAATACTTGTTATAGTATGATATACCCTTAAATAATATAAGCCATCTGACGGAACACTGACTTCATAGACGCCTGTATCTCCATACTTTTGAAACTGAAAACTGTCCATAGGTACTTCAAAATTTGATGAATTATACAAATCCACAAATATTGTTCCAGAACCAACATTTAAATCAAGATAATTTTCATCATCTGAATTAAATAAACCTTATACCAATCTTCATCATCATATGACAAAGTCCCAGTTACATAACGATACACAGATGTTGAACCTGAAACAGCCTGAGAAGCAGTCTGTGCATTTTTCGAAATAATCTGTGCTTCTTCATGAGAATTGTTCGACTCTGTATCTGTATATATTGTTGAGGCGTATGCTGTCTGTCCACTAGCCAATAAACCTGTACATAATGTTACTGCAAATGCAAAAACTGCACCAAGCCCCTTCTTATGCCATTTTGTAAATTTTCTTTTCATAATAATCCACCTTTCATTTCGTAATTACACCGCATTTGTTTCTTAAATCTTTAGGTTTATAAATAATTCTAATAAAATATCCACATTAGGATAAAAAACAATGCATATCTCCATCATAATTCTAAAGTGCATACATATGTTGTAATTTACTCAACATATTATTTACTCTGCTTTCAACAGCTTCTGGCTGATTTCTTAATTCATACCTGCTTCCATAGTAATCATTTAAACGGTCTTTCATTTCATTACAAAATAATTTTTGATCTGTTTTACCATTTAAAAAACTGATTGCAGATACCACTTATCTCTTTCTTCTCATTTGTATAAAAAAGCTGTCTCATCTGAGATTATTTCTGACTTGTACTTATAAGATTCTGTTTTGCTTCCAATTCCAACAACAATGTAATCTGGTGTCATTTTCTCCATGATAGAATTACGTGCCGAATCATTAAAATGAACATATTCGTCAATCATGTCTGAAAAACCTGCTTGTAATTGCTCTGGAACATACATTTCATTTACTTTTCTTAGCCCCGCTTCACTTGCACTTAACAAAAATACAGATTCATAGGAAGTTCCTCTATATCCCTCCTGAGCATTCAAAAAATCTACATCTGCTGTCATTGCATTAATCTTCTCTTTTAAATCTTTCATTTCATCTTCTGTCAAATATTCAGAAGCATTTTCGTCCAGCCATTTTTCAAAAACCTCTGACTGATTTTCCGAACAGCCTTCAAACGCACTTTGTTCTCCAGAAATGGAAGTTGCTTTCAAATCTAATTTGAATAAATTTTCACATTTATATTCTGCTGGTATCTCTCTTATTTCTCCATTAATAGATGAAAAATGCATTGTATGAAAATCCGATACCTTATTACGAGCAGTCTCAACTAACTTTCTTGCTGAATCACTGATTTTCACATCATCCTCCGAAATAATATTCTGAGGAACAGTTGTTTTCTTCTCAACCTTATTTTTTATCATCTCTGGATTATTAATATACCTATTTCCTTGAACTTTCATTGTGTCCTCCATAATTTTAATTATTCAAATATATTTTCATAAGTGTATGTATTGGTATATTGCATTTTATCGAAATCTCTGATTTTCTCTAAAAAATATTTATTTTGAGACTTGATCTTTTATCTGAATTGTACCGTCTGCTATGACAAACTGTATGTTTAACTCAGACATAATAGTTTCACCTCGTAGCTCATAAATAAATCTATCTATACCTTTATATCTACTGACTTCCTGCCACTTTCCACCGACTCTCTCGTAATGCCATCCAATGCACCAGCCGGTATTGGTTTACCCGCTTTCCATGTAGAATCAGCGGCTTTTGCTGCTTCTGCAAATGCCTGTCTGTATTGATGTTCATATTGTTCCATTGTCCAGCCTGCTGATAAGCGGTCATCCTTATCCATTTTTCTGTATAAATTGTTATATACACTCTCCCTTTTGGTAGTATCACCATTTAAAGTACCGTTTTCATTTAAGAATTCTTTCTTTGCCAGTTCAAACATTTCTTCCCGGCTGCTCTCTGGAATAGAAATGATATGTTTATAACTGTTTCTGTTCTCATCCGTTACAGCAAGTCCTGTTAATCCGGTATTCGGATCAATCCAGTCTCCATTTTTGTCATACTGGCTCATCAGGTTCTTAATTGCCTGAACATTTGTAAACATTGCACCGTTTCCATTTTTCATCATCTCACTCAGTGCTGCTTTATACTTTTTACTGTTTGTGTCGATCCCTGCTGCTTTTAATTGTTTCTGTACAGAACTGCTGTTCATTTGGGACAACTGAATATTGTTGACCAAATTTGTTTTTGATGTTCCAAATGTTGTTTGAAATAAAAAACCGTAGTCCGTAATTCTTGACATAATCGAAACCTCCCATCATTAAATTTTTTATATCTATCATCCGCTTTATTTTTTTTTTCTATCGACAACCCACTTCTAATATTTTACCTTTTCTGCACCAAGTACGATTTTTTTGCACGAAGTAAGACTTTTTACCAAAAAAGAGCACGAATGCTCTTTTTATGAATTGAGGAATAACTCAGCAATAAATTTATTTCCATCACTTTTCAATATTAAATTTCCATCATATTTTTTTACACTGCTCTGAACATTCAGCAGTCCTATTCCACCGCCTTTTCCTTTCGCTGATACCGGAAAACCATTTTTCCACTTTACCTCTCCGCAGTTATTTTCGATGCTGGCAGCTATCATTTTATGGTATGAGCCAATCTTAATCGAAATATATTTCTCTCCTTCCAGCTTCTCTGCTGCCTCAATCGCATTATCTAATAAATTTCCAAAAATAGTTGTAATGTCGATTGGTGCAAGGAAATTCAGATTCACATTATCCACCTTTATGGTTACTGAAATACCTTTTTCCCTCATAACGGATTCTTTATCGGTAAGAAGAATGTTCAAGATCGGATTTTCTGTGTATTGAACCGGAATGAGCGGCTTTAACAGTTCTCTGATTTCCGCTGCATATTCTCCTGCCGTATTCCCCTGCTCTGCACCATATAATCCTTCGATTGCTTTAATATGCTTATTTACATCATGTAATATGTGGACGGTTTGATCATATTTTTTTGTCTGCGTCAAATAGTATTCGTATTGTACCTTTGCCTGTTGCTCTAAAGCGATGAGCTGCTTTTCATAATAGTTCTTTTCATCTGCCATTTTAACAAAATATAAAAGGTATAGATCTGCCAGAACAATACACCCCATATTGACTGCACATAAGTAATTTTCTTCTCCATTTTTAAAATTCTCTACAATTACACCCATGTTAATCAGATTGTATAGGAGTATAATTCCATACATGATGTACCTTGTCTTTGCATAAGGAATATCGCTCTTTTTCACAAACCTGTTTATGAATGTATAATACAAAAAAATAAGTATTACTTTTGAAAATGTTACCTCAAGGCAGTAAAGCATCGTTTCATTCACATTTTTTATATCTGCTGCCTGCAAAATACATTGTAAAAGAATCACTCCTAATGATTCACAAACAGACATGCAAAATACCAATGCCTCACATTCAATGATACGTCTTAACGGTTTATCCATATCCTCATAATACAGAGCATATGCTATTATCCCCGTCAACACGCCCCAGACCACCAAATTTAATATGGAATGATTGAGCATATTGATACAGGTTGTAAAAATCACTGTGACAGTCTCGATCACAATATATACATATCTACTTTGACTACTCTTTTTATACTTTCCATTCATAAACTGGAACAGTATGGTACTTATGATAAAACAGGAAAGAGCATTACATAATATCAGTAAAATCGTATTCATCGTTTCTCCTATGAATTTTTCTGCAAAAATTTATTTACTTCTTCTCTAAAATCGCTGCTTCTCTTTTGCGCAATCTGGAGTTCTTTTCCATTATCCATATAAATAATAAAACCCTTTATTTTTTCAATATGCCTTAAATTAACCAGATTTCCTCTGCAATTCACAACAAAATCATAGGGCTGCAGTTCCTCAACCAGTTTTTCAAAAATGCAGTCATACTCATATGTGATATCAGACAACGCTATCAGTACTTTTCTTGATCTTTTTATGTATTCAAAATATAAAATGTCCCTGAGTTTCAATTTAATCGACAGATACTCTTTCCCATTGCTGTCCGTCACTTTATAAAAATCCTTTTCTGCTCCGGTATCCGGCAGTTGATCCAGCAGTTCCAACATCTGCGTTTCCAATTTATCATATTCCAATGGTTTACATAGAAATGAAAATGCATGAACTTCGTTAATGACCTGCATACAATATTCTTCATAACTCGTAATATACACTAATTTCACATCTGGAAATTTTTCTTTCAATTTTCTCCCCAGTTTAATACCATTCAGTTCTTCCATCGAAATATCTAAAATTCCGATATCAATACGACTGATATTTTCAAGCATTTGATTTGCAGACATAAATTTCTCTATATGATAAGCAATCTTTTGACTTGTAAAAATCTTATGCAGCATATTCACTGCACACTCAAGATCTGCTATATCGTCATCACAAACAGCAATTTCCAGCATATTACTCACCTTCTTCCTATCTTCCTACTATATCGGTAATTTTTATTTTTCCATTAAATAAATATAAAGTACTCTGCATATTATCTAAATAGGCTCTAAATAAATATCATATATATAGAAAATGTGCCATCATCTTGACGGCACATTTCCTATATTTTCCCCCCAAATTATATTGCTACAGTATAGAATACCATTGTCTGTCCATACTATCAGCTTCATACTGATATGTAATCAACTGATTCATGTCTTTTAAACCCGCCATTTCTATTAGGTTCTATCATTATATTATAGTTTTCATATTTTTATAGTATCCTGCATTATCCATAACACTATTATTGCTAGATGTACCCACAGTACTTACCTCAGAGTCCGAAATATTATACCCTGCCTTAAATGCAAGAATATCCTCCAATCCATATTGATTTTTATAATCCGTCAGCATATAGATATTATCTCGTATTTCCTCATATTTCGCATTGGCTTCCTGGGAGTTCATTATTTTACACATTTTCTCTGGAAGTCCGGTAATCTTCCCATTGTCATCTACGTTTATATCGTCAAATGAATACTGTCCATTTGTTGCTTTCTGAATGAACTGTTCCACTTCATAGTAAGCATTTACTAATCTATATTGTGTGTTAGAAATATCTGCTGTCTGAATATATTTTTCCCACATATCATCAGCAAAATTTTCCGATATCATATTTTTTATCTGTTCTTTGTTTTCTTCTGTAATGTCCCCGTTAATCGTAATAGTTCCAGATACATCTATTTCAATTTTCCATGATGTATCTGGCAGTTCAATTCCTTTTTCATTTGCTATTCTTTCTATTTCTGCATAAAAATCGTTTTTTATATAATTCGACTTCTCTGCTCTCTCATAATCAGATAAATTGGCAAATATTTTCACATATGCCATTTCCGACACACTTAACTGCTCCCCCTTTTTCATCTTATTTAATAATTCTTCTACACTATCCGTTCCCGAATATTTTTCATCTTCCGGCAACGCTTCAAATTGCATCTGATGTAATTTGTCAATTTCGCTTTGATATGTTTTTCATATTTCTGCTTTATTGCATTTTTTCTTCTGAATTATCTGCATTTGCTATTTCTTGTGAGTGCTGCACATTACTACTTGAAGTATCCCTGTTTTTCGTTTCCGTAATTTTTATTCTATAGGAACCTTCCCCGGAATCCGATGTCATATTGGAATTTTCTACTCTGATCACATAATCTGATGTAACGCAGTCCCAATTAGGTACCGTAAGCTGTTTATTACCATGTCCATCATCTGTCGCTATTCCAATCTGATTGCCATATAAATCGTACAATACTAAATTATATGCCTGACTATTCTTGCTTTCCAATGAAATCGTTATCTCTGAAGATATACCCATTTTAGAGTAAAAACTTTTTTGCGGATAAGAAAAAGAATAGTAATCTACATCATATTTTGAATCGATTGTTCCCTCTAAATAACTTTCATTATTATGCAACAATGTTCCTATATCATATGTACTGTAATAGCGATCTACCTGATCATCGTATTTCGTATGCTGATGATAACTATCATTCTTATTTGTTTTGGCATTTTCTATTAACACCGTTTGCTCATTTAATTCTTTCATCGGCGATTTAAAACTTTTTGCTGCATTTCCTGTCTCATATATTTTACTATCTACTATTCCGCCACCTATATAATGTACATAGTGTCCCATCTTATCGTCACCTCTTGGAATCCACGCATGGTATAAAAATACCATCCGTAATTTATTTATCTTTCTAAATATTTAGCCCACTATTATTCCGAAAGGAACTAAATAATCCAATGTCATCTGTGTCATTGTAGTGCAACTAGCATTTACATAAGAAATACCACTTACCCAATGTACTGTAACAGATGTTGCATAGTTTCCATCAATTGATCCTGATGGTGGATTATTGTCAACCAAGTCACTCCACCAACCACCTGTTTGTGCTAGTTTTTTTCGAATAACTAGCAGTTGCTGGCGTATAATAATAGTCAATGCTTGATGCGTATGTATTATTAGCAAATGCTTTTGATTTATCCGAAAATTTCACACCTGTCAATGCATACTCATCTTCACTTCCACTAGGACAATTAATGGTCAATGTTTGCGTACTTGCTGATTGGCTAGATGAGCTTCGATTCCACTTTATTGTTGTATAATGTGTAAGATCCGAAAAGGTTGTTGTTTGTGCTATTGGCAATGGTTGTCCAGCATAATATCCATAATGATAACCGGTAGTTGCTGTTGCATCTTTTACCTAAAAACATATAATAATTTCCATCAATAAGACCTAAACTAATTACCTTATTCGACGTTCCTGCAATCGTTTTAGTTGTTGAATAATATCTGTCAAAATAACTGGTAACTCCCGCCTCATCCGATGAACGATATATTAAATTTATATCATTGTCAAAAATAAATACATTAACATTAGATTCTAACATAAATGTAATATTATTACAGTCCTCATCCGAAACAACACATTGATAATAATGTCCCTGATTTTCATCATATGCAGAATCATTCAGATACCCCTCTCTTAATGCCGAATTATAGTTGCTCTGACCTTTTGGATTCAGTAAGAAACCAGACATTACAAACCCTTCTGATGTTTTTGCATATGTACTAAAAATTTCTGTATTCGATGTCCATTTCTGATCAGAGAAATTATATTCCATCGTGCTTGCACTCCACATATATTTATTTGACACCCTTCTTGTATCTGCATATGCACTTGCTCCATCATTTGTTGCATCCGTAAAGTCACAAGTCACTTCTTCGGTTGCAATTTTCGATTGTAATAATGTTAAATCCGTGTCGTTATCTTCTGTATTGAAATGTACTTTATTGCCATTATCAATACTTGCCGCATTCGCTACTGAGACATTTCCTAACAGCAAACATGCTGCCAATAATATTGTTGCTATTTTTCTCTTTTTCATGAATAATTCCTTTCTGTTCATAGTTCTTTATTTTATAGTTTTTTTGATTTATATAGATTCATTATTAAAACGCTTTCCCTCCCTCTATTGTTTATTTTTTAATTTAAAAATTTCGAATCATATATTTTATCTAAAAAACTATATTACTATACTTGACACACTTCCCTATATTTTTCAAAAATATTATATTTCTAAAGTACAGAATACCATTGTCTGTTCATACGATCAGCTTCATACTGGTATGTAATCAGCTGGTTCATGTCCTTTAAACCGCTCTTTCCATATAAAATGCTTAAAGTCATATCTGGCACATTGTTCCATCCTCTGGTCGATATCTTTGAAACCAGGTCATGTATCCAATTCTTCATTTGCTGATTAAACTCTTTCGGAACTTTTCCGGAACTTTCAACTGTACTATCCACTAAGTCTAATATATTCTCTCCCGACTCCGTATAATATGTCCCATTTTTTTCCTCAAGTTTGTCTAATCCATATCCTGTATAACTATAAACCTGATGATATGCTTCGTATTTCATCTTTGATTCCTCTGTTACTTGAGAACTCTCACAGCCATCTTGTGTTGAGCAATAATAGATATGCTTATAGAGATTTTTCCCATTATTACCTACATTTAAAGCATTCTGCATCAACACCTTTGTTTCTTCATCCACGCCATCTACCGTTATCTCGTAACTGTATGGATCGACAGTAAAAGTACAATCTTTCGTAATAGAAGATGTATCTACACCAGCCTGCTTTAAAATATTTGAAATCTGCGAATTTACCAATGCTCTTTCAAATTGGATTTTATCCGAATCTACACTGTCGCCGTCCACTTCAATTCCCCTGAACAAAGAATCCTGATAATTTACACCATTTATTTTTCCTGTCCGGCACATCTGCATCTCATAATTATATGCAATCCTACGTTCTGTATCAGTCAAATTAGTCTCGTAATACTCTGAACTCTTATCAAAATACTTGGAATGAATATAATTTTCAGGGTTAGAATGTGTTTTTGCTTCTGCGGCAAGCTTAGAATACTTTTCCGTTAATGCCGCCCTAAATGCTTTACCTGTACTCATATATTCACTTGTTTTCGCATTAATCTGTGCTCCTGCATTCTCAATGAGCTCTTGATTCGTTTTTTTTGGCTGAAGCTATATAGGACTTTAAGTCAATGCTACTGTCAATACTTGTATTATGTGTTCTTCCACTTGTACTTTTTGTCAGTTTTTCCTTTCCCGATGCACTTATCGTTAAGGTATCTCTTGTGCCTCTACAACCAGTGTTTTGACTGCTTGCCGCTTTTTGTTGTTGACCAAACAGAACATTAAGCAACGACTGATTAGCATTAATTCGGCTGTTAAAAAATATATTCATAATATCACCAACCTTCTTATTATATATCGGATTATCCTAACCTTGTTTGTAATCTTTTCTTTCTTCAAAATTATAGAAATTGATACTATGCATATGTATCAAAACCTACCTTATTTTTAGTTGTCGCTTCTATAGCAATCATATTTTCTGTTTTTTTATCTTCTTTTTCTTTATCCTCTTTCATTCTCTCTAGCCATTTGTCAATTTCTGAATCCGTACCAGTCTCTCCAAAAATGCCACAGGTTGTCATTTCGGTTCCATTATTCGTAAACTTAAACTCCACTGATATCAGTTTACTACCATGACTTATTGCCGCCTTCTGTGCATTTCGTATAACATCTGGCATAATTGCTAAATTTTCCTCAAGCCATTTCGCAGTTTTTTCATCTCCACATGCCTTTTGCATTACACTTCTGTCAATCAATACAGAAGCATTTTTGCATGTAATTAAAAAAATTACAAATCTTATGCAAACATACAATATCTACCTAAATTATCAACTTTATATGCATTATTTTCCTGAGTGGTGCCATAATTATCGCCATAATATATCTTTATTCCTTTCAAAATTTTCGTCCATGTACTTATGTCTGCACAATCATTTTCTGCCGCCAAACATTTTCTGGCAGTAGCATAACAGGAACCCGGCATATCAATTTCCCATGCTTTGCTGTAATCACCATCATACGGAATATATGTAATTCCATTAGGAGTCAAAAATGTAAAACCATCTTTTTCGCATTTCAGATTTCCTGATATCTCAAGTAAAGCATATAATCCTGCCGTAGACCGTTGCGAACTTACCGGATATTTTTGAAATTCATCGGCTAATTTATTCAGCGTTTCTATATCTTTATCGGATGTTATGATTACCGAAACTCCTTGTGCCTCATTTCCTTTTATCGACAAATAATTTAACCCTGTCTTTGAATCACGGTTTACTACCAATCCCCCCTGTAGCGGTATTTCCTTTATATCAATATTTCTTTTGTCAGACAAATCATTCAAAAGATTTTTCAGTTCACTTGTCATGGTTACATTATACGAAAATGGCTGATCCATATTAATCAGGAACTCCATTCCTGTTTTCTCATCTCTTTGAATTGCTAATTGATCTTCTCTTATATAAAAATCTTTTCCTGTCTGCTTATCTACAATCTCATATGCTGCTACTCCATTCACATATGTAGCATCTTCAATTTTATATCTTTCTGTCTCTATTGGTAATTCAATATCTTGAGAGATACTATTTTGTGTATAAATTCCAAAGTTACTATAATCTGTACTGTTTACATAGGAATCCCTTGTGCTAATCTTATTACTTATACACTCTTGGGCTTTATTCATTGTATCAGAAAAATTTCCTACTGCATTTCTATTATTTTTACTGCATAACATACTTTGTTGTAAGTAACCATTCTCTATTCTCATGATTCTCCCTCCCAATCACTTGGGTTTTATTGAATACTTCATTATAAACTTTAATCTTTTATCTGAAATGTACCGTCTGCTATAACAAACTGTACATTTAACTCAGACATAATATCTTTGTGCTGTGTCCGGTTATATGCTAAAATTTCCCGGATATCACTTGTGTAATCCTGATAGGTCAGATTCCCACCCGGATGATTCAACAGATCATCCAGTGTTTTCGGCAGACCATGTATCGCTGTATTTTCCACGGAGAGGTCTCCAAGCGATACGCTGCCGCCAGATGCCTTATATAAAAATTTTCCCACATCCACCGCAGCTTGCAACAGATATTTTTCTTTATCTGACAACTCCTGTATTTTTGAATCCGTGCAAAAATAAATATCCATCAGCTCATCCGAATACTTTGACAGAACATTCTCTATCTTCTGTTTCATTGCATGATCCTGAATACCGTCCACACTTACCTGACCATCCGCCCCAATTTTTATGGAAAACGTGGAATCTGAAATATCAATTCCCGCTTCCTGCAGATCAGCAGATATCCTATCTTTTACTGTGGTATTCATTTTTGCACTTGCATTCGCACGATCCAGCTCTGCTGCAGTACAAAAGATATTTAAAAGAGCATTTTCCTGTTCCGTCAGTTCTCCTCCTGCTGCTTTTTTTCCAGTAAATTATGAATCTGCTCATCATCCGGCACTGCCCCACCCTGCATAACATCTTCTGCCTGTTTCTGATGCAGTTTCTCCATCTGCTCTGTATAATAGGCTTTGTACTTCTGCCGGATTTCCTTAATTGCACGCGTTTCCTCAGTATCGGTTAAGCCTTCCTGCATCTGCTTCCTGACTGTCCCTTCATACTTCTGAACCTCTGCCATTTCCTGATAAGCTCCATGGCTTTTATCCGCCTGCGTTGTCTGGAAGGAAAGATGATATTCGGCATCCGGGTTTACCGTCGAACCGTTCTTTGCCTGTACCTTCACGGTATAACCTCTGTTGTCCGAATTCCAGTTCGGTATGGTAATACTAAGACCGCCATTTCCATTCTCTTTCCCAATGCCGACCTGATTGCCTTCCTCATCATACAAAACCATCTCATAATCACAGCCTTCCGGTATATGATCTAAAATGATCGTAATATCCTTATTATAGGTATCCTTCGCGAAACTTAATGCCCGGTACTCTGTAATATTGAATTCGTAATAGTCCACATCCTCCGTATCCGATAAACTTCCCTTTAAATATCCGTCCGGCTTATTGATAAGTGCCGTCAGATCCAGTGTTCTTCCAAACACATCCTGATCCGTATATTTATTTGTTTTCCAGAAATAATCATTGGAAACTTTACTATTTTCTACTGCAATATTTTTATCAGTGGGTAAACCTTTTTTCTTAAAATCATATCCCACAAGCTGCGCATGCATCTCTACTGTGCGGGTTATTACCATCTGTTCATTCTCCTTGTGTATAATTACTTTTCATAATCATAATACTTTCCTGAAACTATACGCATACATATCCGAATACATGTTATCATGCGGTTGTGGCGTCAGCCTTCTATCCAATGCCGCCATATCCACCGTAAAACCACTGTCTGCCACAGAGAAAGCGCCATTGCTGAATTGAAACTCCGAAGTAAAATCGGGAATCCCCAGATCACCGCTTGTCCTGTTATGTCCTATAATATTTATCAATGCATCCTTTATCCGCTCTATCTTGGCATTGTCTTTTATTTTGTTGATCAGATTAGCGGCTTTTTCCGGCAACCCGCCAATCTTTCCGTCCGGTGTCAGATAAAGGTTCTCCAGAGAAATATCTTCTCCCGTAACCCCTTTTAAGTAACGCCTGACTTCCTGCACATCCGTGGCATACTGATAGGTATTGGACGACAGATTTCCCACACTGTCAGCAATTCCTGTGTAATACTGATACATCCGGTCACTGTACTTTTCCTCTACCAGTTTCTGAACCTGCTCCCGGACTTCCTTATCTTCGATACCGCTCACTGTTACATTCCCATTGCTTTCAATCTTTATCTGCATTCCCTCCAGCTCATCACGGGAGATACCTTTGCTTTCCAGATCCTTTACAAAATCCTCGGAAAAATCATTTTTCAGTTCCGCCTTCTGCTGTGCTTTCTCAAAATCTTTCAGGTTTGCAAAAATCTTCACATACTCCGTTTCCGCATCATCCAGTGTCTTTCCTTCTGCCATGTCCTGCAACAATTCATCCACTGTGCGCCCGCCTTTGTATTGTTTTTCTTCCGGCAGACTTTCAAACTGCTTCTGGTGGAGTTTCTCCATTTCTTTTGTATAATTTTTCTCTGTATCCATCAGGACTTCATTATATTTGTCGAGGTATTCCCTCCAATTTTCATCTTTCCGGCTGTATGCACCGTGAAGGTTCCCGAATGCCTCCCTTATGGCATCGGTCTTTTCCTGTTCTTTATTTTCCGTAACCTTGAAACTGATTTTATAATAATCATGTGGAGAAACTTCTTCCCCATTTTTGTTTTCTATTTTGATACAATATTTATTGGTATTTGTATCCCAGTTCGGGATGGTCAGTGTTTTACGTCCTTCCCCGTCCCATTCTGCCTTTCCGACCTGATTGCCATATTCATCATATAAGGTGAGGTCATAATCGTAGCCTTCCGGCATGTCCATATAGATTTGGACACCGAAGTAATTCTGTATCGTCCGGTTAAAAGGGATGGAAAAGTTGTAGAAATCCACATCCTTTTTATCGCTGAGACTTCCTTTCAGACTGCTGGTTTCGTCCTTGATCAGAAAATCCAGATCCAGAAATGTACTTCCCTTCTTGTCAGAAACCTCATAAGTAGTATGCTGTCTGCGATAAGTGTCATTGCTGCCAAGTGTACAGGTATCCTCTTGAAGTGTCATATTTTCTTAAGCTTTCCCTCAAAATATGCCACTGTTTCCTTCCCTGACATGAAAAAAATTGGTTTTTGGCGAAATGCCGCACCATATGTAGAATGATTACTGTTTATTTCCATTTCTTATCCTTCCTCCCGAAAAATATCTTACCTGCATTCTTATGCTTTCCTGTCAAAAGATGAGCCTACTGTATAACAGGATTATCTGGTAAAATAATACTGCTTTTCTCATATGCTGCCGCCGCCAACTGGCTATTTAGATATTCGTTTTGTACAGCTTTTCGTCTTGCCTGTGCTCTTTTTACTGCTTCCTTTTCCTGTTCTTTCATAAGTTCTTCCATTCTTTCGTGGCGCTTCTTCCACCAAGATTCTCCGTCATTCGCTGTTTCTGATCCACTCTTTCCTACTGGACCTGCATAACCGTAACATTCTTCTGGTGACGCTCCAATAACATCAAAACTAACATTATTTGATCCTACCGGCAAGCCTTGAACGGAATATGCTGAACGAACTCTGTTCAAAACATAGTTCTCATATTCAGGATCATTTTTCATTCTTTCAAAAGCTTCTTCCTTAATCACAATCGACCCTGAAGAAAATGTGGAACGAACCCATCCGCTTACGGGAAATTGAGATATTTGATTCATAACCCATTGTTTATACTCATCCAGTGACATCTCATCTTTTGATTTTTCAGAAACCACGCTATTGTTTACAGCATTGTTTATCCGAGGTGGATAATCAATCGTCACATCTCCCGGATACATCACATTACTTGTATCCGCTGAATTTTTACTTTCCTCTACTTTCTTCACCGCATTTACAAAAGTATCTTTTGATGTAGTATTACTTCTGTTTTTTGCAGAAGTTAAGTAACTGTCAGCATACGGATTTCTTCCTATACCATTCACATTTATACCTGCCATTTATGTCTCTCCTGTTTACCATTGCATTTACCCGTTGATCACATTCATTCCTTTCGAAATGCCTTCAACTTTCACCGAATCCTCAAATGTGACTGTCATCTGTGTATCGTAAGTTTTCCATTCAAACTGCGACCAGCTTACACCGTTACCGATATGCTCATAAGCCTTGATTGCATCGTTATATTGCTTTTTTGTTTTTCTGAATATTCCGGCACATTTTCAGTATTATTTATTTTCCAACAACATTCTTAAACTATCCGGCACTCCATCTAACGCTTTTCTCCACGCTTCACTCTGTTGCTTTGCAACCGCCATCTCATGCTTTTTCCTTATTATTTCAATATTTCTCAAACCTTTTCATGTCCGCATTAAACAATAAAACCAATTTTTTCAAACAGAAATTCACAATATTTATGCATATCCTGATTTCCGCTTCTTAAAACAGAAGAAAACAAAGACTTTATATCTATATTTCCTCCCGTTCTTTCATATTGCTCCAGATAAAGTGAACGGAACTCTAAATAAGAATCTTGAATATAGTCACATGCCTGATTTATATCAAAGGCATCAAACGATTCATCCAATTTTGTATTCTGAAATTTCTGCTTATTTTCTGCATTTTGCTTTTGACTTTTGGCAACCATTTTATCCCATTTTATCAGTTCATCAAAACCTTTATTTAGCTTTTCCAATTCTTCATCCATTGACAACAGACGTCTTTTTCCACTCTCTGGATTATCGCATACATACACTTCTCTTGTTCCATTCCTATATCCTTCTACAATTTTTTGATACATAGTAGAATAGGCATATGCAGCTCCCATTCCAATATCATCGAAACCATACCCATTTTTACTTTCACGGATACTTTTTAAATATTTAGCATTTTCATCCCATAATTCTCGAAGATAATCATTTGACCAAACAGTTTTAGGCACCGTTTCTCTGATATAATTTGCGTAACTAGCGTCTAAGGCAAAACTATCATGTATATATGTGTTTTCCTGATTTTCCCCATCGACTTCATCTGAATGTCCTATCTTCCGGCATACGTCCTTGCCGGATGTTACGGTCATTTTTTCTTGCGATTCATTTGCCTTATGCTTTTTATGAGAAAACCCTATAGTTTTCATATGATCGCCTTTTTGATGACCGTACAATGAAGATACGGTATTCTGACCAAAACCGATGTGCATACTTCTATTCCTCCAATCAGTTTATCTGAATTGTACCGTCTACTATCACAAACTGTACGTTTAACTCAGACATAATATCTTTGTGCTGTGTCCGGTTATATGCTAAAATTTCCCAGATATCGCTTGCGTAATCCTGATAGGTCAGATTCCCGCCCGGATTTAACTGAATTTTCAACGCCTAATCCCATATTAACTCCTTTTGTTTTGCCATTACGATAATCACAACCGCAACACTCCACAAAATATTTCATTATTCTGACCTAGTTTTCCCTTTTCTTCGGTCTTTTCGGCTGGTGATAAATCGCTGAACACTCTGCCGTCCTGCCAAGAACTGTTTTTTCCACTTCATTCCGGGCAATTCTCTCCACTACCTTCAATACCTTGTTTGTAATCTTTTCTTTCTTCAAAATTATAGAAATTGATACTATGCATATGTATCAAAACCTACCTTATTTTTAGTTGTCGCTTCTATAGCAATCATATTTTCTGTTTTTTTATCTTCTTT
>ENA-OQEL01000335-OQEL01000335.1-human-gut-metagenome-genome-assembly--contig:-NODE-335-length-17824-cov-7.347347_pt1 | contig 17824 bp, 9 predicted proteins | sample MGYA00242796_ERZ504637 | MGnify/ENA primary metagenome ERZ504637 (study PRJEB26092, sample SAMD00036306) | human gut metagenome | host: Homo sapiens | study: EMG produced TPA metagenomics assembly of... | reverse complement strand
CGCTTTATGGGGTAAGGGGATTTTGTGTCTGCGACATTTCTGTTGTGCAAGAAATATGTACAATAAAATGAATTTTGTCGCTTTGCAAGCAAAATCCCACTAAACCCTATAGGTTGCGGATTTGAGGGAAGATTATTCTTTAAGCGAATATTTTGACAAGGATAGTAATTCAAAGATATTATCTTGTGACGTAAATCATAAAAATGAACTAGTAAAGGATACTAGCAAAGAACGATTTAATGATTTCATCTTTCCAATAAAGGAAGTGGATGATAAATATTATCTTTCGGAAAAAGTTGCAAAGTATGTTCTTAGTTCAGGTACAAAGTCATTCAAGACACCCGTAAAAACAGATTTGGATATTGCACGTCCTCTATTACAGTCGATGCATAAGATGCATAGGGCTGGCATAGATAATTACGTAACTTATAACAAGTCGAAAGGAATAAACGGATTACGTAAGTTAACCCCAAGAGAATGCTTGAGGTTAATGGGATTTAAAGATGATTTTAAAATAGCAGTAAGTAATACTGCCGCATACATGGAGGCAGGTAATAGTATTGTTGTAGATGTCCTAATTGCCTTACTGAAGGAAATGGATATAACTAAGTATGGTGTTAACGATGGAAAATAAATATTCAAATATACAGAATACAAAAGCTAATATAGATGATTCTATAGATTGGCAGAACCTTCAGTTCTCTCATCCGGAGAGAACTGTTAGGTTGGCAACGTCATTCAGTGGAATAGGTGCAATAGAGCATTCTCTTCATCGACTGGGCATTAAATATCAAATTCAATTTGCTGGAGATATCGATGCTAATTGTAAGAAAGCATATTTTGCTAATTATCCTATAGAAGACAGTAATTGGCACGATGATGTGCATAATTTGGATGCAAAACCATATAAAGGAAAAGTTGATTTATTTGTAGGCGGCGCTCCATGTCAGGCATTTTCACTTAGAGGAAAACATGGAGGCTTTGAAGATACGCGAGGAACGCTATTTCGCGAATTTGCTCGTGTTGTTATTGAATGCCAGCCTAAGGTTTTCATCTTTGAAAATGTTAAGGGAATGTTGAGTCATGATAAGGGGCGCACATGGAATGTCATAAAGGAAACTTTTGAGAAAGATTGTGGCTATGATGTATACTTTCAGGTACTTAATGCTAAGGATTATGGAATACCACAAAGTCGTGAAAGGATTTATTGTATAGGATTCAAAAACGAAACAGAATTTAAATATCCGGCCCCTATAAAGCTTGATAAAACTGTGTATGACTTCCTGCAAAATAGGTTTGATAAAAAATATCTGCTGAAGCAGAAAGGAGTACATTTTATAACTCGTGCGGTCAATTATCAAAAGAGCTATACGCAAGTTAATGGCAATATAATTCTTTGCCAAAAAAGAAATCAACAGTTTAACTGGCATGGAGATTTTGTGTATCATCCCAAATTAAAGGAAGATACAAGTACACCAGAGATAGATCAAAATCTGTTTAAGGTAGCAGATTTCGAAGAAGACTATTACTTGCAGAACAATCCTGCAAAATATGCTATTAAGCGTGAAGGTGACGAAGAAATGATGTTTAAGGCTTCAGACAAAGAAATAGACCCTTCTTACGGTCGTTTTCGTAAGCTCACGCCTAGAGAATGCTTAAGACTAATGGGTTTTGATGATACATTCAATATCGTAGTATCAGATACAGAAACTTATAAACAGGCTGGAAACAGCATTGTGGTAAATGTATTGATGGCTTTATTAAGAAAAATAGATATAACTAAGTATGGAACAGATATATAACAAAAAAATTGGACGAATTGGGCTATGGACAATTCGTATGTGACATCTTTCTGAATTGGGAGGATGTAAAAGATGAAATCCTCTTGCCTGACAGAAAAGAAGGTTCAGGTAATGGAACAGTTCATGTCTTTCTTGGCGCTGCCGATGAATGCCTAAAAAAAGAGTTCCCAAATTACTACAAAGCAGTAACCAATGGGGAAGATCCGTCTGTTGGAGCAATCAAGATTACTCATTATTTTGTAAAAAGTAATGTTTTAAGTATGCTTGGTTACGTTTGTGAATATTACAAAAAGAAAGACGTTTATTTCTTAGATACTGTCATAAATGTATTAACAGATATAGATAATGCAAAACAAGAAGATGGTTTGCTGTCAACATCGTCGTTGCTTAAATTATCAATTGGGTCAAATAAACTGCGCCCATATTTTAAACAATTCGATAGTAAGGGCATTTTTCATCAAGTAATTAGACAGTTGCTATTACCAAATTCTGCCTATAAAATTGCATTATATAAGAATGCAAATGATGAATATGCCGCTTTTTGGTTAATTGGATTTGGCGATTTAGACGATTTCATGGCTGATGTAAATAAAGATAAAATAGAAAAGCCATTGAATGAATTGAAGAAATGTGAAAAATCTCTCCAGCAAATCTTCTATGGTGCCCCTGGTACTGGTAAAAGTCATGCAATAAATGAACTGACAACTGGCAAGGATGTAATTCGTACAACGTTCCATCCCGATTCGGATTACTCTACTTTTGTAGGCGCATATAAGCCTACCACAAAATCAGTGCCTGTAATGACTGTTATCGGAACTGAAGCAGTTCCGGTTAAAAGCAAGGATGGCAAGGAAATGACGGAAGATAAAATCGTCTACGAGTTTGTGAGCCAGGCTTTCATGCAGGCTTATGTTGAGGCGTGGAAGAAATATTGTGCCGTGCAAGAAGGTGAAGAGCCAGTGGACGAATTCTTGGTTATTGAAGAGATTAACCGAGGCAACTGCGCTCAGATATTCGGTGATCTCTTTCAGCTGCTTGATCGTGGAGATGAAGGATTCTCTGAATATCCTATCAAGGCAGATTCTGACATGAAAAAACAACTTAAAAAGGAATTTGCAGGATTGGAAATCAAGAATAAGAAAAGTATTAATGATCTCTTTAAAGGCAAGGATATTGTAGTCCAAGTGTTGGCGGGTGAAGTCTTATTACTGCCAAACAACCTCTATATTTGGGCAACTATGAACACCAGCGATCAAAGCCTCTTTCCAATAGACTCTGCTTTCAAACGTCGTTGGGATTGGTCTTATGTGCCAATAAGCAATGCAGAAAAGAACTGGACTATTGAAGTAAACGGTGCCAAGTACGATTGGTGGAACTTCCTTCAAGCCATCAATGATAGGGTCTATGATGCAACTTATTCGGAAGACAAGAAACTCGGATATTTCTTCTGCAAGGCTGATGATGGTATTATAAGTTCCAGCAAGTTTGTCAGCAAAGTTATCTTCTATCTTTGGAATGATGTCTTCAAAGATTCAGAATTTGAGGGCAGTGCTTTTAGAGATGAAAATGGAGAAAAACTTTCGTTTGACAAATTCTATTCTGTAGATAATGGAAAAGTCAAAGTGAATGAGGAAAAAGTTGAATTGTTTCTCAAAAATTTGGAATTAGAGCCTGTCTCTGAGAATGATGAAGACAACAGTGAAGAGGGATTTGAAACCGAAGGGGACAAGAAACTCCCAAGATCTCCAAAGGTGTTTGCAGTTACATTCCCTGACGGAACTGTCATAAACGAGGCTAATAAGTTTGAAACTTATCGTAAGGTGCTTTCAAAAATCGGAATAGAAAAGGTAGAGAATATTGCGGCAGAAATGAAATATCATCGCCATCATACGCCTTTGGTGACAATGAGTAAACATGAGGCGATATTGAATGATTCTACCTATAATTATATTCAAGAGGGCGATTATTATGTTGTTAAAGGTATCAACCAGATAACTATGTATCGCATGGTAATGTTGTTGAACGACCGCTTAAACTTGCAGCTGAAAGTACAATACGAATAAACCTTTTGTCTGCAAATAAACTTTCAAAAAGAAGGAAAATGAGAATTCTTATAGAAGAATATCAATACAATGTGTCTGAGGTGCATGATGCCTTGTACGGCATAGATGCAATGGAGAACATAGAGGGCAAAGTGTCAATCCATTATGTAGGGTATTATTATAATGCTCTATTGGATGACTGTGTTTTTATTCTTCCTAAAGTCTTGTTGCGTGATGTGGATGGTAAGGAACTTGCATTTGGCAAATACTTGCCTAATGAAATTATCAATCCAGAAGGTCAGGCGAACCTGACAAAAGTAGAACGTGATTTTATCTACGGTTTTGCAGTATGGATTTATAGAGCCATCGTGGTTTACAAGAACGACAAGAACAATGATTCTACCATTGTTTATCAAAAAAAGATAAACCAAGTGGGTGGTGGAAACAAAAGAAAGAGTAATACTTTTCTCGATATTCTGTTGTCGTTGATTCAGTTCAATAAGGACAATAAGAGTTTCTTTTTCTTTGTACTGAAGAACATCCATTCAGGAAATAATAAAATCAACTGGATGCGTACCATCAGTATAACATCTGCCATTATTCAGGAAGATAATGCCATCTATCTGAATCCTGTAAATAAGAAACGTCAAATCAATTTTGATGAAGAATTGCTTGTCATTTTCTTCTCAATCCTTAACTATATAGGAGACACTTATGGATTTCCTAAGGAAATAAACTGCAATTTTGACCTGATAACAGGCAAGCGTTTTGAAAAGTACAGAAATGGATATGGTATTATACGCTTGAACCAAATCAAATATAAGTATTTCTCAGATAAAGCTTTGCAGCTTTGGAAACTCTGCTATGCTTTCTTCGACAAATCTCGCCAAATATATGTTAATGAATTTAACTCGCTCTAATTTGGACTTTGATTGAAAATCAAGAAGTTGGGCGTTTGCCTATATTATATAGGTAACAATATGGAAACGAGCGGACTTCTGCTCGTTTCTGTATTTTGCAATATGCAAAGAACGCCTCAATTCGGGGGCAAAGATACGATATTTTTCTAAATATCCCATAATTTACAAGAAGAGAAATATGGAAATTAGGACTTTTTTACATGAAATCTCAAATTTGTGAACATAACCCCATCGTAAAATGAATAGCAAGTATTCCTGCTGAGTTTATCAAATCAGGATCATTGTTGTTGATGACGACTCTACCATCAGCTCATATATACTTTTCCGACACAAGCATATAGTGTTTTCATTTGTACTCCGAGTGGGTACAGTTTCAAACTATGATTTACAATCTTATATAAGAAACTGAAGCCGTGACCATTTGTGTATTTTTGCCAAACTAACTCCAGTACATACAACAGATGTAAAAGATTTCTGCAAAATCGACCGAAATCATAAGAAAAAAACACCAAACCAGCAAATTTCTTAAAGATTATATCTGTTTATTAAGATTATTTTTGTATATTTGCAGCATTATTTTGGTGGTAAAGCCTGTTGGCCTGCCACGTGACAATAGGACCTTACGGAGCAAGCCTATATCACAATTCTTCTCCGTAGCAACAGTCCGTTCTCTCTCACTGGTCTCTCCCTGCGCGGCAGAGGCATACGTTTTTATATTTTTCAAACACTCCAAATTGACAGCGCATGAGAAAGTTTACTTCTTTGTTACTGTTAGGCTTCGCTCTCGGCAGTTTCGCGCAAACGCCCGGAGGAGTCAGCGGAAGCGAACTGTGGTTCAAGACTGCGCCATTGAACTCAGACCTGCAAGGTTATTACCGTTGGCAGGATTTCTCTGGGGATTCCATACGGCTGATGCTATTGGACAGCCGTGGCGTCAAGTCTGAACTTACTCTTCCGAACAGTTCAGTCCATTACTTCAACTTCAATCCGAGTCTCTGGCTCGCAGACGGATTTCGTAGTCTGAGTGCCAAACTCAAGCACGGCGACCTCTCACAGGCTACCGTCATCGGTGTCTTTGCACCGGAACTGGCAACCATCGGCAAGGATATGGTTGTCTATGCTCTTGACGGCCGCAAGGGCGACGGAGCCATTCTGAGCAAGGACAAAGCCGTAAGGGGTAGAGGTGTTGAACACTGGACTATGGTTCAACATCGGGTGAAGACCTGCTTTATCAATCAAGTGATTCTTTGTCCGAGAACGGTTTTAAGGAAAGCGCTCTGCGAGTTGTGTCCTACTTCAAGGTAAGCAATCCTTCAACAACATTGTGGGGAGACAACTCCAACACCACATTATTCATCGGAACCCCTTCCACCTCTGGCAGTTTCGGTACGGATTTCCCGACCTCGCTCTTCGGTAATGCTTCCATCCGGGGATATGCCCCTGAGCTTATTGTTTTCAGCAGGATGCTGACACCTGACGAGCGCAGGAAGGTGGAAAGTTACTTGGCAGTGAAGTATGGCATCACCCTCAAAGGCTCATATCTTGACAGCGAAGGAAACTTGATTTGGGACTTGGCTGAGAACCAAGCCTATCATCATCGTGTGACAGCCGTTGGAAACGATATAGCAGGAAGTCTTTTACAACCGCTTTCCGCTACCTCGTATGAGGAAAGTCCGACTTATGCGGCATTGCAGGACAATGACACCTATTATGATGCCAACCCTTATAGTCTTTCATCTGCCTCACGTCTGCTTGTTATGGGACGTGAAAGCGGCAATCCGATGCCAGACAAGGGATATACATTTTGGGGTGATGATGATGCGTCACTTGCAACCTACACATCCCCGACAGATTCCCTGTGGCACATCATGAAACGTACATGGATGGTCAAGCCCAATGTGCCGTCAACGTCTGACAGTACAATGACAAGATGGACTGCACAAGGATTTGAGGTTTCGAGGAATGGCTTTACCGACAACATCATTCAAGAGGAAGCCGCTTCTGGGGCTTATGCCATTACTCCTGCCTTTGTTGAGGGTGGCGGCGCATTGGAGTTTACCTGTCCTACAAGTCACCCGACTTTTGACGTTGGCTTTGGAAGCAATGGCGGTAATACTTGCAAGTACGGTTTCCGAATCTCCAACGCAGGGACTGTTTACCCAATCATCAATGGCACTGTATCAAATTCGTACATTGCCACGGATGTTGATGGAACGGACATCTCTATCCGCAAGGAAAGCAAAAACATCTATCTGCGTGTTGACGGAATAGGAAGTGCCACAAGAACCATATCCCTTTCGGATGCAACTGACACAGACACAAATGTGGGCATTATCCGAACGGAAGGAGCAGAGTCCGCCTTGAACATGGCAGGCTTGAGGACAGGAGGAATAGATGATGTCGGTTATATGGCAGAGTTGAGCTATGACCTCACACCGGACAGGGAATTCTCAGACTATTGCCGCAAGCGTACCGTCATGCTCATAGATCCAAGCGGTGAAGGTGATTTCGACATCAACAGCAACAGTAACATAAGATGCTCCAAGCCTGATATGACAAGGGGCAAGACCATATTCCGCAATATCCTATGGGATGCAGACGGAAGCGGAAGCGATGTGTTCACATTCGCCTATTATGACGGCATTTCCTATGATGCCACTCCTACGCCGTCAAGTTGCGAGAATGGAGTTCCACGCAATGACGGGTATATCGACATCGGCATCAACATCGGTACACCAGTCTATTCCTATGTGCTCAGCGTTGACACCGTTGCAGGAAAAGTAAAAGGAGAAACCATTGCCAGAGGAACATTCTTCGGTGACACGCATAGAATCACGAATCTTGCCCCCGGCACCTATGCGCTGTCCGTATCACAAGGTGGAGGCAACGAGATTTATGCCACTGGCAACGCACTCTACACCTCATACTCGCATGACACCAGGACCTATCTGTCTGGCGACATCTCATGGACGGTGAACGATACAAAATCAAACTACCGTGTGGGATTGGAGCCAAGCCTCACGGACGAGATCACCCAATATGGCTTCGACGTGCGGGGCGACAAGGCGCATATCATAACCGGTGGATATACAAGCCTAACCAAATATGTCACCATCAAGCCGGGCGATGTGCTTAGCGTAACAGTCCGCAATATGCAGGTCACATACAAGTTGAACGGACAGACCGTGCATCATGAATATGTCTGGTCACTTCGTGCATGGCGGTTCTGCATCAAGTACGGAAAGGGCGAGACACATATCACAGACCTTACCGTAAACGGTACGCCTGTAACCTCATTCACCACAAGGGGCAACGTGCAGATAGAAACACCCAAGAAGTGTACGACAACGATGACCGTCTATGTCGGCAGCGAGTGTGATGCAAGTATGCCTAACGGAACACAGGCAAGGGAGAACCATGTGGGCAGCTCGGACAGACAGGCTGACAACTCCTTCATTTCTGGAGAAGACGAGAATTTCACTGTCAATGGCAACGGTTCTACGACAGGCATCTACGAGGCTAAACTCACACAGGACAAGCCTTCTGCAGCCACATTGATGGTGTTTGACGTATCAGGCAAACTGGTAGTGTCACGCCAAATGACAGGCGAAAGCGTCAAGCAGGCCGACTTCAAGGTTCCAGCATCGGGTGTGTATGTCGTGAAGGCAATCTCCGAGAATGGGGAGCATACAAGGAAAATCTCAGTAAAGTAACTTAAAGGAAGATACGCATGAAGAATTATATACAGAAGGTGGCGTGGGCATTGGTTTTACTGCTTGCCGCCACACTGTCCCTTTCGGCAAAGGACGGGACAGCCGTGAGAAAACTCTTCAAGAAGGGTGTCTCTGACAGTATCTCCGTAGGAGGTAGCAAACTGGTCGTTCTTCAGAAAGACCTCATTCGGAACAGAAGCCTTTCCGTGAATTCCATCGGAGAGGAGAATGTTCCTGAGCTTGACTTTGCCATGACCAACGTCACGGCAGGAGGACATGGCTACCGTTTCCTCCCTCACGGAACACACTTCACAGGCGAGGGCGCGACTGTCAAGATAAAGTATGACCGCACGAGAATACCAAGCGGCTATACCGAGGACGACATCCGTACCTATTACTACGACCCGGCCGAGAAGCATTGGGTTGCGTTGGAGCGTGTGCGTGTGGACAAGAAGGAAGAGTGTGTCGTTTCAAAGACGACCCACTTCACCGACATGATCAACGGCGTGATACAGGCCCCGGAGTCACCGCAGACCGAAGGCTTTGCCCCGACGATGATGAACGACATCAAGGCGGCAGACCCGACGGCGAAGATAAATGTCATTGCGCCTCCAAGCGCAAACAACCGTGGCTCTGCCAACCTGCAGTATCCGTTCGAGATGCCGCCAGCACGAAACGGTATGCAGCCAAGCCTTGGCTTGCAGTACAGCAGCGAGGGCGGTAGCGGTTGGCTTGGCGAGGGTTGGAACGTCAGCGTGCCAAGCATTACGCTTGACACCCGGTGGGGCGTGCCTCGTTATGACCAGTCAAAAGAGACGGAGACTTATCTCTTGTCCGGTTCAATGCTCTCCACCATGGACGACAACGGACAGATGGGAGTCGCACACCGTGGCGAGAAGATGGACAGAAAGGCTGACCGCCAGTTCTACACCCGCCAAGGCGGTGATTTCAGCCGTATCATCCGCAAGGGTGACAGTCCTGCCAACTATTATTGGGAGGTTACAGACAAGCAGGGTGTCAAGTACATCTATGGCGGTGACGGAGCTGTTGTAAAGGGCAATGTCACCGATGCTTCGGGCAATACCCGTGAGGTGATTGCCGAATGGAAGCTGAAACGTGTCGAGGAACTCCACGGTGACTATATAGAATATGTGTATGACATCGTGGATGAGGATGTGCGTGGCGGCTTGAAAGCCAAGGCTGCATATCTGAAGGAGGTTCACGCAGGTAATGCAGGACAAGAACCGCACACCGTTGTACTCTTTGATGGCAACAAGGTAAAGCAGGTAAAGACCAACAATGCCCGCTATGGATTCCTCGCCTCCTCCAACAAGCTGTTGGAGAAAGTGACCGTGAATTTCCAGGGCGAGACATTGCGCAGCTATGCCTTTGACTACAAGGAAGGTGCATTCCACAAGGAAATGCTCACAGGTGTCAGACAGTATGACAACACAGGAAAGGAAGTGGCTTTCCAGAACTTCGACTATTATGATGATGTGCAGGCTGAAAAGGGATATGTTCCGTTCAAGGACGATTCCGAGAAATGGAACACGCATGATGATGGACTTGACGCAGGGTTCATCAATCCGTTAAAGGCTGTCAGCAAGCGTTTCAGCGACAAGCCAACTGCACTTGGCGGAACGACAAGCTCTTCCGTGAGCGGTTCGTTCTATGCAGGTGTGGGTGTCGTGGACGGAAGTCCTTGGAAAAGCAATACCATGGGTGGCTCATACAGCTATTCAAGCGACACGAGCAAGGGACTTTCCGCACTCGTTGACTTGAACGGTGACGGACTTCCTGACAAGGTGTACAAGTCCGGTGGTTCTGTTTATTATCGTCCACAGATTAAGACAGACAACGGAGAAGTCGTATATGGTGAGCCTATCAAGGTAAAGGGCATCAGTAACTTCTCGACAACCAAAAGTTCTACCAACACTTTCGGTGCGAATGCCGTTGTCGGTTGGGATGTCCTGACTGCCGTTGTCGGAACGGACAAGTCAACCACTAAGACCAAGACCACTCAGTATTTCAGCGACATCAATGGTGACGGACTTGTTGACCTCGTTTCCAATGGCAAGGTCTATTTCAACCACTTGGAGTTTGACGGATCTGGCAATGCCGTGCCTACATTTACATTGAGCAGTGCCGACACGCCAAGCCCAATTATCTATGGTGGCAAGGTTGACACTTCCGTCATGGAGGTCAGTAAGGATGAGCAGGCGGAAGCCATCAAGAACTCACCGATGGAGGACATAGTGCGTGTATGGCAGGCTCCAAAGGACGGAACTGTCAGCGTAACTGGTCAAGTTAGCCTCATTGCACCAACAGATGACTATGATGCTGACGAGTATCAGAAGGCAGACGGCGTAAGAATTGCCATCCAAAAGGGAGGCAATGAACTTTGGAACAAGACGATAGCCAAGGGTGACAACAGTCCATACAGCGCAGCCGTATCATCTGTTGCCGTCAAGCGTGGTGACAGAATCTATTTCCGTGTCCAGTCTGGCTCTGAGGAAACAAGCAACGGCTCATTTGATAAGGTGAATTGGTCACCTACCATTACTTACGCTGGCGAGTCAAATATATTGCCTAACGGGCTTTCTTCAACAGAGTACAAACCTGAGGATGGTGCCATCTACGATGTGAACACCTCCGCTAATGTGGAGAATGGTTCAAGTGTGGAAGTTCGCAGTGCCTTCCACAAGCCTGTAACAACCGACGATGTTGTTCTCAGCATCATCGGCAGCAATGAAAAGAAAGACAGTGACGGGAACGACAACCCGAACTATATCGAGAAGACTGTCTTTGCTCGTACACTGAAGGCTAATGAGACTTTCAATGGCGATTCACTCAACATCAGTCTGGAGAATACAGAAAAACTGACCAATTTCAGCTTTGAGATTTCATCCACCTCAAATGTTGATTGGAAGAATATAGGTTGGCAAGCGTCCGTAACTTACAAGGATTCTGCCAATGTTGAGCATACCATGGAAGTTCCTGCACATTACAAGACTTTCGCAAAAGCCTTGGCAGAGGGCAAGCCATACTTGACCACAGCGACTGAAACAATTCTGGTTGTGTCGCCAGTGCTTACCCTTTCTGACAATTCCATCAATGGACAGGTTACTTTGACCGCCAAGACAGAGGATGCACTCATCGGCAAGAAGTCTTTCAATATCGAGAATGGCATCTTGAAAGCCGATACTCTGCGATTTGCAACTACTGCAGGAAAGAACATCTGGTTTGAATACAGCTATCCGGCAGCAATCTCTAATGAAACTGTTACTTCAGCCTCTGTTTCCATTCTGAAAGATGCGGCAGGTCTCGTAACAGAGAATGTCCTTGCAGGATTCTATGCAGAGAATGACAATCTTGGCTTCGGTATGCTCTACCGTGGCTGGGGAGGTTTTGTCTATAACTCGGCAGAGGGCAGATATGCAAAGCCTATTGACGAGTCATTGCTGAAATTGCCTGAAAACGAGAACGACAAGGTTGACCCTCTCACGATGGCATTCACTCCATTGGGTACAGACCAGACTTCTATGGACAAGTGGGTCGGTCAGCGACAGGACATCTATCTTACTGCAACCGAGGCAAGCACAGCCCGACTGACCGAGCAGGATGTTCTTCTCTCCAATCCGTTGGAGAACGATACCGAGGTAGCAGGACTTGCAGGTGAGTATTTGCAAGGTACTGGTGCTGCGGCAGTAAGCCAAGTGATGTCCAGCAAGAGCACGGTAGTGCAAGGCGGTGCGCTTGGTATCACACACAACGATGCGAGCGGTAGTGCCAAGACAGAGGTCACCATGATGGACATGAATGGTGATGGGTTCCCGGACATCATCGCTGGTGGTACGATTCAATACACCAACTCTCTTGGTGGACTGAGCGGCGAAATCTATAAGGGCATCGGCTCCAGCAACTCCGACAATGCTTCACAGGCATGGGGATATGGCGGTAACCCTGTGGCTTCAGCGTCAAGCATCACAAATCTAATCTCCAAGGGCAAGGCAACCATACTGAACCAGCAGACTGCATGGCTGGCTCAATTCTCCATTTCTGGCAGTGCGCCAAAGAATACGGATGAGGCAGTTGAATCTTTCATTGACATCAATGGCGATGGACTTCCCGACAAGATTCTTTCAGACAAGAAAGTAAAACTGAACCTTGGCTATGCCTTCACTGAGCCTGTTGACTGGGGGATGGACCGCATCCAAGGCGGTAAGTCTCTTTCCTATAATTTTGGTGCAGGTGCAGGGGAAGATTTTGGTTGGGGAACTACCCAAAATAAGAGCACAAAGCAGTCGATAAACAAGGCCTCCGGCAGTTTCTCAGCAGGCTTTGGCATCGTAACCTCTGAAAGTGAGGAGGAATACAATCTTATCGACATCAACTCCGATGGCCTTCCAGACAAGGTATGGAAGAGCGACCATGGTATCATTGTTGCCCTCAACACTGGTAACGGCTTTGACGAGCCTATCAGTTGGAAGGGTGCAAGTGCGCTCAGTGAATCTGCATCAACATCAGAGTCAGCAAATGCAGCGTTCACTTTGACCATCAACATTCCTGTCATAAGCATCAAGATTTCAACCAATCCTGGTGCTTCTACCTCTCATAGCATCAACCGCCCTACATATTCTTTGCAGGATGTGGACGGTGACGGCTATCTTGACATCGTTGAGTCTGAGAAGGAAAGCGAGTTAAAGGTTACACGCTCTGCCATTGGCAGGACAAACATGTTGAAGTCTGTCACCAACTCCTTGGGCGGCACTTTCACACTCGACTATGCACATACCACTCCTACCTACGGACTTCCTGGTGGCAAGTGGGTAATGTCTGCCCTTACCGTTGATGATGGTATCCATGACGATGGACCTGTAATGACTACCGCCTTTGAGTACAAGGACGGCAAGCGTGACCGCCATGAGCGTGAGTTCCTCGGTTTCGGTGAGGTTATCACCAAGAACCTCGACACGGAGAATGGCAATTCTGTTTACAGACAGGCTGTTGAGAACTACGATGTAGCCAACTACTACACGCAGGGCAATGTTACCGCCACATCCGTAGAGGATGCCAACGGCAACAAGTACACCGAGACAAAGAACCGTTACGACAGCTACTATCTGACTGCCGACGGTGACAAGTACACGTTCGCAAAGCGTGACGTGAACCTTTGGAGTGACCGTGCATCTGCATTCGTACCTCTCCGCTATACGGCAAACTTGCAGTATGAGGGAGCGGCAAACGGTGTGGTTACATCCGAGGCATGGAATGAGTACTACCTCAATGGCTATCATGGTGAGTTGAAGTCTTACAAGTACAGCGACAAGGGCAGTCTTGGCGAGAACGGAAACGGCAAGTTCGATTATGCGACCGCCATCAAATATACGGACAATGCCACCAAGCACATCTTCGGACTTCCTGTTGATGTTACTGTTACTGGCGGTGACGGCTCACTCTATCACCATGTGACGGCGAAGTATAATACCAACTACGCCAACCACATCACGCAGATTACGCAGCAGTTGAATGACGGTGCTGCAGTTACTGATTACAAGTACGACTCTTACGGCAACATCATCCAGAAGACTCTCCCTGCCAACGGCAAGGGACAGCGTATGTGGTATAAGTACCGCTATGAGCCTGAGATGAACATGTATGTTGAGCGCATTGACGATGCGTGGGGTTACCGCAGCGAGCAAGGCAATTTTGACTATCGCTATGGCATTGCCAAGGAGCATCGTGACCTCAACAACTTCTACTACGAGACTGATGTTGACGACCTCGGTCGCATTACTGGCGTGCGTGGTCCAAATGAGTTGGCTACGGGCGTGCCTTATGCCATCGCCTTTGAATATCAGCCTTTGGCTACCTTTGGTGAGAGTGGCATTACCGCACCTGCTTACGCAGTGACCAAGCACTACGACATCCAGCATCCTAACGATGACTTGGAGACCGTTACGTTCGTTGACGGTTTCGGAAGAGCCGTGCAGGTGAAGAAGGACGGTGTTGTGACAAGTGCTTCCAAGGGAAGCTCTGCCAAGGACGAGAACGTGATGATTGTCAGCGGAAGAAACGTGTATGACGCTTTCGGACGTGTGGCAAAGGCTTTCTATCCTACAACGGAAGGAACCGGATCGAAATCAACGTTCAGCAAGTCATTTGACAATGTATCTCCAACAGTTACTGTTTATGACGTGCTCGACCGTGCTACCTCAGTGACATTGCCGGACAACTCTACGACAACTACGGCATATACTGTTGACAACGGCAGTCATGCACTTGTTACAACCGTAACAGACGCACTCCATAATGTGCAGGCTACCCATACCAATGGCAGTGGCAAGACCTTGAAGACCATCCAGAAGAGCGGTCCTGACGGTGAGATTACCACCTCGTTTGAGTATGACGGCATACAGCGCCTTGTTCGTGTCACCGACACGGAGGGCAATGTAACGACCTCTACTTACGACATGGGTGACCGCCGTACTGAGGTGAACCATCCTGCAAGCGGCATCACCAGCTTCACATACGATGCGCTCGGCAATGTGCTGACAAAGCAGACTGCCAACCTTGCCAAGGAAGGAAAGTTCATTACTTACGATTACGACTATCAGCGTCTGACGGGTATCAACTACCCAGACCATCCGGAGAACAACGTGAAGTATTACTACGGTGGCCGCAACGCCTCTCAGAACCGTATCGGTCGCTTGATGCTCCGTGAGGACGGAACAGGTGCCATTGAGTATTTCTATGGCAAGATGGGCGAGGTGACAAAGACCCGCCGCACGATGATTGTGCCTAACCAAGCGATAGCAACCTACGTGACGCAATGGACTTATGACAGCCACAACCGTCTGTTGGAGATGATTTATCCTGATGAGGAGAAAATCACCTACTCTTACAACCTCGGAGGTCAGCTTGAAAAGGTTCATGGCTACAAGTCATACGGCTACGACTATGTAAGCAAGATTGGCTATGACAAGTTCGAGCAGCGCACATACTTGAAGTATTGCAATGGTGCAGAGACATTCTACACCTACGACCCACAGCGGCGCAGATTGCAGAACCTCACGGTAAACAGTGGTGGCAACACCATCATGGATAACGCTTACACTTATGATGCGGTAAGCAATGTACTCAGCGTGGTTAACGGTGCGTCAGTTCCACAGAGTGGAAAGGCTGGCGGACAGATGGCTCATGCCTATACATATGATGCCCTCTACCGTCTCGTTAGTGCAACTGGTACTTATACTGGTGCTGACAACAAGACCGCAAGCTACACTCTTGCGATGGGTTACGACAATATGCACCGTATCACATCAAAGCGTCAGATTCTCACGCAAAACAATGTGCAGTTCAATGGTACGCTCAATGCTGGCTATGACTTGTCATATACCTACGGCACAGACACTGGTAAGAAATTCCAGCTTGCCAACGTAAAGGATGTTAACTATCGCACGGAGGAGACGCCTTCGGAGAGCGAGAATGTGAACAATAGTCATGCCTACGAGTATGATGCCAACGGAAACCTCATTTATGTCAATACAAGCCGTACAAAGAAGGATGGCGTGGCTGACGAGAAGACCGCAGAGCGCAAACTCAAATGGGATGAGGAGAACCGTCTCCTTGCTTCTGATGATAACGGCTTTGTGACCAACTATTGGTATGATGCTGATGGTGAGCGCACGGTGAAAACGTCTGGCGAGAGTGACCAAGTCTATGTGAACTCAGAGTTTGCAGGAGGTCGCACGAACACTGCCAAGTTCTCACTATATGTATCTCCTTACCTCGTTGCCAACCAAGGCGGACGTTACACCAAGCATATCTATATCGGTAGTCTGCGTGTCGTTTCCAAGATTGGTGACTTCGACTCTTACGGCTCAGATCCACGCCGCATCCAGTATGCAGGTAGCGAGACTGATGGACTTTCTGTTGACTATAAGCAAAAATATGTCCAGCAGTTGCAGGTTATCAAGGATAATTATGCAACCTTTGCAGTACCGTACAATGGCGAGGACAACAACGATTATGTCGATGGCAAGGGCTTCTGCTGCAATGACGGCAGCTTGGAGGCAGCTCAGACACGAGCTTTAGCGAGAGCTGCAAAGAACAACTTCCAAGAAGGCGATACATACGAGAAGATGCAGTTCTACTACCACCCAGACCATTTGGGTAGCAGTAGTTACATCACCAACCTTGATGGCGAGGTGGTGCAGCATATCGAGTATGTACCTTTCGGTGAGGTTTTCGTTGAGGAGCGCAATAACATTTGGAATACGCCTTATCTTTTCAATGCGAAGGAATTCGACGAGGAGACGGGATTGTATTACTATGGGGCAAGGTATTATGACCCAAGGATTAGTTTGTGGATTAGTACTGATAATTCAGAAGAAAAGTATGCAGAATTTTCTTCTTATTGCTATGTTGGGAATAATCCTATTATTTTAAATGACCCAAATGGTAACGATTGGCTTAAAACAGATAAAAAATATTTCTATGATCCTTTAGTTACAAGTCAAGAAGATGCAACTAATAAGTATGGAAAAGAAACCAAATACTTATTTGCAGCGGGAACTCTATTTGCAAAGAGTGGAGCATATTCTTATGATTTGGACGTTGGAGGTCATGTAAAAGATACCTATACTGGTGAATATATTGCAGGACAAATTAGTACACCGGCTGGAAGTACCATTGTCAACAATAATGCATATTTTAACTGTGATGAACTGAACTTTAGGGAAAAATGGGCTCAAACAGACAATTGTATAGGCAAACTTTTATATGGAATGGCCAATGATATCTTTGTTACAGCGCAAATTTTCGACTTTGGTAATTGGGCTGGTTCTGGAGCAACCAATCCTCTTACAGGTGCTGAAGTTCAATTTTATAATATTGATGGAAGTCCAAATTATAAACCTGCGGATGCTATAGTACCAACATTAGCTACAAAAGGCGTAGGAGGCTTAGGTGATATTGCAGAAAAAAATTATGGGAAAAGTAGCTAAGAATGTGATGAGTAGTTTTAATAAACTAAATGCAGCACAGTTTAGCTCAAGTTTCAATAAGAGTTTTGCTGGCTTCTCTCCAAAAGTAAGAGGTTTTTTGAATCGTTGGTATAATAAAGGAATTGAATATCTTAACAATCCTCAAATACCTGTTTCTACAGCAAATACTGTATCCAAAAAAAGTAAAAATAACGATACGGAATAGTAATAGACAAAAGGTGTGTAGGCATGTAAGTTATCATGCTTACATACCTTTACTAAAATTTAACAATATTGTTATGAACAAAATAATAAAAATATTATCAAGTATAATTTGCTTTTTTTTGCTTCGTCATTTAT
>ENA-OQEL01000334-OQEL01000334.1-human-gut-metagenome-genome-assembly--contig:-NODE-334-length-17856-cov-3.763326_pt1 | contig 17856 bp, 17 predicted proteins | sample MGYA00242796_ERZ504637 | MGnify/ENA primary metagenome ERZ504637 (study PRJEB26092, sample SAMD00036306) | human gut metagenome | host: Homo sapiens | study: EMG produced TPA metagenomics assembly of... | reverse complement strand
CATCCCTCACTTCTTCGTTCGTTCTGCCAGCCGCTGTTTTCTTCTTCGTCTGCCCGCCTTTTTGCAGGCTCACGGGGTATTCTACCACGAACCCTCAAAAAGTGCAACGAACTTTTTCGTTCCGGCTCTTTTTTCTATCAGATCTTCCGGATTGGTATCATTTCCTACATCAGACAGTCTTTTCCATGGATTCTCGCCGGGGTGACAAGCACCATCTGATTCATGAGATTTTCTTCTGAAAGAACGGCAACGCGCAGATATTCTCTCGTGTGTCCCGTCCAGTAATGGACGCCGTCGATCTCGACTTCTTCTTCCATGAGCACTTCCAGCTCTTTTCCGAGGAAGCCTTCCATATATTCCTGTCTCCGTCTCTCGTCCAGTTCCAGCAGAACGTGGCTGCGCTTCGTCTTCTCCTGCTCCGGAATCTGGCCTGTCATCGCTGCGGCGCGGGTGCCTTCTCTTCTCGAATACTTGAAGATGTGAGTCTCGAAGAAATGAATGTCCTCGACAAAGGCGCGCGACTCTTCAAACTCCTCCTCACTCTCCTGCGGGAAACCGACAATCACATCGGTCGTCAGCGCCGGATTTCCATATACCTTACGCAGAAGATCGCATTTGTGTTTGTATTCTTCTGCGGTATATTTCCGGTTCATCCGCTTCAGTGTTCCATTGCTTCCGCTCTGCAGCGAAAGATGGAAATGCGGGCACACCTTCGGCATTGCGGCGATCGCCTCTGCAAACTCTTCGGTGATGATGCCCGGCTCCAGGGATCCGAGACGGATTCTTCTGATGCCGTCCACTGCATCAACAGCACGGATGAGGTCGAGCAGCGTCTCTTTTTCGCCCTCCGGGAAATCGAGTCCGTAGGAGGAAAGGTGGATACCCGTCAGCACTACTTCCTGATAACCGGCCTCTGCCAGACGTTTTACTTCTTCTACCACATCACTCTGGCGGCGGCTTCTGACTCTGCCGCGCGCGTACGGGATAATACAATAAGTACAGAACTGATTGCATCCATCCTGTACTTTCAGGAATGCGCGGGTGTGCTCCGCCGTTTTGCTGATCGAGAGTGTCTCGTACTCACGGTTGTGTGTCATATCCACGAGGAAGCTCTTACACTCCGCGTCGGATGGTTTTCCACCATCCTCACGTTCTGCCAGAAAGTTTTCCAGAATATCCACAAGATCTTTCTTCTTATTATTTCCGATGATCAGATCAATCGCCGTATCCTCTTCGAGTTTTTTCCCCAGCCGCCTGCACATAACAGCCGCAGGCCACGACAACCGCATCGGGATTCATCTTTTTCGCTTTGTGCAGCATCTGCCGCGATTTCCGGTCCGCAATGTTCGTCACAGTACACGTATTGATAATGTAAACATCCGCTCCCGGTGCAAAAGGCACGATCTCGTACCCTCTGTCTTCGAGGAGCTGCTGGATGGCTTCCAGCTCATATGCGTTCACTTTACACCCAAGATTATGCAAAGCTACCGTTTTTTTCATGCCATACTCCTTTCTTCTTCATCTTTTATTATTAAAAATCACGAAGATTCCACTTTATCTTTGTATGTTTTCGCATTGACTTTTTCCCCTCCAGACGGTAAGATAAAGCTGTTAAATGAGGGTAATAAATAATGTTAACCAAATAACAGGGAGGATTACAAACATGAAAACAGTACAGATTTCTCTTAATTCTATCGACAAAGTAAAATCTTTCGTCAACGACATTTCCAAATTCGATTTTGATTTCGATCTGGTATCCGGAAGATACGTAATCGACGCAAAATCCATCATGGGAATCTTCAGCCTCGACCTTTCCAAACCGATCGACCTGAACGTCCATGCTGATGGAGATGCTCTTCAGACCGTACTTGATGTTCTTGCTCCGTACATTGTATAATTACGATAGAACATAAGGGCCGCGCACTCGCCGCGGCTCTTTTTTTGTCTTTGTTTATCATCAGGACCGGATCTTGTTTTTCAGAACCCCCAAAACAAGATCCGGCCTTTTTGTTCTTTAAAGCAAGTTTTCCTTAGCAGACCTCGATCGTCTCTGCGGTAGAAACTGCGCGTTCCATCATCTCGTCGATCACGTCATCCAGATGGCGCTCGGAGCATTTGATGACATTCAGGTTCGGTTTTGTCACCGGATGCTTTGCAACGAAGATCGTGCAGCAGTCCTCATACGGCAGAACAGATGTCTCGTACGTACCGATTTTTTCGGAAATATCGACGATCTCCTGTTTGTCGAAACCGATCAGCGGACGGAAGACCGGCATGGTGCAGACTTCGTTGGTAACGGCGAGGGAATGCATCGTCTGGCTTGCCACCTGTCCGATACTCTCTCCGGTGATCAGGCCAAGGCATTTGTCCTGACGTGCAAACGCTTCTGCGATCTTCATCATATAACGGCGCATGATGATGGTCAGCTCGTCGTGCGGGCATTTTTCGTAGATTGCAAGCTGGATCTCGGTGAAGTTGACCACATGCAGACGGATCGGGCCGCTGTAGCGTGCAACGAGTTTTGCAAGATCCACAACCTTCTGTTTGGCTCTCTCGCTGGTGTACGGCGGAGCGTGGAAGTAAACGGCATCAATCTTAACACCGCGTTTTGCGATCATGTATCCGGCAACCGGGCTGTCGATACCGCCGGAAAGCAGCAGCATGGCCTGTCCGTTTGTGCCGACCGGCATACCGCCAGGGCCTGCGATGCTCTCGCAGTACAGATAAATCTTCTGACGCAGCTCGACGTTCAGATAGATATCCGGCTCGTGAACGTCTACTTTGAGGTTCGGGCAGACATCGAGGATGCGGCCGCCCAGCTCGCAGTTGACTTCCATTGTGTGCATCGGATAGTTTTTGTTCGCACGGCGTGCGCATACCTTAAAGGTTTTCTCCTCGGTCGGGTACAGCTCTTTCACGTAGGAAACCACTGCCTCTGCCAGATCTTCAAAGCCGGTGTCCTCTAAAATGACAACCGGGCAGATCTCGGCGATACCGAAAACTCTTGTCAGCGCATCGACAGCGCCCTCGTAATCAAAGTCTCCTTCGGTGTTGACATAGATTCGTCCCATCTCACGGGTGACCTGGAAATTTCCGTCTACCGGGGCAAGCGCGTGCTCCATCTGTACGCAGAGCGCTTTCTCGAACAGATGACGGTTCTTTCCTTTAATGCCGATCTCGGCATATTTTACCAGAAATGCTTTGTACATCATCGTTTCTTATTCTCCTTTTTTCTCAGCCAGATCGCGGAAGAACAGAGGATATTCCTCAGAAAATTTCTTCAGGATCAGGTCAGATACCTGACGCATCTGCGGATGTGCGGCGTTGGCGCTTCGAAGCCGGATAAAGTGGCGCCACTCTCTTAAGTTCATGGTCATGACGATCTCGGTTTTCAGGGAGTTCGGAAGAATGCTTCTTGCCTCCTCCGGCTTTGCTCCGAGTTCGAGCATCTGGAAGTAATACTGCTCTGCAGCTTCCATTGCTTTCTGCCATACCTCGTATTTTTTACGGTCGTTCTCGTCGTCCAGATCATAGGAAAATCCGGTTGCCAGATCGATACAGGTGATCTGGTTTCCAAATTTATCTTTCGAATAGTTGCAGTAGCGGGTGCTCTCCTGGCTGTAGCTTGCGATACGGTGGCGGACGATCTCATGGGTCACGCCGCGGTCGCACGTTACTTTTACGGTGATGGAGCCGTGCTCAATGACGGATTCATGGCCGCGTTTGATGATGCCTGCGATGAATTTCTCTGCAGTGCCTTCTCCAATGCGCTCCTCGCTCTTGTAGCAGACTCTTCCGATTTTCTCGATCCGGCGCAGCATATCCTCGTAGGATTCGGTGCTCAGGATTTCAATTTCCGGCTGTATTGTAATCATAATTTTCCTCTTTCTATTATTTCCTGGTAAATCTGCGCAGCATCGGCAGTACCTCGCGCAGCGTATCCAGGGTGTAATCAATCTGTTCCAGTGTCGTAAATTCGCTGAAGCTGAACCGCACGGCAGACTCCATCTCGGCTTTCGATGCGCCGATGGCAGTCAGCGTCGGGCTTCCGGCTCTCTTGTGTGATGAGCAGGCGCTTCCGGCGGAAACGTAGATCTGGCGGTCCTCCATCGTGTGCAACAGCACTTCACTGCGCACATTTAAGAATGATGCATTGACAATCTGCGGCGCACCCTCTTCTTCCGGCATGCCATGGATGACCACATCGTCCAGCTCCCGTAAGCCTTCGATCAGACGGTGTTTGCAGGCACGCATCTGCGCGGTCTGCTCGTCAAAATGCTTGTAAACGATCTCAGCGGATTTCGCAAGGCCTGCGATGCCCGGCACATTGTCGGTTCCGGAACGCATGCCGTTCTGCTGGCCGCCGCCTAAGATCAGCGGACGGATTTTTACTTTCTCATCAATATATAAAAAGCCGCTTCCCTTCGGTCCGTGGATCTTGTGGCCGCTCACGGAGAGCATGTCGATGCCCATCCGTTTCGGATAAATCCGGTATTTGCCGAACGCCTGGATCGCATCGACATGAAAATACGTTTTCGGATTTTTCGCCTTAATTCTGCGTCCGATCTCCCCGATTGGCTCAACAGCACCGATCTCATTGTTGACATACATAATCGAAACGAGAATCGTCTCCGGCGTGATCGCTTCTTCGAGTTCGTTCACATCCACAAGGCCTTCTTTATTTACCGGCAGGCGCGTAATACGGAATCCCTGCTCCTCCAGAAATGCCAGCGGTGCCGACACGGCCGGGTGCTCGATCGCGCTTGTGATGATGTGGTTTCCCGTTCTCTTATTTGCCATTGCTGTTCCGACGAGCGCCCAGTTGTCGGACTCTGTGCCACCGGAGGTAAAGAAAATTTCTTTTTCTTTGACTTTCAGAATCTTTGCCAGCGTTTCCTGGGCGGTTCTGATATATTGTTCTGCTTCTACCCCTTTTTGATGCATCGCAGACGGATTTCCATAATGATTTACCATCAGATCACAGACGAGATCTGCGGTTTCCTGATAAACACAGGTGGTTGCGGAATTGTCCAGATATGCTTCCATTATCTTGTTCGTTCCCTTCCTTCTAAAAGATACACCAGAATGGAAAGCACGGTCATTCCGGCCGTTTCCGTGCGCAGAATGCGCTTTCCGAGCGTAATCGGCTCTACCTTTTCCTTCATGGCCATTTCCACTTCCGCTTCGTCGATGCCGCCCTCCGGTCCGATCAGGATCGCAATAGATTCACCCGGTTCAATGGATTCCAGAATTCTTCTCGTTCCTTCCATCCCCTCTGCGTTCTCATACGGCATCAGGCGGACGTCTGATTCTGCCATCATTGCAAGCGCCTGCTGAAATGTAACAGGCATGTGTACCGTCGGAATCTGCATCCGTTTGGACTGCTTTGCAGCACCAAGCGCGATCGTCTGCCAACGCTCTGCTTTCTTTTCCGCCTTTTTCCGGTCCAGCTTCACAACGCAGCGTTTCATCTCCACCGGAACAATTTCCGTCGCACCAAGTTCCACTGCTTTTTGGATGATCAGTTCCATTTTGTCACCTTTTGGCAGACCCTGAAACAGTACAATTCCGGACGGGAGTTCTCTGTCTGCTGCTGTGACTTCTTCTACTGCGGCAAGAACCTCACCTTCCGGGAAATCCGAAACGGCACAATGATATTCCTTTTCGCCTCCGGTACTGACCAGTATTTTTTCGCCCGGCCGCATGCGGAGCACATTTTTGATGTGATTAACGTCACTGCCCGTGATGTGGACAGTGCCGTCATAAATCTGACTTTCTTCTACAAAAAAACGGTACATGAATCTGTTCTCTTTCTCTTCTGGTGTTTCGCTTTTCTTAATTTACATCGGTTTTCTTGCTGTAACAGAAACCCATTCGCCCTGATGTGTAACTTCAACTACTTCAAGTCCCGCTGCAACGACTGCCTCTTTGACAACTTCCTCTTTCACATCGAGAATGCCGGATGTGATATAAACAGCGCCCGGCTTCATCTGGTGTACGATTACCGGCGTCAGCGGAACGAGAACATCTGCAAGAATATTGGCGGTAACGATATCGTATTTCTCGTATCCGACTCTGTCCTGTACTTCTTTGTCATCAATGATATTTCCGATCATCATATCAAAAGCTTCTACCGGAATTCCATTGACTTCTTTGTTTTCCTCAACCGCAGGAACCGCACACGGATCGAGGTCTGTTCCGACCGCATGACGCGCACCAAGCTTCAGTGCAATAATCGAAAGAATACCGCTTCCGGTTCCGACATCAAGCAGCTCGGTATCCTTTGTCACATATTTCTTTAACTGACGGATGCAAAGCTGTGTTGTCTCATGCATACCCGTTCCAAAGGCTGTGCCCGGATCGATATGGATGATCATTTTATCCCGGTCTTCCGGCTTTACTTCCTCCCAGGACGGGATGATCAGAATGTCGTCCACATAGAACTGTTTGAAATACTGTTTCCAGTTGTTGATCCAGTCCTTGTCCTCTGTCTCAGACTCTGTGATGGTGCACTCTCCAAGATCCAGGAACTCCTGCATTTCTGCAAGTGCCGCGCGGACATCTGCAAGAACCTTCTCCTTGTCCTCATCCACATCGAGGTAAAAATTCAGGTAGGCAATTCCATCGTCATCCGGAATATCCGGCATGATATCCACGAACATCTGCTGTTTGTCGCTCTCGGTCAAAGGCTGTTTGTCCTGAATTTCCACGCCTTCGATTCCCACATCGGCCAGAGTGGAGATCACAATGTCTTCCACTTCCGATCTTGTTTTTAATGTAAATTTATTCCATTTCATTGTTTAAACTCCTTTTTGCGCTTCTCTTTTCCATACGTGCAAAGAAAGCCACATTTATCATACACGATATCGTTCCTGTTGTAAATGTTATTTTCGGCTTTTACGGCCCGTCTCAATCCGAAATCTTTGTCAGAAAGCCATCTTTTTTCGCCTTCTGATAACGCCATACCAGCCCGAGTGTGGATAAAATGCGAACCCCAAGATCTATCAGATTGAACCGATACAGTGCCGTAAGATCTGCCCCAAGTGCCGTATACAGACGGACACCAAGCAACGGCAGAACACTGTTGGTCAGCGTCGTCATCATCGTAAAGAGGCTGATCAAAAGCGAACGGTTCTTTTCCGGTGCGGCATTTAAAAGAATCTGTACCGTGCAGAGTGCAACGGCACACTGTGGAGCGTTCAGAACCGTCATCAGAACAATAAAAGTAACCCCGCGGTACGCCAACGGTAAATGTGGAACCAAAATCATAATAACCGGGCAGAAGCAAAGACCGATCCCGGCGAAAATCAGTGCAAAATCCGGCGATTTTTTCCGGACAACCTTCGCGATCATTCCAACTGCCGCAAGCTGACCGATATTGAAAACACCGTTGCAGATGGAAAGTGTCATCTCCGACATTTTGCAATATTTGACCTGTCCTAAATACCACATGCTCCAGTCAAGCTGCCAGGTGATATAGAAAAAGACCACCGGCACGAAAAACCAGCGCAATGCTTTATTTTTCCCCACGCTTGTGATCGCCTCCAGCAGATCAGAAACAGAAAAACGTGAGGATGCCTTCCCCGCTTCTGCCGGAGCTTTGCCCTCCTCCTGCTGTTCCACCGGAATTTTTTTGATTGCAGCGGCCTGCAACAAAACACAGACAGCACACAGATAAAAAAGCTTCGGAGTACCAGAAGTTTTCCATCGGCCGTGTGGCATCTTCCCATCAGAATCCCGCAGATCACCGGTGCAAGAATGCCAATCACAAACATGAACTGATTCCGAAAGGCATAGACATCGTTTCGCTGCCGCAGTGAAACCGCAGCACCGAACATTGCCTGCCACTGCGCATTGTAAATAGCAAGTGCCCCCGCAGTAAATGCCAGTGATACAAAAAATCAGCTCCATACGTCTCTCGCCGAGTGCCGGTACACTTCCAAGAAATGCATAGCCGGCACACATCACAAGAAGCGTAAGCATCGGTATCGTCTTTGTCGACTTCAGACGATCCGCCAGAATTCCAAGCGGCAGCAGTGCTGCACACGCTACAATGTTCGGCACCATCTGGATAATGCCGATCTGACTGTCGGTTGCACCCATGTTTGTCGCATACAGATTCAGGCCGAAACCGTTGATCGATGTGATATATTGCAGAAATACACCCTCGACGGCAAACAGCAGCATGGTCTGCGCAGATGGCGGCATCTTTTTTACCCGATAAAACAGACTCTTTTTCATTGTTTAATCCCCCATACCTTCTTCTGTTGTCTTCACGTTCCTGCCCCCGCCGGATACGTAAAGATTCTGCTCTCATAATGGCAATTTCATGTTCAAATGTCAACAGAAATACTCGGATCCGATGTGAGAAATTTAACGGCATTTTCTGTCAATATTCACAAAAGAAAAAGGGGGATTCTCCCTGTTGAATGCATGGGTTTTGCATAAGAAAAAGGAGCCCCCGTTTTACCTGGGGCTCCGCCTATTGGAAATGTTTATAGCAATCTCAGAAACCAAATTCATCTCCCACCGCAGAACGTGTCTTCTTGCCGGAAGAGGATGAAAAAAATTCAGAACTGCTTTTTGCGTTATTTTCGGGGTTTGCTATCAGAATTCGATCTCGCGCAGATATCTGTGCAGCGCATCCTGCCAGGTCGGCAGTTTTTCGAATCCGTTCTCGGTCAGTTTCTCTTTGCTCATGCGGCTGTTGGACGGACGTTTTGCTTTTGCCGGGTACTGGTCAGAGCTTACCGGTGATACACTTACTTTTCCGTAAGCCGGATCGATCTCAGCGGCCTGTTTGAAAATCTCGCAGGCGAACTCATACCAGGAGCAGAGTCCCTCGTTTGTTGCATGGTAGCGGCCGTAGTTCTCTTTCTCTGCCATGTCGACAAGCAGGCGGGACAGGTCGTAGGTGTAGGTCGGGCTTCCTACCTGATCATCTACAACAGTCAGATGATCGTGTGTCTTTCCAAGGTTCAGCATGGTCTTGATGAAGTTCTTTCCGTTCACGCCGAATACCCATGCGATGCGGACGATGTAGAATTTTTTCACCCATTTCTCTACCGCGAGCTCTCCCTCGTATTTCGTCTGGCCGTATACGTTCAGCGGATGACGCTCATCATCCGGCTCCCACGGGCGGGTACCCTGGCCGTCGAATACGTAGTCGGTGGAGATGTAGATCATTTTGCAGTCAAGGTCATGGCAGACTTTTGCGATGTTCTCGGTTCCGACTGCATTGACCTGATGTACTTTTTCTTTTTTGTCATCATCCTCAGCAAGGTCTACAGCGGTCCATGCTGCACAGTGGATTACGACATCCGGGTTTGCTTCGGTAATGACTTTTCTTACGCTTTCTGCATCGGTGATATCCATTTCTTCAATATCAACGCCGATTCCTTCATGACCGCGTTTTGCAAGTTCATTCATGACGTCATGGCCGAGCTGGCCTTTTACACCTGTTACAAATACTCTCATAATGGTTCTCCTTTTTTCTGATTTTGTTATCGTTATGTTTTGTCTGTCTCTTGTTTTTCAGTCTGATTTTCTGTTTGTACCATGAGTATAAAGGATGACGTTATGTCATGGTCAAGCATTTTTTTCAAAAACTGCCCCGGATTTTTCTTCCGGGGCAGTTTTCTTCAACGCTGTTCGCTTTTATTTGTCGATATATTTTCCGTTCATCACATCCATCAGATACTGGCCGTACTGATTTTTCTTCAGTGGTTCGATGTCGGTCAGAAGCTGGTCTTTGCCGATCCAGCCGTTCAGGTAACCGATCTCCTCCAGGCACGCAATCTTGCGGTGCTGATGCGTCTCGATGGTTTTTACGAAGTTGGTTGCCTCTACCAGACTCTCATGTGTACCGGTATCCAGCCAGGTGAAGCCCTGTCCGAGAAGCTCAACGTTCAGACTGCCGTCTTCCAGATAGATCCGGTTCAGGTCGGTGATCTCAAGCTCTCCGCGCGGTGACGGTTTCAGGTTCTTTGCATACTCTACGACTTTGTTGTCATAGAAATACAGACCTGTAACACAATAGTTTGATTTCGGTTTCTCCGGTTTCTCTTCGATGGAGATGGCTTTTCCCTCGGAGTCAAATTCTACGATTCCGAAACGCTCCGGATCATCTACATAATAGCCGAATACGGTTGCGCCTTTTCCGGTCTCAGCGTTTTCTACTGCTGCTTTCAGGCGTTTGTCCAGACCGTGTCCGAAGAAGATGTTGTCGCCGAGCACCATGGCAACGGAATCATCCCCGATGAACTCCTCGCCGATGATGAAGGCCTGTGCCAGTCCGTCCGGGCTTGGCTGTACCTTGTAGGAAAGCTGTACACCGAACTGATGGCCGTCACCGAGCAGTGCCTCGAAACGCGGGGTGTCCTGCGGGGTGGAGATGATCAGGATGTCGCGGATGCCTGCATTCATAAGAACAGACAGCGGATAATAGATCATCGGCTTGTCATAGATCGGGAGAAGCTGTTTCGATGTTACCATAGTTAACGGATAAAGACGTGTGCCGGAACCTCCGGCAAGTACGATACCTTTCATAATTCGTTACTCCTTTTTCGTATATGATACCTCTAGTATAACCTCATTCCCGGAAACGCGTCAACCCGTATCGTAACGTAACCGTTACTGTTCACTCAGCAGTGAAACACTTGCTGTTTCGCTGCGTAAGAACATGTTTCAGGTGTGAGCAACCCTCCTTTTGCGAAGCAAAACTTTAAATGAAGGTTGCGAATGTTACAGTTCGCTGGGCACCAGTGAACTGTAACACGTAACGGTGTGTGATAACTTTGTGACGTTTCTGTTATCAGCAGCTGTATTTCGTCAGTTTCTGGCGGGAATAGATCGAGCTGTTGCGGTTGAATACGTAGGCCGCGGTGCAGACAATAAAGAAATATGGCAGATAATCGTAGCCAAAAATCTCGCCGCCGATGAAAATAGCCGCCAGTAAGGTATTGGTTCCGCCACCGAAAACCGCCGCATAGCCAAGCGCCGCGGAAAGCTCCACCGGAATACCGAACAGATTGCCAAGGACTGCTCCCAGGGTTGCTCCGATGGTAAACAGCGGTGTTACCTCGCCGCCCTGAAACCCGGCGGACAGTGTCAGAATTGTCAGGATAAATTTCAGCGCCCAGTCATATGCATATACCTTTTCCCCATGAAATACCGCTTCCACCAGATTCGTTCCAAAGCCGCAATACCGTCCTCGGTACAGAAGCAGGAACAGAATGCTAAGGATAACACCGATGGAGAAAACACGTACCAGCGGATTTTTGATTTTTTCGCCGAGATATTTTTTCGTGTGCTTTAAGCACCAGGCGAAGAGGCCGCCTGTGATTCCAAAAATAATACCAAGTGTAATCAGACGCACCAGCAGGAACGGTGTCAGGCTTTCGCTGATGTGGACAGCCAGATTTTCTTTGCGGATTCCAAGCAGGGAAGCTACAGCGCTCGCAGAGAAAGATGCGGTAAACGCCGGAAGCAGTGCCTCGTACCGCATTTCACCCGCAGCGAGCACCTCTACCGCAAAGATCACAGCTGCAATCGGCGTTCCGAACATGCCCGCAAAGCCGGCGGCCATACCGGTTACCAGAAAGATACCGGGCGCGTTTTTAAACGGTAATTTTTTGCCAGCAAAATAGGAAAACACAGCACCGATCTGAACGGCAACGCCCTCGCGGCCGGCACTTCCACCGAACAGATGCGTCAACGCCGTTGAGAGCATTGCCAGCGGAATCATGCGAAGCGGAAGCTCTGTCTCCTCCTCATACGCTACACCAAAAATCAGACTCATGCCTCCTTTTCCCCTGCCACCGAATTTCTGATTGACTGCCACGATCACAAGACCTGCCATAGCGAGAAACGGCAGACACCAGAAAAGATGTGCCACGCGAACAGCCGTGACTTTCAAAAGCAGACGGCAGAACAGCGCCTCAATCAGACCGACTGCCGCACCGAGCGGAACGCCGGTCACACCGAGCAGCAGCAGGGCGCCGTAGGTGCGAAGGGATTTCTTCAGTTCTTCTTTCATTCTCTTTCTCTCCTTTTCGAATTCTGCTGTTATCATATCACGAAGCGGACAGATTGTGAACTATGGATACCTTTTCCTCCATACTCTTTGCCAGTGCATCGGCAAATTTTTCCTGCATCCGGATTACTTCTTTCATCTCCTGCTCCGTAAACTGCGCCGCAGCTTCCTCCTCGGACTGAAACAGCGGAAGAACCAGCTCTCTCGCATACTGTTTTCCCGTTTCAGTCAGACTGATGATTTTTTCCCGCCGGTTTGCCGGATTGACTTCCATTTCGATATATCCTGTTTTCGTTTTTAGTCCGTTTTCGTACTTTTTGTTTTAGTGTTTTTTCTTCCTTTGTCAAGATTTCCAAAAGCCTCTTTTTTCCGTATATTTTCCGGCATTTTTCAAATACTAGCAACTGTCCAGACACTGTTAGGGAAAGGAGATTTTGAAGATGAGAAAAATCAGAAGAGTGTGTATGACGCTGGCATTGGCGGTATTACTGGCCGGGATGACGGCCTGTGGAAACAACACCACGAATGACACCGGAAATGGCAATACCAACACGGAGAGTGACATGGGACAGACGGATAACAGAAACGATGTCCATACGACAGAGATGCCGTCAAACGACAATGTAAATGATGTGACGGAGGGCACCGATGGGAATGCCAACGGTACGAACGGTACAAATACCGGGGATAGAAATACCCTTGGAGATGATGTCGGCGACGCCGCTGAAGATGTGACCCGTGGTGTCGGTGAGGGCGTTGAGGATGTCGGCCGCGCGGTGGACGATGTGGTAAGCGGCGGCGACAATGAGACGCAGAATCCGCAGGAAAACGGAGCAACTACACAGAATGGAGCGGGGATGGCACAGTAAATATGCACTTCTGCTGCTCCCGTATCTAAAAAACTTCCCTTGGCGAACGATATATGCAGGTTCGCCGGGAAGTTTTTTTACTGCCAGGCACATCAGCACCTGGTTTGATCCGTCACTTTTGATTTTTTCTTTTACAGACCGCATCTGAATTTTTCTGCCCTTCGCGCCAAGAATGCTGGCCATCTGATCGCCCCCACGCTGCACGCTCTGCATAAATATCAACCCGTTCCAGATCTCCGCTCCGGTCCACAAAAGCAGGGAACAGAAATCCACAGATAGGATTTCCCGGCTCGTATTCTCCAACCAGCGGGCAGACAGCGCAGATCAGATAGGGGAACATCTCCTCGGATTCCCCCAGGCGCTCTTTATCGGAAGCCTTTGCAGGAATATCATACCGGTCATAAAACATGTAAATGGCATAAGCCCCGTGAATCTGCAATCCTTCGATCAGGATATCATAGAACGTTTCCAACAGCGCATCGTTCTTCAGTCCGCATTCCCGCAGCGCCATCAGCATCTGCCAGATACTGCCCGGCCCCTGGGATGTTTCCGGAAAACGGTATTCCCGCAGCTTCTCATTCGATTCCGCAAACGGAATTTTCTTGGCAATCGCCAGATTCCTGGCCTTTTCCGAACCGGACAGTTTCAGAAAATGAATGTTGAAACTGCCGTCATACTCCCCATCCGAATCCGTATAGCAACCCGCCATCCGCACAAACGAAGTCCGCGCCGGCGTCATCCTCCTCGTCAGCTCCAGCATGTCTTCCCGATTAATCATACATTCCCTCCGACAGTAAAGATATTCGAAACTCTCTGCCTTTGATCTTATCATAACATGCTTTTTCTGTCAGCAGGTTTTTAAATTGCGTTCTTTCTCTCCATCTGATAAAATCGAAACAGTATCTCGCATTTTATAATTTTGATATAGAGAGATGTTGGGACAAAACACCTTTTGACTCAATATCACAGAAAGGACGACACATGAAATTAGCAGTAATCAGTGATCTTCACGGGAATTATTATGCGCTCGCAAAGGTGCTGGCATTTCTTCGCAGTCAGGAGATCGACGGTATCATCGGGCTGGGAGATTTTGTAACAGACGGGCCTTTTCCGCAACGGATGATGAGAGTGCTTCGCGAAATGCAGGAGGAGTTTCCCTGCTATCTGGTGCGGGGAAACAGGGAAGAATATCTGCTGGAAAATCTCCGGCATCCGCAGAACTGGAAGGCAGGTTCCTCGACAAGCGGACTTTTGGATTATACGTTTCGGAATCTTACCGGACAGGATCTGGAATTTTTCGAACAGCTGCCGACAGACGGAGTTCTGATCGGAAAAATGCATGAGTCAGGCCGGCTGATTCCTGTTTTTGTTCCGCAGGAAGAAATCATACCGGATACCTGCCGCGAATCTCTCTTCCCGGCACTTCGTCTCTGTCACGGCGCGCCCGGAGAACTCCGTGGGAATTTCGGTCTGCATCCGGAGCTTTTGCTGTCCCATCTGGAAAATCTCGATGCCGCAATCCTGCTCGGCGGGCACAGCCACAAGCAGGAGCAAAGAGAATATGCCGGAAAAACATACCTGAATCCCGGTTCCCTTGGGCTTGCGCTTGATGGAGTCGGCGGCCATGCCCATTTCGCGATTCTGACGCTGGAAAACAGCACATGGCAGATCGAATGTTTTCAGATTCCCTACGATCTCGAAGGCTACCTCGCCGAATTCGACCGCGCCGGGCTGGAAACGCATGGCAGTGTCCTTGCCCGTTCCTTAAAACGGACATTGACCTGCGGCGTGAATTATTTTTATCTCACCGTAAAACGAGTGCGTGAACTCGCCGATGCACTGGCACTGACCGATCTGGACGAAGAGGTCTGGAAAAAGGGCGGAACAGGAACTGAAATAACCGTCCATTCAAAAGACGGCAGGCTGTGTACTCACACACAGCCTGCCGTCTGTTTCTATTCCCTAACTTCTATTTTTCTTTTCGAAACACAACCGTCTCAAATCTTCTGACCACTCCATCATACTCTCCCGTCATCGGCTGGTATGTTTCCGTATCCATCGGAAATGCAGCCGATTCAGCTCCGTAGTTCTGTACAAACAGATACTTGTATTTCTCATCCTCCCTTGTTGCAACATCGAGCCCTTCCGGGATTTCGGCTGCCGCGCGTTCCAGGCCTTTTTCTTCTGCCAATTTCCGGCAGAAGTCATCGTAAAATGCCTGTTCAAAATCTGCGCAGACATAATACGCCTCGCCCTCTCCAAATACATTTTTCGTCAGTGCCGGATATCCCGCATAGAAATCGTCACGGTATGCCAGCAGCGTTTCGGCACCGTTCGTTTTTACCAGGTCGCAGAAATTTCGGATTTCATATGTCTTTCCTTCTCCCACACCCGCATTCACATCCTGATCATACAATGCGTCCAGCTCGGTGCTCCGCAGGCCGAATACATCCATCAGTCCGTGCGGGGTTCCGCCGAGGAAACAGAGGTCGTTTTCATCCACAACTCCCGACCAGTATGTCATCACAAAGGTGCCGCCGTCTGCCACGAAATTCCGGATTTTTTCCTCAATTCCGGCCCGAAACAGATACAGCATCGGTGCAAAGACAATCCGGTAGCCGGAAAGACTCTCCTCCATGTCAAGGAAATCCACATTCACACCCAGTTTCCGAAGACCGCCATATACTTTCTTCACGGTATTCATGTAATGCAGTCCCATATTCCGTGGTCCCTGCGCATCCTCCATGGCCCAGCGGCTTTCGCAGTCATGCAAAATTGCAGCCTGTGCCTTCGTCGTGCTTCCCGCAATCTGCGCCAGATCCAAAAGCGCCTCGCCCGTCTCTGTCACCTCACGGAACACGCGCGTATCCTTTCCGCCGTAGTGGTCAATGACCGCCCCGTGGAACTTCTCGCTCGCACCGCGGCTCTGGCGGATCTGGAAATACTGGACACTGTCGGAACCATGCGCCACTGCCTGCAGCGATGCCGCCTTTAAAAGCCCAGGCCGTTTCAGCTTGCTGACACTCTGCCAGTTCGTGCTTGTCGGGCAGGACTCCATCAGAAGGAACGGTTTTTTCATCAAACTCCGCATAAAATCGTGCTGCAGTGCCGCATCAAGCGCAGTCACCTCTTCTGCTTCCTTGTGCCAGGTCGGATAATTATCCCATGACACCACATCAATCAGATCCTTGAACTTATGATAATTCAGTCCCTGGAAATCATACATCATGTTGATTGTCACCGGAAGTTCGGAACCGCCCGCGCGGATCGCTGCTTTTTCCCAGGCAACAAAGTCTGCTGTCTGATCTGTCACAAACCGTTTCCAGTCAAGATTCAGTCCGTGAAGCCCCATCTCACCCTTTGGGGACGGACTCTCAATCTGCTCAAAATTCTGATACGAATGGCTCCAGAACGTTGTATTCCACGACATATTCAATGCATCAATCGTCTCATATTTTTTCTTCAGCCACCCCTGAAATGCCTTCTGGCAGAGCGGGCAATGGCATTCTCCACTCAGTTCATTCGAAATGTGCCACATTTTTACCGCCGGGTGCTTTCCAAACTTCTCGCTCAGCAGGCGATCAATTTTCCCCACCTTTTCCCGGTAAACCGGCGAAGTATAACAGTGATTATGGCGTCCGCCGAACAGATTTTTCGTGCGGTCCGCGTTTACGCGCAGTACCTCCGGGTATTTGTCTGCAAGCCACTTCGGGCGTGCTGCAGACGGTGTCGAGAGAATTACTGAAATCTCATTCTTATACAGCTGATCCATGATCTTTTCCAGCCATTCCAGGTGGTATACACCCTCCTCCGGCTCGAGCACAGACCAGGAAAAGACACCAAGCGTCACCTCGTTGATATGCGCCTCCTTCATATATTCGATATCCTGCTCCAGAATTTCCGGCATCGCAAGCCACTGCTCCGGGTTATAATCCCCTCCATAGATAAATCCACTCTGGTTCATGTTCGTTTTCCTTTCTCTGTTCATCGAAATATCGTCTCCACGTGCAGCTTCTCAATTTTGCAGGCACATCCATCCGCTGCATCCGGCTGCTTTTCCAGAAAAATCGGATCACCCGGATGCAGAGGATAGACAACTGAGTTTCAGTTTCTCCAGGAAACTCAAAATAGCCAAGGCTTAACAGGGCCTCCTGACCGGTATAGAAATTAATCGTTCGATTTTCTCTTCCCCATCAAACACTTCCATACGGTTTCCGTACCAGGTCAGAAAAGCAAACGCATCGTGATAATTTTTTTCGCCCGGATAAGCAAGCTTCAGTTCGTATACTGCTTTCTCTTTATCCTGCTCTTTGCAGACAAGCTCTGCCTCCGGCTCCTGTGCTTTGTAAATACGCTCATACAGCGTAAAGTTTCCTCTTTTTCCACACTCTTTGAAATCCACAATGCCTTTTTCCACTGCCGGATACACAGCGATCATGGTTTTTCCACTGCCTGTCACAACAAGCTCACCGTTTTCTTCCCAGACATAATTTTCGGAAAGAACGAGATAATCCTGATCCAGATGCACCTTCCATGCATTCAGCGCCTCCTGCCGGGAAATCAGGCAGAGTTCTGCGCGCGCATCGCCCTCCCACTGAATCTGCGGGTCGAGATCACCGTAAAATACGAACGCATCTCCCTTTTTCGTATGTAAAACGCAGAGCGGTGTGGCAAGTGCCGTGTGAAGAACCGCATCGTTTAGTTTCATATTGTACGGAAAAAATCCATACATTCCCTCTTTCAGGTCAAATGCCGGAAATCCCACGCTCGCCTTTCCATCCAGGAGTCCCTCCAGTTTCACCTGTGGATGATCATCCATCTTCCATCTTCTCTGGTAATTGTTAAAAAGACGTTATCCATGGTCCGCAATCGTGACGGCACGCTGTCCGAACCGTAGTGCATATCTCCCGGCAGAATCCTTATCGTTGGAATTTCAGACCGAAGTGAGGCCAT
>ENA-OQEL01000333-OQEL01000333.1-human-gut-metagenome-genome-assembly--contig:-NODE-333-length-17893-cov-2.539457_pt1 | contig 17893 bp, 21 predicted proteins | sample MGYA00242796_ERZ504637 | MGnify/ENA primary metagenome ERZ504637 (study PRJEB26092, sample SAMD00036306) | human gut metagenome | host: Homo sapiens | study: EMG produced TPA metagenomics assembly of... | reverse complement strand
TGAGCTTTCCGGACAGGCAGGTGTGAAGCTGAGCAATGTGACCTCCGGACCGGTGGTAAAATGAAAGCCTGGAGACAAATGTAGAAGGTGTTTTTGCCTGTGGAAATGTTCTCCATGTTCATGATCTGGTGGATTTTGTTTCGGAGGAAGCCGGCAATGCAGGAAGAAATGCGGCTCTCTATATAAACAACAATGGAGAGGACAAAATACCGGAAGAGATAAAGATCACGCTTTCGCCCAAAAACGGAGTCCGCTATACAGTGCCGTCTGAGATCCGTATCGGTCATATGGCGGAGGAGCAGCTGGTCCGCTTCCGTGTGGGAAATGTGTATAAAAATTGTTACATCCGTGCATATCTGGATGGAGAACGGATCTTTTCCAGAAAAAAACAGGTGGCAGCACCCGGAGAGATGGAACAGATCAAATTGAAAAAAGAGCAGCTTCTTTCCATTCTGGAAGGAAAACAGAAACAGGATAAACATGAACTTGTGATCCAGGTGGAGGAGTGATGAAAATGGAAAAAAGGAATCTTACTTGTATCGGATGTCCTATGGGATGCGCCCTTCTGGTGGAAATGAATGGAAAAGAGATCATTTCCGTCACAGGAAATACCTGTAAAAAAGGCGCGGAATATGCAGTGAAGGAAGTGACAGATCCGACCAGGATCGTGACAACGACCGTTCGTGTGAAGAATGGAAATATGCCGGTGGTGTCAGTAAAGACAGCACAGGATATTCCGAAAGGAAAGATTTTTGACTGTGTGGAAGCGCTGCGGGATGTATGTGTGGAAGCACCGGTTCAGATCGGGGACGTGATCCTGGAGAATGCAGCAGGAACAGGCGTGGATATCGTGGCTACAGGAAATGTGAAGCAGATCATACAGTGATTAGCAGAGGATATATATGGCAAACTGTATGCTTATAATATGTCAGCCCTCCGGCAGACAAAGCGAATAAAACTAAACCTGAAAAGGCTTTTTAATCGCTTTGTTTGCTGTGAAATGAAATGTACAAAATGCACAAAAAATATAAAATAATATAAAAAACTATTGTATAGCACAAATAAAAAATGATAGTATCACTATCATAAATGGAAAAATGATATTTAAAGCAAAATCAGCATTCAAAAGAAGGTGGTGAGAAAAATGGATACAACAGAAAAAGTACCTTCAACGAGAGAACGTCAGGCACAGCAGAGACGTGAAAAGATCATTCAGGCATCGATGCAACTGTTCTGGGAGAAATGTGTGGAAGATACATCTATGGAGGAAGTGGCGAAGTGTTCAGGGGTAGGTGTTGCTACGGTATATCGGTATTTTTCTACGAAAATAGAATTGGTGATAGAGACGGCTGAAATTTTACTGGCAGAAAGTCGCGGAGAAATATCTGACAGAACTGGAGCAGACTGACACAGGATATGTGCAGCTTCAGAAAATCATGAATGTTCTGGAAAGAATATTTCAGGAAGAAAAAGCATTTCTGAAATTTCTACAGGAGTTTGATGCTTTTTGTAAAGAAATATCAGATTTCTGAAGAGCGGCTGACAGATTATGAGAGTGGTATCTTACGACTGAAACCGTATGTGACAGATGCACTGGAAAAAGGGCTGGCAGATGAAAGTCTGATTTTTTACCTGTTCAATAGACGAGATGTATTTTTCATTGACGCATACTCTCTTGGCAGTGATGCAGAAACTGGCGGTGGGAGGAGAAATTCTCTCTTCAGACCAGGCGGTTGAAGGAAATCGGCAGTTCCGTATTGTCACGGAGCTGCTGTTTGGGGGGGAATCAAGGGATAGAATTACAATGTGTAGCAAGATAAAAATAGTATCAGGAGGTATAACATGAAAAAGTTAACAACAGCAAAAATATGGCAGTTTGCAGCAGGACAGTTTGGATGGGCGATGTTATCTGGAATCATATCCAACTGGCTTGTGTATTTCTATCAGCCGGATAAAACGGCAATCAGTCAGGGACAGACGGTGTTTATTCCACAGGGACTGGTAGTTCTGGGGATTTTTACGATCATTGGCGGAATTACAGCGTTTGGAAGAATTTTCGATGCATTTACAGATCCTATGATTGCATCCTGGTCTGACAGATGTACATCAAAGAATGGCCGGAGAATTCCTTTTTTGAAATGGGCATCTTTGCCGCTGGTGCTTTCTACAGTATTGGTATTCTGGTCACCGGTCAATAAAACAGTTGGATCAACGCAGTTTTTCTATTGGTAATGATCCTGGCATATTATCTTTCCATTACTGCATATTGCACGCCATATAATGCACTGATTCCGGAGCTTGGACACACGCAGCAGGAGAGACTGAATATTTCTACCGTGATTTCATTTACGTTTATCGCAGGAACAGCAGTGGCTTATCTGGCACCGATGATCTGGGGTGTATTTATTCCGGCATTTGGCAGAGTTGGAGCAATTCGTGTGACGTTTACATTGATGGCTACGGTAGCTTTTATCTGTATGTTGGTACCGGTATTCTGCATTCGTGAAAAAGATTATGTGGATACAGTTCCGGCAAAAGAGTCCGCGTTTCGTTCATTGGTTGCTACATTCAAAAACGGTGAGTTCCGTAAATTTGTGGGTTCGGATACTTTTTTACTGGATCGCACTGACGATGTTTCAGACGGGCCTGCCGATTTTTTGTTACCAGTCTTTTGAAACTTCCAGAGACAATGACAACATTATATTTTGTTGGAATGACTGCACTTTCACTGGTATTTTACGTACCTGTAAATAAGCTCACTCCAAAACTTGGAAAGAAAAAGATGATTCTTTTTGCATTTGCCGTATTCAGTCTGGCTTATTTTTATACAGGGTTTATGGGAAAAATGATCTTTATTCCGGCAACCGTACAGGGACTGATCCTGACAGTTGTGGCGGCACTTCCTATGGCAATTTTCGGAATTCTTCCACAGGCAGTAGTGGCTGACATTGCACAGAGTGATTCGATTAGGACCGGAAGTAATCGTGAAGGAATGTTTTATGCAGCAAGAACGTTTTGCGTTCAAACTTGGACAGAGTCTTTCTATGCTGATTTTTACAGCTGTGTCTACGATTGGTGCAGGAGATGGAACAGGGTATCGTGTGGCTGCTTTTGGCGCAGCAGTATTTTGTTGTATTGGCGGAATTATACTGGTATTTTATAATGAGAAAAAGATTAATGGAATTATTGGTGGGCAGAGATAATGAAAATTATACAGGAAGATAACTTTGCGGACATTATGAAAGATGAAGTGGAGCCGTATTTGTATGCACATTGCAGGGAATGTTATATTACAGGAGCAAAAGAGCCTGACGAGAGAAAAAACGGCAACTTCATGTGAAAGGGCACTGCTCTGCCCTGCTGCGTAGCTCTGCACAGCAGCCAGCACAGCACCCATCCACACCAGATCCGGCACAAAAGCTGCACGCCCTCTGGCCGGGAATACAGCCCGCAGTGCGCCGATACTGGCTCCCAGCACCGTGCAGGCAGCGATCTCCTGCCCAAGGGCTGCAGGCGGCAGTACCGGGATCATCGCAGCAGGCGGCGCAGAAAACCGCCCGCCGGTGCGCTGGCCGTATATTCCAGCGTGTCGATGCGGCCGGTGAACTTCGCCTCCCCGGTCTCCAGATCCAGCGCCGCCATGTTCAGCTGCGCCCCGGTCAGGTGCAGCGTGCCCTTGCCCGTTTCCATGGCAGCGCTGTCGGCATTGCAGTGCAGTACCTTCTGCACACCGGTCACCGTCAGGCGGGCGCGGCTTTCCAAGATCAGATCGTGCGGCGCGGGCTGCGGATCTCTGGGTGTTTTTTCCGGCATGGTTCGTCTCCCCTTTTCTGGTGCATCCTATGCACCGGACCGGGGCTTTTATGCCTGCTCGCCCTCTGCAATGATCTCGTACATCTCGCGGGCCACATCCTTGGTGCGCGGCTCCACATCCGAGAGCACCTTTACCTTGATGGGCCGGTTGCCGAAGGTCACCTCGATGATGTCGCCCGCCTTGACGGCCTGACTGGCCTTGGCGATCTTGCCGTTGATGAGGATGCGGCCTGCATCGGCCACCTCGTTTGCCACGGTGCGGCGCTTGATCAGACGCGAAACTTTCAAATATTTATCCAGACGCATGGTTCTTCCTCCTGTCACAAAAAAAAGCCGCCGCACCCTCTTGCAGGCAGCGGCGGCAAAGCAGATACAGCTTACAGGGTGTCCTTCAGGGACTTGCCGGGCTTGAACACGATGCTGCGGGAAGCGGCAATGGTGATCGGCTCACGGGTGCGGGGGTTGATGCCCTGACGCTCGGCGCGCTCACGCATCTCAAAGGTGCCAAAGCCGGAAATGGTGATCTTTTCGCCCTCAGACATGGCCTTGCTCAGTGCTTCAAACACAGCATTGACAGCCTGCTCAGCGCTCTTCTTGCTCATCTCAGTGTTCGCAGCAACCTGTGCGATCAGATCGGTCTTCGTCATAAAAATACCCTCCAGATTTGTTACTTGGTGTTCTTTTTTCTCTATCGGAGCAGGTCACTCGACCTGAGTACCGCTTTGTTCTTTCTGCGCCAGCAGTTCTGCACAATAGCGCTTGGATGCAAAGGTCAGCGCTTCCTCCGCGTCCACACCAGCCAGCCGCATGGCATTGGCCGCAGCAAACAGCAGTTCTCCCGCCGCCTGTGCGTCCTGTTCCCGGTTCCAGCCGTCCAGTGCTGCCCGCAAAGCCTGCCGTGCCGTTTCCGGCGCAGACTGCTCTGCCCCGCAGCGGTCGGCACGCTTCTGCAGCTTCTGGGCACGCATCAAAGCAGGCAGCGTAACCGGCACTGTGCCCAGCTCATCAGCCAGAGTGGTGCGGCCCTTTTCCTTATTTTTGAGCGCATCCCAGCCGTTTATACCCGCATTTTGTGCCGCCGAGGACGCAAAGATGTTCGGATGCCGGAACACCAGCTTCTCGCACACCTCACGGCAGACATCCTCAAAAGTAAAGCGCCCGCGCTCTTCTTCGATCACCGCGTGGAACGCCACCTGCATCAGCACATCGCCCAGCTCTTCCTGCATCAACTGCGGATCGTCAGCATCAATGGCCTCCAGCGCTTCGCAGGTCTCTTCCAGAAAGTTCTTCCGGATGGAAGCATGGGTCTGTACCTTATCCCACGGACAGCCGTTCTCCGGGTCCCGCAGGATACGCAGAATTTCCAGCAGCTGCTCTGCCGTATAGGGTGCCTTTGGTTGCCAGTCCAGCACAGCGTTCACCTGCCTTGTAAAAGATACTGTATATTGTATCGCATCTCATGCAGTTTTGCAAGACAAAGTGCGCAAATTTCCCGCATTTCGTCTGCATTTTCCGCTCGCAAAAACAGGACGGTGTCCTGTGGGGAGCGCCGCCCTGTTGCTGAACCGTTTTATTACAGCTGTGCACCGCACTTGTTGCAGAACAGTGCATCGTCCGAGACGGGAGCACCGCACTGCGGGCAGGCTTTGTGCTCTTCCGGCACAGCTTCGGCAGCAGGGGCTTCCGGCTGGTCGGCAGGAACTTCCTCGTGCACCACATATTCCGCCTCGGCAGCTTCCGCCGGGGTCAGGGATGCTTTCAGGCGGGCGATCTCCTGCTCGATGTTATCGATCATCTCGATATACCTATCCACCAGCGGCTGGTTCTCTTCCTTGCCCTTGGCCAGACTGTACACCAGTGCGCCCAGCTGGCGCTGTGCCTTGAGCAGCTTGCCCTGCTCATTTACGATCAAAGCCTGAGTCTTGCCCTTTTCGGCCAGGTCCAGCGCAGCGTTCTTGCCTTTTTCGGCATATTCCAGACCCATTTCCTTGATCTTGTTGAAATCCATAAAAGACACCTCTCTTACTATCGGCCTGTTTATCGTGGGCCATGTGCGGATGTTATCTCCATTATAGCGCACAGGCCGCTCGTTTGCAATGAACGGACCGCATTTTTTACAGTTTGGTGCCGGTTGGAAACAATTTTTTCGCATTCGGCCTAAATTTACACGATAATTTCACACATCGGCATTCTGTGCTCTGCGGTCGGCTGCGCCGCCGTAGAATTCCCGCAGCATGCTGTCCTCCGGCAGCAGCTCCAGCTCCAGCGGTGCCACATGCTCAAAGCGGCGGGCTGTCTCGTCCCACAGCTCCGCATTGTGGCCTTCCAGCGTGAACTGACGGCGCACCACGCCCAGCAGCTTGGAGATCAGGCCCAGCTCGTAGGTAAAGGAGGTATCCAGCAAAAGTCTGCCGTGGTTTTGAAGCCCTTGATATACCGCGTCTCACCGTCCAGCACGCGGTCCCACATGGCAAGGGTCTTTCCGGGCTGCGGCCGCGCGCTGCAGCGTCCCGCAGGGTGCGGCGGCACAGGCGGATATCCTGCGTGTTGATGACGCGGCGGCCATCGATGCAGTATTCCTCCCGCAGGCCTGCATAGATGCGGTAGATGTCGTCGCCCTTTACAAGGCCGGTCAGCTCCGGGTTCAGCGCATGGATGCCCTCCACGATGCATACACCGCCCTGCAGGTCGATGGGCTCCACCTCTGCCGAGCGCTTTTCGGCAGAGAAATCGTAGATGGGCAGCACGGTCTTTCCGGTGGTGCTCAAATCGCTGAGGCACTGGCGGATGAGGGACATATCCAGTGTGTCGGGGTTTCTCGTAGTCCAGCGTACCGTCGGGCAGGCGGGGGTAATACTGAGCGCCCTTGAAGAAGTTATCCAGACTGATGACATGGGCCGGGGTGCCGGAGGCTTCCAGAGCCTCGGCCACCTTATGAGCCGAAGTCGTCTTGCCGCTGGCCGACGGGCCGGTGAGCATGACGATCTTGGCGCGGGAGTCCCTGATCTTCTGGGCAGCATAGGCCACCCGGCTGGCGGTAGCTCTTCTCGCTCATCTCCGCCAGCGCCGCCGGGGCTCTGGGCCGGCGACGTTGTACAGGTCTATCTCAACCAGACGTTTCCGGTACCCAAATCGTGATCATAAAAATCAGCCACTCCTTTTTTGCGTTCCAGCACCTCCGCAAAACGCTGGATATATTCGTTCGGATACTTAAAATTGAAAATGCGCTGCATCCGTTTTCCGCCGTCGGCCACCAGCTTGGTGCTGCCGCCTGCACCGGCGGAGAGGATGGTCTGGACTTCCTCCATGATATAGATGTTGTAATATCCCTCGTGGCCCGGCTTGCACCAGCCCACGTTTTCCAGGTTCTGCAGAGTATTCTTCTGGCGGTAGAGGTAGTAGGGCCGGTAACCCGCCTCGGCCAGCAGACGGCACTTTTCCAGCATGGCAGCGACGTCGGCGTAGTCGTTCTCCTTCTGGTCCTCAATGACGATGCGGGAAGCTCGCTTGAGGGTGAGGGTGTGCACGGTGATGTTCTCCGGGTCCAGCGCGATGGCCTGCCGCAGGCTGCGCTCAAAACTTTCCACCGTGTCGCCGGGCAGACCGGCGATCAGGTCCATGTTGATATCATCATGACCGGCCTTGCGCGCTTCGGCATAGCAGTCCAGAATGTCCTGCGCCGAGTGCTTGCGCCCAATGCCCGCCAGCACCTCGTCCGAGAAGGTCTGCGGGTTGATGGAGATGCGGGTAGCGCCGTATTCTTTAATGACCGCCAGGCTTTTCGGCATCCGTGCAGTTCCGGACGGCCTGTCCTCCACCGTATATTCCACGACCTTCGAGAGGTCAAAATTCGCCCGGACAGTGTCCATCAGCTGCCGCAGCTGGTCGGCAGACAGGCTGGTGGGCGTGCCGCCGCCGATGTAGATGCTGCACAGTTTCAGGCCTGCCTTGTCAGCCTGAATGCGGATCTCTTCCACCTCTCGGCACAGACAGTCCACATAAGGCTGCACCATCTTGCGGTCGCGGTCCAGATTGCAGCTGACAAAGCTGCAGTAGCTGCACCGGGACGGGCAGAACGGGATGCCGATGTACAGGCTGTAGGTCCCGGGTTCATTGCCCACTTTCAAAATCGGCTCCTGCAGGTCGGCAATGGCCTTGGCCATCTGGTATTTCTGCTGGGAGCAGTCGAACCGGTCAAGGAAAAAGTGGTCGATCTCCGCTTCCGTCCAGCCTGCGGCGCGCTTGTCATGGATGAGCCGCACCGGGCGCACACCGGTCATTTTGCCCCATGGCGGGCGGATGCCGGTCCAATCCCGCAGCAGATCATAGGTCAGGCTGGCAAGGCTGAATTCCGGGGTCTCGCCGCCCTGTTCCGCAGGTGCGGGCAGCGGTGCGTGTCGTTCAGCACTTCTGCCGTCCTGACGCACCAGTGCATGCAGGCCGTCCGGCGTTTTTTCTGCCCAGACGCAGTCCTCGGCGTTCTCCGGCGGGGTGAGGGTGAGCGGTGCCATGGGGTAAAACAAACGCACCAGATGCTCCACTTCGTAGCCGGAAGGCAGGCCGGTAATATAAATCTTCATGTTGTTCACTCTTTAAAATAAATCATTGTTGCCGCGCACAGCGCTGCGGATGAAATAATTGTTGTCCAGTTCATCGCCAAAGGTGGAGAACTCGCCATGGCCGGGCAGCACCTGCGTGCCGCGCGGGATGGGCAGCTTTGCCAGTTTACGCAGACTCTCGGCCATCTGTGCACTGCTGCCGCCCTCCAGATCGGTACGGCCGATGCTGCCTGCAAACAGGGTATCGCCGCAGAAGAGATACTCGCCGCACAGCAGCACCACGCCGCCGGGCGTATGGCCGGGCGTGTGCCAGACCGTGAACTGCAGCTCGTCTACCGAGACAGTCTCCCCTTCTGCGTAGCCGCAGTCCGCTGCGCTCAGCGGATACATGCGGTCGCCTGCAAGGTCGGCAGCCTCACAGTAGAGCTTTGCGTTCCACTCGGTGCGCAAGGCTTCGGCGCTGCCCACATGGTCGTAGTGGCCATGGGTGCACAGGATGGTGGTGAGCTGCGCATTGTTTTCCTTTAAAATTTTATCGTAGGTCTGCGCATCTGCCGCCGGATCAATGACCACGGCATGGCCTGCGTCGGAAATGAGCAGGAAGGTATTGGTATACAGCGGCGCAGCGCCCGGAATATGAAAAGCCTGCATGGCGGTCACTCCTTTTTCTTCCACTCGTCGGTATCGATGATAATGGTGCAGGGTCCTTCGTTCACAAGAGCCACCTGCATGTCCGCGCCAAACTCGCCGTGCTGAACATCCTTCAGGCCCTGTTTGTTCATCTCTGCAAGGAACAGCTCGTAAGCATCCACGGAGAGCGGCGGCTTTGCGGCCTTGATAAAGCTGGGCCGGTAGCCTTTTTTCGTGTCGCCGTAAAGGGTGAACTGGCTCACCACCAGAGCCGAATAGCCAAGGTCCTTTGCGCTGAGATTCAGCTTGCCCTCTGCGTCCGGGAAGATGCGCAGGCCCGCGCATTTATCGGCAAGCTTGGGCACGATGTCCAGACTGTCGGTATCCCTGACACCCAGCAGAATCATAAGGCCCGGCCCGATGGCCCGCGGCTCACCGCCGTTTACCCGCACACTGGCGGAAGACACCGCCTGAATGACTGCACGCATGTTTTAGCTCCTTGTCACCTTGAGCACGTCCTTTACCTTGGAAAGTCTTGCGACCACACGGTTGAGGTGCTCGGTATTGTTGATGCCGATGGTCAGGCTGACCATGGCGCAGTTGTTTTCCACCTGACGGGCGTTCACCGCATAGATGGGCACCCGGATATCCGCCAGCGCAGCCAGCACATCCTGCAGCAGCTCGTTGCGGTTCAGCGCAATGATCTCAATGCCGGCCTTATAGCTGTCCCTGACGCTGTCGGCCCAGTACGCCTTGACCCAGCGGGGGGCGTTGGTGGGATCCTTCATGCTGGAAATGGCGTTCACGCAGCTCTGCTTGTGGATGGAAACGCCAAAGCCGCGGGTGATAAAGGCCCACGATGGGGTCGCCCGGCAGCGGCTGCAGCACTTGGCAAACTTGATGGGGGTGTTATCGAAGCCTTCCACCACCACGCCGTCGGTAGCGTGCACACGGCTCAGGTCCACTTGGGCAGGTCTTCCCCGGCCTTTCCTCCGAAGCTTTCAGCTTTTGCCACTCCTCCTTGAGCTTGGGCAGGCAGTTGGCGATGGTCATGCCGCCGTAGCCGATGGCGGCATAAAGCTCCTCGGCATTGTTCTGGCGCAGGCGGCGGGAACAGCTGTTGATAAAATCGTCCAGCTGGTCGTCCGGAATGATGATCATTTCCCTGCGCAGCTCACGGGCCAGTGCATCACGTCCCTGCGTGATATTTTCCTCGCGGCGCATCTTTTTGAACCAGTTTCGGATCTTACTCTTCGCTTCGCTGGTGCGCACGATCTTGAGCCAGTCGCGGCTGGGGCCTTTGTCCGCCGGGCCAAGGATCACTTCGATGATCTCGCCGGTGGAAACGATGTGGTCGATGGGCACCATGCGGTTGTTCACCTTGCAGCCCACCATGCGGTTGCCCACCGCCGAATGGATCGCATAGGCAAAATCGATGCAGGTAGCGCCGGTGGGCAGGTTGATGACATCGCCCTTGGGGGGTTAAAAGGGCAAACACTTCCTCCGGCAGCAGGTCGCTCTTGAGGTCGTGCAGCAGATTGCCGGAATCCTCGCTGACGCGCTGGTTTTCCAACAGCTGGCTCACCCATGCCAGACGTTCGTCCAGCTTGTCGTGGCCATCCAGACCTTCTTTATACTTCCAGTGGGCCGCAACGCCGTACTCGGCCTGCTCGTCCATCTTGCGGGTGCGGATCTGCACCTCAAAGGGGATGCCCTCGTGGCCGATGACGGTGGTGTGCAGGCTCTGGTAGCCATTGGGCTTGGGAGTGGAGATATAGTCCTTGAAGCGGTTGGGCAGCGGATGGTACATATCGTGGATGAGGCCCAGAGTGCTGTAGCACTCGGCCAGCGTATCCAGAATGACCCGCACCGCATAGATATCGTAGATCTCATCAAAGGACTTGTTCTGCATGATGGTCTTGCGATAGATGCCGTAAATGCTCTTGACGCGGCGCTTGATGGTAGCGCCCTCAATGCCGCTTTCGGCCAGCCGCCGCTCGATCACACCGGACACCTTTGCAAGGAACTCCTCGCCTGCACGCTCACTGAGCATCCGGCTGATCTCCTCGTAGCCCACAGGGTCAAGGTAATGCAGGCTGCGGTCTTCCAGCTCTTCCTTCACGTTCAGGATGCCCAGACGGTTGGCGATGGGGGCATACACCTCCATGGTCTCGCGGGCTTTATCGCGGCGCTTCTGTTCCGGCCATGCATCACCGGTGCGCATGTTGTGCAGCCGGTCGCACAGCTTAATAATCATCACGCGCACATCGCGGCTCATGGCCAGCAGCATCTTGCGCAGGTTTTCAGCCTGCAGTTCCTCAATGTTAGAGAACTGGATCTTGGTCAGCTTGGTCACGCCGTCCACCAGCAGGGCAACTTCCTCGCCAAAGGCGGCTTTCAGGTCGTCCAGCGTAGTGGGAGTGTCCTCCACCACATCGTGCAGCAGGGCCGCAGCAATGCTCTCGGAGTCCATGCCAAGATCCAGCACCAGCCGTGCCACAGCCAGCGGATGGCAGATATACGGCTCGCCGCTGCGGCGGCACACCCCCTTGTGGGCAGTGTTGGCAAGGTTATATGCCTTTTCGATCATCTCCATATTGTAGGAGCGGCCGCTGGCCTTGATGGCCTCACACAGCTTTTCCCAGGTAACGATCTCCGGCCGCACCTCCGAAGGCAGCGCGCCTTCCGGGGCATCGGCCAGCTGTGCTGTTGCAGAAACGGTAGCCGTTTCCTGCACCGGTACCGGCTGATGCAGGTGGGTCTTTGCGGAGTAGAGATCTTCTTCCCGCACCGGCTTCGGTGCAGGGACAGCAGTTTTCTTTCCCTCTGGCATTTTACATTCCCTCCAAACATTTCAGGACCGGGGCATCCGCAAGGTTCTTTTTGCCCTGCGCAGGCACAAGCTCCAGATATTTTGCCCCACCCTTTTCCACAGCGGCGATCAGTCCCACCTGTTCCAAGGCCGTGACCGCCACCAGTGTTTTGCCTGTATTTTCCTCGCCCAGTTTTGCGCACAGCGGCTGCAGATCTTCTGCGTGCCAGCGGCGCGCCTGCAGCTCACGGTACACTGTGACGATATCACTGCGCTCAGGCGTAATAAGCTTTTTCTGTTCCTCGGTCAGGGGTGTGCCGCGGCGCAGCGCCGCCACAAAAGCAGCCTGCTCCGCAAGCTTTGTGCCCAGCCCTGCCGGGTGCAGGTCCAGAATGCGGCCCGAAAGCTGTGCGCCCCGGGGCGAATCGTAGACCGAAAGGTTCAGCGCAGCATCCACCACATCGCCCATGGCATAGGGCAGCCGTTCCGGCGGCATACCGAACCACACGGCATACACGCTGGCATTGCCCTGCCGCAAGCGCAGGCGGCTGTGCCTGCCCTCCGATACCGGGTATACCCCATCCAGCACGGCGTTCTGCAAAAGGAACACCGGGGTCGGGTTCTCGGCCCCATAGGGAGCCAGCTGGTCGAGCTTCCGCACACTTTCCACGGTCACACGGTCCAGATGGATGGGCAGGTCGCACTCCAGCGGGGTGGTATGCAGCACCGGGCATTCCCGTGCTGCCCAGTCGTTCAGGCGGTGGCGCAGAGCGGGCAGATTTTCTTCCCGCACCGAAAGGCCCGCAGCCATGGCATGGCCGCCGTAGCGGATGAGCAGATCTGCGCAGGCACCAATGCAGGCATGCAAATTGAAGCCCTGCACGCTGCGTCCGCTGCCCTTGCATCGCCGTGCTCGTCGATCGTCACCACGATCACAGGCCGGCCGGTGCGTTCCACCAGCCGGGATGCCACGATGCCAATGACACCGGGGTGCCAATCGCGGCCCCACAGCAGCATCACGCGGTCTTCCAGCCGCTCCGGTTCCTGTTCCAGCAGTTCCTGCGCGGCCTTGAAGATCTGCAGCTCTGTCTCCTGACGCTTTGTATTGATCTCGTTCAGTTTATGGGCCAGCTCTGCGGCGCGGTCCGGGTCCTCACACATCACCAGCTGCAAAGCCGTAACAGCGTTGTCCATGCGGCCAGCCGCATTGATGCGGGGCGCAATGGCGTAGCTGACATTTTCTGCGGTGACCGGTTTGCCCGCAAGGCCCACCTCTTCCAGCAACGCTTCCAGACCCGGACGGTCCGTGTTCTGCAGCTGGCGCAGGCCAGCCTTGACAAGGGTGCGGTTTTCGCCGGTAAGCGGCATCACGTCCGCCACAGTACCCACAGCGGCAAGGTCGCCGCAGTAGTCCAGCATTTCTTCCGGCGGGCAGCCATCCAGTGCGGCACACAGCTTGAACGCCACGCCCGCACCGCACAGGCCCTTGAAGGGACTGGTGTCGTCCTCACGACGGGGGTCTACCACGGCAATGGCCTTGGGCAGAGTTTCCGGCGGCAGATGATGGTCGGTAATGATCAGGTCAATGCCCAGTTCAGCGGCATAATCGGCTTCTTCCACAGCAGAAATGCCGTTATCCACCGTCACGATCAGCTTGCAGCCCTTATCGTGGATGGAACGGATGGCATTGCGCGAAAGGCCGTAGCCGTCGCCCTCGCGGCTGGGCAGCATACATTTTACGGTAGCCCCCATGCCCTTGAGATGCTGGTACAGCAGGGCCGTGGCCGTCACGCCGTCCACGTCATAATCGCCGAACACCACAATGGTCTCGCCCTCGTCAATGGCCCGCCAGATGCGCTCGCAGGCCTTGTCCATATCGGTGAGCAGCGAAGGGTCGCTCAATTCTTCCTCACCGGCAAGCAGGGTCAGTGCTTCGGTAGGGTCGGTAATGCCGCGGGCCGTCAGCACGCCCGCCAACAGGGCATTTTCCTTCTGCTGGGCGGCAAGGGCGGCCGCATATTTTTGCTCGCTCCACGGCTCGTCGTCCTGTGCGTTATATTCCAGTTCTTCGGTGGCCTGCTCCGCAATCGCCTGCGTCAGCTCCCGCAGCGCGGCACGGTCCAGCGGCTTCAGATTCCATGCACGGTAGGTCATTCAAAATTTCCTCCCGTCAGGCCGTCGTTGGCCAGCATTCCCTGCAGGGCGGCGATCTCAGAAGAGACATCCATCGCTACATCCGAGAGCAGCGTATCATACAGGGTGTCGTAGGCCTGATTCAGCGTGTGAAGGATGCCCGCGATATCGCGGCGGATGGTCTCGGCGTTTTCGCCCTGCTGGCCCTGCACATCGTTGTAGGTGTGCAGCAGCTTGAGGGTGGTGGGGATATAGTATTCCGCAAAGCGGCGGGCCTTGGGCAGGCTTTCCGGGTGTGCTTCCAGCCAGTCACAGATGGCAGTGGTGGTGGTCTGCATATGGTCCAGCTCTTCGCGGCCCTGCGCATCCTGCATCAGCTGTTTTTTCCTGCTGCAGCACGGCGGCAAAGCGGCGGGGTCGTTTCCAGATTGAGCGGCACATCGTCTGTTTTTTCTGCCGCCGGTTCCGGCTGCGGCGGTGCCTTGGAGGCTGCGGCAGCTTCCTGCGCGGCACGGTAATCCTCAGCAGTCAGGTAAAGCTTTTCCGCTTTTTCGTCCACCCATGCACTCAGCCAGCCATTGCGGATGAATCTGCGCACCCGCTTGAGGGCACGGGCCTTTTTCTCATCCACGGCTTCCAGCGGCAGGCCCTTTTTGCAGTCAAAGCCTTCTGCTGCCTCGGCCAGACGGAGCAGCGTCTTGCTGGCCTTCAGGCGGGATGCACCGGCAGTGATCATCCACACGAACACGGCGGTGACAGCCGCAAAGCACCAGCCGGTGATCCGCACCGCCCCCAGCGCAAAGCTGCCCATGGCTGCAGCATTTTCAGCCATAAAGCTGTCCTGCAGAAGAGCCTGCAGAACCGCCGCATTGGGCGTAAACAGGCCCGCCGCACCCAGACAGGAAACCGCCGTGATGCCAAAGATCACCGTAAACGTGATGCCGACTGCCAGCAATGCGCAGCCTGCGCTGTAGCGCTTTTTGGCACTGGCGCGGATCTCGTCTGCCGGGGTCGTCTCTGCCTTGCCGAACATCTGCCGGAACCAGCCGGAAACACCTGCGGCCTGCGCGTTGATATTGTCCTCATTCAAGCCCTGTTTTTTCGTATTCTGCACATTCTGGCGGCTGCGATAGTATTCCTCCCGGCGGCTGCGGAACGCCTTTGCCGCTTCGCCAAGGCCAAAGTTTGCAGCATTCACCGCCGCACGGCCCACACCATAGGCGCGGTCGCCAATATCCTCCCCTTTGCCCTCAAAAGCCCATGGGCAAAGGCATCCGACACGGTATCGCCAAGGCGCGCAGCTGGTTTTCCAGCTCCTGCTGCACCTGACGGCCCTCATTCTCTCTCATTGTATCGTTTTCACGATCGTTCATCAAATTCTTCTCACCCTTCTGCCGGTGCATACCGGCTGATGATGGCGCGGGCCACCCGCAGGCCATCCACGGCGGCGCTCATGATGCCGCCCGCATATCCGGCACCCTCGCCGCAGGGATACAGACCTGCCAGCTGGGTGCATTCAAAATTTTCTTCCCGCTTCAGCCGCACCGGGCTGCTGGTGCGGGTCTCAAGACCCGTAAGGATCGCTTCCGGCGCGGTATAACCCGCAATTTTGCGCTCGTAGGCGCGCAGGCCCGCCCGCAGCGTTTCGGCCAGCTCCTGCGGCAGCAGTGCGCCGAGGTCTGCCGCAGCAACGCCGCGGTCATAGGTAGGCTGCACGCGTCCAATGTTCAGCTGGCCGCGCCCTTCCAGAAAGCTCTGGATGTTCTCTGCCGGAGCGGCATACTCCCCTGCACTGCGCCCAGCGGCGTAGGCTCTGGCTTCCAGCTCCCGCTGGAACGCGATGGCCCGGCGCGGATCGTCTGCAAAGTCCTTGCCTCCCACGCTCACCACCACGGCCGCGTTGGCATTTTTGCCATTGCGGGCGTGGAAGCTCATGCCGTTGGTCACTACACGGCCTTCCTCGCTGGCCGATGCCACCACCTGCCCGCCGGGGCACATGCAGAAGGTGTAAACGCACCGCTCCCCCACATGCTGGGAGAGCTGATACTCGCCCCGCGGCAGAGCCGGATGCCCGGCAGCCTCGTGATATAAGCTCTTTTCGATCTCACTCTGCAGATGCTCGGCGCGGAAGCCCACACTGAACGGCTTGCATTCCAGCTGCAGGCCGCCGTCCATCAGCATCCCGAAGGTATCGCGGGCTGAGTGGCCCACCGCGAACACCAGAGCTTCGCAGGCAAAGGTGCCATTTGTGGTAAAAATGCCGGTGATCCGACCATTTTTCTGTTCAAAGCCGGTCAGGGCCGTGTTGAAATGCACCTCACCGCCCAAAGCTTCGATCTCCTTGCGGATAGAGGTGATCACACCGCGCAGCAGGTCGGTGCCCACATGGGGCTTCTGCTTCCAGGCGATCTCCTCCGGCGCACCGTGCTGCAGGAACACCTCGGTAACAAAGCCGCACAGCTCATCGCCGATGCGGGTGGTCAGCTTGCCATCCGAAAAGGTACCGGCACCGCCCTCGCCAAATTGAATGTTCGCATTTACATCCAGTTCGCCGGTAGCAGAAAAATGTTCCACCGCCTTTACGCGCTCGTCCAGCGCCGGGCCGCGCTCCAGCACAATGGGCTGATAGCCCTGCCGGGCCAGCAGCAGCGCTGCAAACAGGCCCGCCGGGCCAAGGCCGCACACCACAGGCCGATGTGCCAGTGGCTGGATGCCATTCTGCACCGAAAAATCCACCTTCTGCTGCAGAGAAGCATCACCACAGCGGGCTGCAAAAGCCGCTTCCTCGGCAGGTTCTTTCAGGGTGACAGCCACGGTATACACCAGCTTGGGCTGGCCGTGGCGGGCATCCACCGAGAGCTTTGCCACGCCCAGATGCTGCACCTTTCCGCGCGGGATGCGGGCAGCGTGCAGGGCTTTTTCAAATGCCTGCGGCTCTCCGGCAGAGAGCGGCAGACGGATGTTGCGAACCAGAATCATGTTATCGTGTGTTCCTTTTTGTTTTCAGTTGCTTTCGATGCGGCACTGCAGCACATAGCTGCCCAGTGCAAAGATCTTGCCGTTGGAGGGCACATACAGGCGGCAGGCGATGTTCTGCTCGCCGGTCGCCACCGAGAAATCCTCGGCATCGATCTCAATGACCACCTGCTCCGGGGTCAGCGTTTCGATCGCGCCCTTGGGGCCGCAGAGCGTTACATTCATCAGGCGTTCTGTCTGCACCGTCAGCTGGTAGGTAGAGGGCAGATTGACCACCTGCACGCAGGTATTGGGCAGGTTCATGGTCTTGGTTCCCAGATTGGAGCAGTCAAAGCTGACCGTAATGGTGGAAATGTTATCCAGCAGATAGATGTCTGCGGGCAGGTCGATGGGCAGCTCATAGCTCTTGTTCAGTGTAAAAGGTGGAAAGGTCGATATTGCCGATGGGCAGCGTGGACAGCATATCGATCTTATCTGCCGGACCTGCCACCTTGAGCTGCTTGCGGCTGAGTGCATATACCAGCATCGAATCATCAAAATCACGCGGTGCATTGATGAAATTCACGTCCACCGGCAGCGTTGCCATCTTGTACACCTGCAAGGTCACATCCACGCTGTTCTCTTCCAGCTCCGTGTACTCAAACTTGACTTCCTTGCCGCCGGAGGTATAGAAGCGCAGCGGCGTGTTCAGCGTGATGGACTCGGTCAGTTCGCCGCTGTAGGTCACCTCTGCAGTGCAGGTAGCAACTTTATTCAGCTCACTGCTGGGGCCGGAAAGGGTGATATTCTCCTTGGAAACATCCGTACTATAAAGGATATAGCCGTCCGCGATGGTCAGGTAGTTGGTGGTAATGGTAACGGGCAGGGTCTTTTCCTCCACCACGTCAAACACCACATCCACCGTGTTGTCATTGCCTTCCATGGTCACAGTCACACCGTTCAGCAGGCCGTTGGCACCGCGTACCAGCAG
>ENA-OQEL01000332-OQEL01000332.1-human-gut-metagenome-genome-assembly--contig:-NODE-332-length-17954-cov-2.571437_pt1 | contig 17954 bp, 22 predicted proteins | sample MGYA00242796_ERZ504637 | MGnify/ENA primary metagenome ERZ504637 (study PRJEB26092, sample SAMD00036306) | human gut metagenome | host: Homo sapiens | study: EMG produced TPA metagenomics assembly of... | reverse complement strand
CGGCTTGCGTGCAGCGTGGAGATCATGACCTGCGGCACCTGCCTGAATTTCTATGGCCTGACCGAAAAGCTTGCTGTTGGCAGTGTGACCAACATGTACACCATCGTGGAAAAGCTGACGCAGGCAGGCAACGTGGTGAAACCGTGATCTATCTGGATAACGCTGCCACGACCCTGCGCAAGCCGCCGCAGGTAGAGCAGGCTGTGCTGGACGCAATGCGCACGGCAGGCAATCCGGGACGGGGTGCTCATGAGCCCACGCTGCACGCAAGCCGTCTTGTTTATGCTGCGCGGTGCGCAATGGCAAAGCTCCTCCACGCACCAGACCCGTCCTGTATTGCTTTTGCGGCAAATGCAACGGAGGCCTTGAACATTGCATTGGGTGGTCTTTTTGCACCGGGTGATCATATCATCACAACGGTATGTGAGCATAACTCTGTTCTGCGGCCGCTCTACCGGCTGCGGGAACAGGGCTTGCAGTTCAGTTTTGCAGGCGTGGATGAGCGCGGACGGCTGCAATATGATGACTGGGATAAGCTGGTTCAGCCCAATACAAAAGCGCTGGTCGTAACAGGTGCTTCCAATGTGACCGGCAACGGAACGGATCTTGCAAAAGCAGCGGGTTTTGCGCACCGGCACGGCCTGCTGCTGATCGTGGATGCGGCCCAGACGGCGGGTTCACAGCCCATTGACGTACAGGCACTGGGCATTGATGTGCTATGCTTCACCGGGCATAAGGCGCTGCTTGGCCCGCAGGGAACAGGCGGCTTGTATGTGCGCCCGGGGCTTTCCATCCAGCCATTGGTAGTGGGAGGCAGCGGCGTACACAGCTTTGATGAACAGCATCCCGCACAGATGCCCACCGCTCTGGAAGCCGGGACGCTCAATGTTCCGGGTCTGGCGGGCCTGTGTGCCGGTGTGGAATGGATTCTGGCTCAGGGCGTGGAAACGCTGTGTGCAAAAGAAACTGCGCTGGCGGCGCTCTTTTATAAAAACATTCGAGATCTGCCGAACGTGAAGATCTACGGCGACCCGGAAATGGCGCTGCACGCTCCCATTATCTCGCTCAACATCGGAGACGAAGATTCAGCCCGCATTGCAGATATTCTGTGGGAGGACTACAGCATCTGTGTGCGTGCCGGTGCGCACTGTGCACCGCTGATGCATAAAGCGCTGGGCACGGTGGAACAGGGCGTGGTACGGTTCAGCTTTTCGCATTTCAATACGGAAGCCGAAGTGCTTCAGACAGCAGCCGCTGTTCAGGAGCTTGCACAGGAGACCTGATATGCGCATCAAAAAAACTTATATTGTTCTTTCATTCCGCACAACGCTGGATGCCATGGAATGGGAAAAGCAGTGCCTTGCGGAGAAGGTTCCGGGCAGGCTCATCCCACTGCCGCGCGAGATCTCCGCAGGCTGCGGCCTTGCCTGGCGGATGCTGCCGGAAGAATTTGAGCAGTGGCAGAACCGGCTGGACCCGGCACGTTACGATCAGGCCGCAGCAGTAGAACAGTAATAAAGATAAAACAGGAGAATGACGCATGGGTAAAAATGCCGCTTTATACAAATGCTGAAAAAAGCCCGTTCTATGGGCGGCTGGACGATGGTAGCCCAGTTAGAGGGCGATGCCGCGGGGAGCCAGCTGCTTTTGCTGGAGGGCAGGCCTGTGTGGCAGAGGGGAGACAGCACCGTACTGCTGCAGCACCTGACAGAACTGCAGGGCTGCACAGCAGCTGGTATCCACTCTGTTGCAGGCACAGACATCTTTGCGGAGCGCTTTGGCGCGGTGCCGCAGCTGGTAGTCTGCGGCGGTGGACATGTGGCTGCAGCCGTTGTGCAGCTTGCAAAGCTGCTGGGCCTGACGGTCCTTGCAATGGATGACCGCGAGGAATATGCACAGCAGCTGCGGCTGGCCGGAGCCGATAAAGTGCTCTGCCTGCCGTTTGATAAAGCGCTTGCGCAGGTACCTGACGGCGCAGAGACTTATTTTGTGGTCGTCACCCGGGCACATGCATTTGATGTGGACTGCCTGAAGGTGATATTAAAAAAGCCTGCAGCCTATGTTGGCATGATGGGCAGCCGCGGGCGTGCCGCACTGGTGCGCCGTCAACTTCTGGAAGCCGGTATCGATGCCGAAAGAGTGGAGGCGTTGTACGCCCCCATCGGGCTTTCCATCGGCTCACAGACGGCAGAGGAGATCGCACTTTCCATTCTGGCACAGATCGTATCGATCAAGAATGCGCGTCCGCAGACGGAGGGCTTTTCATCTGCCCTTCTGGAAGCCATGGCTCAGACAGATGCCGCCGGGCAACAGGCGGTGCTTGCCGTGATTGCGGCGCGGCACGGCTCTACGCCGCGGGAAATCGGCGCAAAAATGCTGGTTCGCACAGACGGCTCTATTGTGGGCAGCGTGGGCGGCGGTATTATGGAGCACCGCACCATTCTGGCTGCACAGGAAATGCTGACGGGAGCTGCTCCGGCGTATCAACGGCTGCATTTTTCGGCAGACGGCAAAAATGATGATGCAGCAATTGCTGCCTGCGGTGGGTCTATGGAGATCGTATTGACTCGACTCCAGCCCGGAGAGGAGATCAAATGAAGAAGGATGCACTGATCCTTGTGCGCGGCGGCGGCGACCTTGCTACCGGCACCATTCACCGGCTGTGGAGCGCAGGCCTGCGTGTGCTGGTGCTGGAAGCGGAGCATCCGGCGGCGATCCGGCGGCAGGTTTCTCTGTGCGAAGCCGTTTATGAAGGTGAGACCGCCGTTGAAGGTCTGCGTGCGGTACGGATCGAAACTCTGGCGCAGGCAGAAGAAATCTGGAAACAGAATGCCGTTCCTGTTCTGGTAGACCCGCAAGGAAAAAGCATTGCGCCCGCAAAGCCGGATGTCCTTGTGGATGCGATCCTTGCCAAAAAGAATCTTGGCACAACGCGGGATATGGCACCCCTGACCATTGCACTCGGCCCCGGTTTCACGGCCGGGCAGGATGTGGATGTGGTGGTGGAGACCAAACGCGGCCACCGGCTGGGACGCATCATTCGGGAAGGCAGTGCCATCCCTGATACCGGCATTCCCGGAATCGTTGGAGGCTACGGAAAAGAGCGCGTGATCCATGCCGGCACGGCCGGTATATTTATGGATCTCCGCAAAATTGGAGATATTGTGGAAGCGGGTGAGACCATTGCGCAGATCCGCACGGCAGATGGTGCCATGATCTCTGTGACCACGCAGATCACGGGCATTCTGCGCGGACTTCTGCGCAGCAGTTATCCGGTAACGCCCGGTTTTAAGGTGGCCGATATAGACCCTCGCAAAGAGGAACTTTCCAACTGTTTCCTCATTTCGGATAAGGCCCGCTGCATCGCGGGCAGTGTGCTGGAACTTGTCTGCGCTCAACTGTGGAAATAAACCTGTAAAAAGCAAAAACCTCCGCTTCCCAGCGGCAGTATCGACAGGGAAGCGGAGGTTTCTATTTTTCATTTCAGTTGCGGTAGCAGCGGTCCTGACCTACCAGCCAGTCCTCACACAGGCGCTGGGCTTCCTCCAAACTGCGGCTCTCGCAGTCGAAGAATGCACCGTGCATCGAGCGATAGGAGTAGTGAACTTTCGGAATACCGTTGCCATCCTTGAAGCGTTCGCAGCGTTCTTCACCGGGCATCAGAAAAAGTTGTTCCATGGTTCCTTCTCCTTTGATTTCAGCATTCCGGAGCGGCCGGCCGGGTGCAAGCCGCACAACGCTTGCTATTGTAGCACGCAGGGGAGAAGTTTGCTATTGCCTTTTGTCCAAAGATATGTTTTGTTTTTTCTCTGTGGTTGTGACACAAAAGGACTTGACAAGATCATTCGTACAGGATGCGTTCCTGTTCCTGCATTTTCCTTTTTTGCTGCCGCTTTGCATGGGCAGCTGCCTTGCCGTATGGAAAAACCGATGGAACGGATGAAAATATTTTGTGTACTTTTCACAGTTTTCTTCTCGAGATTTTGGTGGTACAATAGAAGCATTAAAATATATCCTTTCAGGAGGAGCACATGGCAGAAAAGAATATTGAACTGGATAGTGTAGAGGTCGCCGCAGCTGTTTTTGGCAACTGCGACCGGAACATCCGTCTGCTGGAGAACGAATTTTCTGTTACGGCGGTCTGCCGGGGCACGCAGCTGCGGCTTTCAGGCGAACCGGCCAATGTTGCCGCGGCCAGCCGCGCTGTGGAGGGAATGCTGCTTCTGATCGAGAATCATACACCGCTGGAAGACCAGACCGTGCGCTACTGCATCAGTCTGGCGCACGACGGAGCAGAAAAGCGGGTCAAGGAACTGACTGAAGATTTTGTTACCGTAACGGTCAAGGGACGGCCGATCCGGCCCAAAACACTGGGCCAGAAGGAATATCTCAATGCCATCCGCACCAATGCCATCACCTTTGGCGTTGGCCCGGCGGGTACCGGCAAGACCTATCTGGCCGTTGCCATGGCGGTAAAGGCTTTTAAAGCCAAGGATGTTTCCCGCATCGTGCTCACCCGCCCGGCAGTGGAAGCAGGTGAAAAGCTGGGCTTTCTGCCCGGTGATCTGCAGCAGAAGGTAGACCCTTATCTGCGCCCGCTGTATGACGGCCTGTTTGATATGCTGGGTGCCGAAACTTACGAGCGCCTTGTGGAAAAGCAGATCATTGAGGTTGCACCGCTTGCCTATATGCGCGGACGCACGCTGGATGATTCCTTTATCATTCTGGACGAGGCACAGAACACCACACCGGAGCAGATGAAAATGTTCCTCACACGTATGGGTGTCGGCTCCAAGGTGGTGGTTACCGGTGATGTGACCCAGATCGATCTGCCGGAACGCACCCGCAAGCGGTCTTGTGGATGCACTGCACGTGCTTAAAAATGTAAATGGGATTGCACAGTGCTATTTTTACTGAGAAGGATGTTGTGCGCCACCGTCTAGTGCAGGAAATTATCAAGGCTTACGAAAGGCTGCACACCCTGAAAATAAAATCACCAGAATTCATATAAAGACATCAAAAATAGAAAGGAGTGGACTGATTTATGTCCAATAAAGTTTTGATCACCAACTCGCAGAAAGCGATCAAGGTCCCCTCGGGCCTTCGCATCCTCATCCGCCGCGCCTGCAATTGCTGTGCTGGAATATGAGCATTTTTGACGACCCGGCGGAGATCAGCGTGACCTTCGTGGACAACGCAGCCATTGCTGAGCTGAACAACCAGTACCGCAACAAGCCGATGCCCACGGATGTGCTGAGCTTCCCTCTGGGTGAGAACGGCGTCTATGACGTGGACGAGAACAACGGCTGCAAGATGCTGGGTGACATCGTCATCAGCATGGAGCGCGCACAGGAGCAGGCGACTCTCTACGGCCATCCGCTGCAGCGTGAGGTGGCGTTCCTGACGGTGCACTCCATGCTGCACCTGCTGGGCTACGACCACGAAAATGGCGGTCTGGAAGCCATGCGGATGCGTGAGAAAGAGGAAGCTGTTCTGCTGCAGCTGGGCCTGCCGCGCACCGTAAGCTATACCGAGTAATTGATTCACCGTGCGGTTGCCGCACAATACAGACAGGAGCTAGATTTTGAGTAACGCTACACCCATTCAGGGGCATTATGATACTTCTTCCGTTTTTGTGGCTGTCATTGGCCGTCCCAATGTTGGCAAATCCAGTCTGACCAACCTTCTGGTTGGCGAAAAGGTAGCCATCGTCACTTCCAAGCCGCAGACCACCCGTACCCGCATTACCGGCGTGATCACCCGCGGGCCGCTGCAGTATGTGCTGCTGGATACACCCGGTGTGCACAAGGCACGCAACAAACTGGGTAACGGATGGATAAGACTGCCAGCGATTCCATTGCAGATGTGGATGTTTCCATGATGCTGTTTGAGCCTTACGGCGCACTGAATGAATCGGAAATGGTGCTGGTGGATATGCTGCGCAGCAGCGGCGGCCCGGCAATTGCAGTCATCAACAAGACCGACCTTGTCAAGGAACCTGCTGATCTGGAAGCCCGCAAAGAAGAGCTGAAGGCATTGGGTGTATTCGACGATATCTACACCATCAGCGTCCGTGATAACGACGGCTGCGAAGTGCTGTTCGATGCTTTGAGCCGCTATGCTGTGGAAGGCCCGCATTATTTTGATGATGATGCCCTACACGGATATGCCGGAAAAGGAGCTTGTGGCGGAGGTCATCCGTGAAAAGGCCCTGCTGTTCATGCGCGACGAGATCCCCCATGGCATTGCTGTTGTGGTGGAGCGCTTCAAAGAGCGCCCGGGCACCGACCTGATCGATATTGATGTAAATATCTACTGCGAGCGCGAAAGCCACAAGGGCATGGTCATTGGAAAAGGCGGTGCAATGCTGAAAAAAATTTGCCAGTGCTGCCCGATGCAGACTGCGAAGAGTTTTTGGGCTGCCGCGTCAATCTGCAGTGCTGGGTAAAGGTAAAATCCGATTGGCGTGATAACGAGTTCCTGCTGAACAACTTTGGCTTCAAGCAGAACACCAATAACCGCTGACACTTGCCAAAGCAGGACAGAATTCCCTTGGATGAACGGTTAAAATAAACCTGACACTATCCGTAACAGGGAAGAGGTGCTGCAAATGGATGCACAAGCAAGCTGGCAGGCGTTTGCCTGCACGGGAAACATTCTTCGTTATCTCGATTATAAACAACAGCGGCCGGAAGAAACCCCGGCAGAGGACCAAGAAAATGGAAGCCTTTGTAACCACGGGTCTGGTGCTGAAGGAGACCCGCTATAAGGAATCGGACCGCATTCTGACGATCCTGACACCGGAACTGGGCGTGATCTCGGCAGCAGCGCAGAGCAGCCTGCGGCTGAAGAGCAAGCTGTTCAGCGCGTGCGGGCTGTTCTGCTATTCCGAGTTCACACTGGTGCCGGGCCGCAACATGTACACTGTGCGGGAAGCAGAAGTGAAAATGTCTTTCACGGCATCTCGTCCAGCATTGAGGGCATGAGCCTTGCCATGTATATGGCTGAAATGGCAATGACCCTTTCGCCCACCGGGCAGGAGGCACAGCGGGAGCTTCGGCTGCTGCTCAACTGTTTCTATATGATCAGCGAGAGCAAAACGGATCTGCGGGTGATCAAGGCCGTGTTTGAGCTGCGCACCATGAGCGAGTGCGGCTTTATGCCGCAGATCGTGTGCTGCCGCGATTGCAGCGCCTATGATGGTGCTGCGTTCTATCTGGATGTGCAGGAAGGCCATCTGCTCTGTGCAGACTGCGCCGCAAAAGCAGGAAAGACCTGCAACCTTGATCAGGGCGCACTGTATGCGCTGCGGCACATCTGCCTTGTGGACGACAAAAAAATATTTGCATTCAAAATTTCTGTGGGCAGTCTGGAAAAGCTTTCCGCAGTGGCAGAGCGCTATGCACTGACCCACATGGACAAGCCTTTGAAAAGCTATGACTTTTTAAAGACCCTGCTGCCCTGAGCATAAAGGGAACCTATGGAAACAAGTTACTTAAAAACTTTGGAACTGGATAAGATCATCGCCCGTGCCGCAGAGGGCTGCGTGTGCAAGGAAGCGCGCGAAATGCTGCTTGCCACTCAGCCGCAGTGCGACCCGGGACGAGGTGCGCTATGCGCTGGAACAGACCGATGCCATCAACACTCTGCTGATCAAAAACGGCTCCCCGCGCTTTGGCGGCGTGGAGAATGTCAGTCAGCTGGCGGCCCGCGCCGTAAAAGGCGGCGTACTTTCAATGGGCGAGCTGTTGATGGTGGCTGGTGCACTGCGCAATTTTCAGAATCTTCAAGCTGGTATGGTGCTTCGGAGCACGACGCTCTGCCTACAGACGATCTGTTCTATGCGCTGGCACCGCAGCCGGGCCTGGAACAGCAGATCTCCAGCGCCATTCTGGCACCGGATGCCATGGCAGACACGGCCTCTCATACCCTGAACGACCTGCGCAAAAAGATCCGCGCAACGGAGAACAGCATCCGTGACCGTCTGGAGAGCATGGTCCGCAATATGGATACCTCCAAGTATCTACAGGAAAGCGTGGTTTCCATGCGCAATGGCCGGTATGTTGTGCCGGTCAAGAGCGAATACCGCGGTGAGGTGAGCGGCATTATTCATGATGTTTCGTCTACCGGAGCCACCGTCTTTGTGGAGCCGCAGGCCGTTGTGGAAGCCAATGCCCGCATTTTGCAGTACCGTGCGCAGGAAGCGCAGGAGATCGAGCGCATTCTGGTGGCCTTTACCGCACAGGTGGCCGCCATTGAGCCGCAGTTCCAGTACAGCTACAAGGCTATGCTGGAGATCGATGTTCTGCTGGCAAAGGCACGGCTGGCTTTGGATCTCAAGGCATTCAAGCCTGCTGTCCGCACCGACGATTCCTTCTCGCTGATCCGTGCGCGCCACCCGCTGATCGATCCTAAAAAGTGCGTGCCTGTGGATATTGCTCTGGGCAGGGATTACGATTCGCTGATCATCACCGGCCCGAACACCGGTGGCAAAACCGTCACCTTGAAAACAGCGGGCCTGCTGTGCGCCATGGCGCAGTGCGGCTTCCTGATTCCGGCTGACGAGCGCAGTGAGATCTGCGTATTTGACGAATTTCTGGTGGATATCGGCGATGAACAGAGCATTGAGCAGAGCCTTTCCACCTTCTCCGGCCATATGAAAAAAGATCACCGGCATTCTGGAGCTTGCCATGCCGCACACACTGGTGCTGCTGGACGAGCTTGGTGCCGGTACCGACCCCGCCGAAGGTGCTGCGCTGGCTGTGGCCATCATTGAAGAGCTGCGCCGCCGCGGCGTGCTGCTGATGGCCACCACTCACTACGCTGAGCTGAAGGTGTTTGCTCTGGAAACCAAGGGCGTTGTCAATGCCAGCTGTGAGTTTGATCTGGAAACGCTGCGCCCGACCTATAAGCTGAGCGTCGGCGTGCCGGGCAAATCCAATGCGTTCCTCATCAGCGAAAAGTTGGGCATCCCGGAGCGCGTGATCGAAGCGGCACAGCAGCATCTTTCCGCAGAGGATAAGCGTCTGGATGCCGTTCTGGGACAGCTGAATGATCTGAAGCTGCAGCTGAAGGAAAGCCAGAACGAGGTGGAAGAGCTGAAAAATGAAGCTTCCCACCAGCTGGAAGCCGCGCAGAAAAAGCGTGATGAGCTGATCCGTCAGGGCGAAAATGAACTGGAAGCTGCCCGTGCTAAGGCTCGTGCGCTGGCACAACAGGTGGAAAGTCAGGCTTACGCCTTGACCGATGAACTGCGTCAGCTGCAGAAGGACGAGCGCATGAGCACCCAGCAGAAAGCTCAGCGCGCCCGCGAGATCGCCAAAAAAGAATCGGAAAAGCTGTTTATCGGCTCTGAGGCGGTGCATAACCCCGTCAAGGAATTTGTGCCGCTGAAAGAGGTCAAGGTAGGGCAGGAGGTCTGCATTGCAGAGCTGAACCAGCTGGCCACCGTATTGGCCCTGCCGGATAAAAACGGCGATGTTCTGGTGCGTGCAGGCATCATCAAGACCAAAGTTCCGCTCAATGGCTTGAAACAGCCGGAAAAGCTGGTCAAGGAAAAGAAACCGCAGACTAAAGCACAGCAGCGTTATTCTCGCCTGACCGGCGATGCCAACCGCCCGAACGGCAGGGTAGAGAGGGTACAGCGTTCCGCCAAGATGGAATGCAATCTACTGGGCCTGACGGTGGACGAAGCGCTGCCGGAGGTGGATTCCTTTATCGACCGTGCCATCCTGAACGGACAGACAGTGGTTTATCTGATCCACGGCAATGGCACCGGTGCGCTGCGCACAGCTATCCACAAGCATCTGCGCGGCAACCGCATGGTCAAAAGCTTCCGCCTGGGCCGTTATGGCGAGGGTGAAAGCGGCGTGACCGTGGTAGAGCTGAAATAAAGAAAAAGCTATCCGAAGGATTTTTCGGGTAGCTTTTTCTCACATTGAAGGAATTTGCAGAGCAGGATCGTATTCTATAAAGAATGCTAATATAAGGATGTAAGCCAAAATGGCAAAACGATATTCCAAAGCCGCGCACTCAAAAAGACGAAAACAGACTTCTCATGTGCTCCAAAAATACGGTCATTCTGCCTTTTTTGCGCAGTGGGCATCTGGTTTGGCAGCTCACTCTGGCATGCAGCGCTGACTCTGCAGACAGCTCAGCCAGCGGAAAGCATCGCCGGTGAAGAATTCCGTCCGCAGGTCGGTGATCCGCCTTACCGCGTGGTGATCGATGCCGGGCACGGTGGAGCAGACCCGGGTGCAAGGGGAGTGATCGAAGAAAAAGATATGACCGCAGCAACCGCCTCGGAACTGATCCGGCTGCTGCGGCAGGACTCTAATTTTATTCCGCTGCAGACCCGTGACAGCTTTGATGAAACCGCTACGCCCGCCCAGCGTGCCGCCAGAGCGGACGAACAGGCACCGCAGCTGCTGCTTTCCATCCACGGCAACTCAGCTGCAAATGGCTCCACTGCATCCGGCTTTGAGTGCTATCCGGCAGTGCCGGGCCGGACTTGGCATCAGGAAAGCTTTTACTTTGCGCAGCTGCTTGCCAAAGGAATGCAGGCTGCAGGAGCATCTCTGCGTGGGCGCGGGGGAGTCCGATACATTTATTATCTGGAAAACGATCAGAAGCAACTGGTGGAAAGCACCCACACCGAGGTGCGTGCAGAGCGAAGCTTTACGCTGCTGGAAGATGTAAATTGTCCGGCAGTGCTGGCAGAGCAATGCTTTGTAACGAATGAAGCAGATGTTGCACAGTTCGGCAGCGAAGAAGGTTGTAAAAAATAGCCCGCGTTTATTACGAAGCGATCTGTGCATACTTTGGCACCCAGCCGCAGGCCGAGCAGCTTGCCGGATTCACTTTAAATTAAAAAGTATCAGCATAGCATCACCAAGGGAGAAGAAGCGATAACATTCTGAACCCAACACCATACAGCCATCAGTATTTTAAGACCGCTGAACTCATAACCAGAAGAGAAGGGCGGTCTTATTTTTTGATTGCATAATTTTCGTATAATGCACGTTATGCGAAATACAGGGAAGCGAAAAATCTCTATTTTCCTGAATCCGGCCTTTTTCCGCGACCTGCGGATCTGCAGCCATCTGTAATACCGTATGATTCAACTTTTGCGTTTTTTATATTTTTGTGTCTCATTAGTATTTTGGTGCTACAATCTTTTTATGGACTTACAAATTACAAAGCTGCACAGTCTGCCGCTGCTATGCGCGCTTGCATTTTATTTTTCCAGATTCTCTTTTTATGTTGCTATAAGTTCTGTGGTCATTCTGATCTTTTTATTTTTCTGTGAACGACCATTTGCTCGTGCGATTTCAAATCGCTGGCCAGATCACAGCTTATCATTCCATTATTTATATTTATATAAATATATCTATAAAAATACCGCCGATGACATATCCGCACTTTGGACGCGTCACAGACGGTATCGTTCCATTTTATGGGTATTCTTATGTGGTTCAGGAATTTCCGTTTCCAGCGTTCGCATCAGGCTTCATTGCAAGCACGGAAGCATCCAGCCCGATGCCATCCTGAGCCGCACCCTCAAAGGCTTTCATGGGCGCAGACGAAAGTTCCTCATCCAGAGCTGAATCCTCTGCTGTCTCCCCTGTTTCCTTTTCTGTTGTATCCAAGATGTGAGAAGATGCTTTGGGCTTTTTGACCTTGCCCAGCGGGTTTTCTTCAATAGCCGCGCGCACCTGAAATTCCTGTAGGTGCGTATAAATTTGTGTGGTAGACACGTTGCTGTGGCCCAAAAGCTGCTTGAGTGTAAGGATGTCCACATTGCCGGTCTGATACATCAGAGTTGCGGCAGTGTGGCGCAGCTTATGTGTGGAAAAGCCTTTTAATCCGGCTGCTTTCATTGCACCGGTCACTAGCTGTTCTACCCTGCGGTTCGAGATACGTTCTTTGCGCCGTCGGGTAATAAAGACCGCCTTTTCCTGCGGCAGAAGCCCCTCCATCGTATTGCGTTTGCCCAGATACAGCCGCAATGCTTCCATGCAGGCATCATTCAGATAAACCATGCGCTCCTTGTGGCCCTTGCCAAACAGGCGTATCTGGCGGTTTTCCAAATCAATGTCGTCCAGATTCATGCCGACAAGCTCTGCCAGACGCATTCCACAGTTCAAAAACAGCGTCACCATGCAATAATCCCGCTCCGGAAAATCGCTTTGGGTCTGCGTGCTTTCCAATAACTCCATGGACTGCTCCGCCGTCAGATATTTGGGCAGTACCTTATCCTGTTTGGGTGGGTGGATGGCCGCAGTTGGATCTGTATCCAGCCGGTTGACCTGATTGACCAGGTAATCATAAAAGCCGTGCAGGCTTGCCAGCCGCCGGGCCGTTGAGGACTTTTTGTTGCCGCACTCGCGGTTTAAAAAGTACAGATATTCGTAGATATCCTCCTTTGTTACGGAGGCCCAGAATGCGGTGTCCAGCCCTTTGGGGTCGATATCCTTCATCTCACTGTCTTCGGGCACAAGCCCACGGCGGCGCTTCATAAAACGGCTGAATCCGCGCAGATCACAGTAGTAGCTGAACGCCGTGTTTGCGCTTTTGCCCGCGATCACTTCCAGATAGCGGACGTATTCCACAATGTCCGGCGCAGCATCATCGAAGGGCTTGTGCTTGCCGGGATTTTTCTCGTCCAGATAGATCGACATTGTTTTTCCTCTTATAAGCGGTCAGATTTCAGGGCATTGATCGCATCGGTGATATAAGCCGCGCCGATCAGCTGCATTCTAGGATAATCTGCCGGACTCAGATGATTCAGGCTGTGCTTCGGGATCACCGCACGTTCAAAGCCGATACGCTCTGCCTCATGCAGGCGCTGTTCCAGATTGGGTACGCTGCGCACTTCACCGCCAAGGCCGACCTCGCCAATGGCGATCAGCTTATCGCTGACGGGCCTGTCCAGCAGCGAGGAGACCATACTCAAGCAGACAGAAAGATCACAGGCAGTATCACGCAGCGCAATGCCGCCCACGATGTTGATATATACATCCAGGTTGCCAAAGAAATACCCTGCACGCTTTTCCAGCACAGCAATCAGCAGATTCATGCGGTTGTAGTCGTAGCCGCTGCAGGCACGGCGCGGTGCTGGAAAATTGGTTTTGGTTGCAAGGGCCTGAATTTCGCTCAAAATGGGACGGCTGCCCTCCATGGTACAGGCCACACAGTTGCCGGAAACGCCAAGAGGACGGCCTTCCAGCAGCATCTGTGAAGGGTTTTCGATCTCAGCAAGGCCCTGCCCCGTCATATCAAACATGCCCAGCTCATTGGTGGAGCCATAACGGTTCTTGGCCGCACGCAGGATGCGGTACGGCAGCATTTTATCGCCCTCAAAGTAAAGCACCGTATCCACGATATGCTCCATGACTTTGGGGCCTGCAATGGCACCGTCCTTGTTCACATGGCCCACAATGAACATGGGAATCTCCTGCTTTTTGGCCACGGCCAGCAGGCGGGCCGCACTTTCCTTGACCTGACTTACCGTACCGGCGGAGGACGAGATATCCATGCAGCGCATCGTCTGGATGGAGTCGATGACCACGAGATCCGGCTTTTCTTTTTCGATCAGGCCGCAGATCTCGTCCACATCATTCTCCGCTGCCAGAAAGATGTTATCCTGCGGCACTTTCAGCCGGGCAGCGCGCAGCTTGACCTGCCGCACCGATTCCTCGCCAGTGATATACAAAACGCTGTGCTGGTTGGAAATAGCACCGCACAGCTGCAGAAGCATAGTAGATTTGCCCACACCCGGCTCACCGCTCAAAAGCACAACGCCGCCCAGCACAATGCCGCCGCCAAGTACACGGTCCAGCTCCGAAATGCCGGTCAGAATACGGCTTTTTTCTTCGGTCATGCTGATCTCAGAAAGGCGTTTTGCGGTCAGGGTGGTCACCCCTTCCGGGCGGGCGGCTGCCGCCTGTTTGGCTGCGGCAGTACCTGCTTTGGGGGCTTCCGCTACAACGTCCTCGTTCATCGTGTTCCAGCTGCCGCAGCTTGGGCAGCGGCCCATCCAGCGGGGGCTTGTCTCGCCGCAGTTGGAACACACATATACAGTTTTCAGTTTTGGTTCCTTCATCAAAAAAAGCTCCTGTTACATTGTCTTGGCTTTATTATTCTCTATTGTAGCATATAACAAGCAAACCCGCAAGAAAAGCCCTTGCTCAAAGCCTGCTTCCAATGCTTGCAAGCGCTGCAGAAATGCCGCACAGCGGCACAAATAACGTCAGCGTCAGCAGATACTGCCGGATGAATCCATGTGGCCGGACGATCTCCCGGTCAGGCCCTGCTGCAAAAAAGGAACAGACGCGGATCTGGCTGCTCACCCGCAGAGAATCTGTGCCGAGCGTGCACAGCCCTGCAGAAGCAGCTGCCGCAGGCAGAAATGCAAGCAGCAGAAGCCACGTTTCCTTTTTCAGTGCCGTGTCGGAAAGCAGCTGCACAAACAGCGTCCCGTTTCCCAGCCCATAGAACATCGTAAACAAAAAGATCAAACCGGCCCCAGTGCGGAAAGCCCATCAGGAACAGAAGGGTCGCGGCCGCAGCCAGCGTAAGATATTCCATTCCGAAAAGGCTGGCCGCAGTATGTGCATCTGCAGCGGCAAACAGGCCGCGCCAGCTTTGCAGGTAATATTGCAGCCAGTCCGGCTGCTGCTTTTCGCAGAAAGCCAGAAGCACGCCAGCTGAGCCAGAGCCGATCAGAAAGGCACAGACGAGCAGCCAGCAGGTTTCTGCCGGGTTTCCGTGTGATGTCTCTGCAGCGGTGAAGGCACTTCCGGTGCGGATCGTTCTGGCGGCAGTGTTTTCTGCGGCTGCGGCAGAAGCGCAGCTTCACCTGTGGGAAGCGGCTGCGCGGCTTCTGGCAAATGCGCTGGCGTTCCTGTTTGCTGATAGACCCACATGATCGAACCTCCTTGTTTTATTTGTTCAGCTGCGGCGCTTTTTCTCCCGGGTCACCATGCCCAGCAATCCGCCAATACTGCCGCACAGGATCAGCACAGCAAACCGCAGCAGCGGCGGCTCTTCCGTAAGCGTACCGGAAGGAACGCTGAGCACCACGAGCAATGCCGCATAAAACAGGCCCTGTACAAGCCCGCACAGCAGGCCGCGTTCCTTTTTGCAAAATGCAGCGATCCAACCGCTGCAAAGGCTCCCTGCACCAACGGCTGCTGTTGCCAGCGGCGGTGCGGCGGCACCAGAATAACCCTGAGCTGTCATCAGCGCTGCCATTGCGGCCAGCCCGCCCGCTGTGACCATAACGCCGACTGCCCCCGCCAGCAGAAGAACCCGGAGTTCCGCCGGGAAAAGATTTTTCTCAGACATAAAAACGCGCCTCCCTGCCAGTAATCTATGCAGGAAGACGCGTTTGATATGCTCTTAATTGTTTGAAGAGAAAGCTTACTTCTTGTCAGCCTTGTCCATGTTCAGCTTTTCAACAGCGGAAATTGCAGTCTTGGTGAAGCGGATCTTCACACGGTCAGCACCGGTCTCCAGAACAAAGGTATCGTCCTTGATTGCAACAACACGGCCAATGACACCGCCAATGGTGGTGACCTGATCGCCGATCTCCAGGCTGCTGCGCATTGCGGCATCCTTCTTCTCCTGCTTCTTCTGGGGACGATAGATCATGAAGTACAGCAGAACCAGCATCAGAGCCAGTGTGAAGAACAGGCTGATGTAGCCTTCGGAAGTGGTAGTCAGAAATTGCATGGGGCAAAATCTCCTCTCAAAATTCAGATAAGTTTATTATACCTTTTTTAAACGACCTGTTGCAAGGCTTATTCTCAAATTCGGGTATCCAGAAGCTTTACATATTTATCGTGGAAAGCCATGAAGGTGCCTGCATCCAGCTCATCCCGGATGCGCTCCATCAGATGGTTATAGAACCACAGGTTGTGCATGACGGCAAGGCGCATTCCCAAAATCTCCTCCGCTTTGAACAGGTGGCGGATATAGGCACGGGAATAGCTGCGGCAGACCGGGCAGCCACAAGCAGGATCAATGGGGCGTTCATCACGCTCATACTTTGCATTCTTAATGTTGATGATACCGCCCCAGGTGTTCAGGTGACCATGCCGTGCGTTGCGGCTGGGCATTACACAGTCAAACAGATCCACGCCGCGGGCAACGGCCTCGATGATATTGCCCGGCGTGCCCACGCCCATCAGATAGCGGATCTTATCCTTGGGCATGTGGGGCTCCACCTGACTGATCATTTCATACATCACCTCGGTGGGCTCGCCCACAGCCAGACCGCCGATGGCGTAACCGTCTAGATCGAGGTCTGCGATCTGCTTCATGTGCTCCACACGCAGATCAGCAAAGGTGCAGCCCTGATTGATGCCAAACAGCAGCTGATCGGGATTCACGGAAATGCCCTCGTGCTTCAGGCGGGCCATTTCAATCTTACAGCGTTTCAGCCAACGGGTCGTTCGTTCGCAGCTGGCCTTGGAATAATCGTGCTGTGCGGGGTTCTCTACGCACTCATCAAAGGCCATGGCGATGGTAGAGCCAAGGTTTGCCTGGATCTGCATGCTCTCTTCCGGTCCCATAAAGATGCGGTGGCCGTCCAGATGGGAGGCAAAGGTCACGCCCTCTTCGGTGATCTTGCGCAGCTTTGCCAGACTGAATACCTGAAATCCACCGCTGTCGGTCAGAATGGGGCCGTTCCAGCGGGTAAATTTGTGCAGACCGCCCATATCGGCTACCAGCTTGTCGCCGGGGCGCAGATGCAGGTGGTAGGTGTTGCACAGCATGACCTGTGCGCCAATGTCTTTCAGGTCCTGAGCAGACAACCCGCCCTTGATGGCACCGGCGGTAGCCACGTTCTGAAAAGCGGGTGTCTGCACCGTGCCGTGCACGGTCTTGAACTCGCCCCGCCGGGCGTCGTGTTCCTGCTTGAGCAGCTTATAGGTCGTCAAAGAAGGCATAGTTTTTGTTCCTTTCTGTGCACGGAAAACAGCCGTGCGATCTTCATGAAAAAGCCCGGGATCAGGCTCATCAACAAACAGAATAGCGGGAAAAATAATCAAAGAATCAGCATCGCATCGCCAAAAGAGAAGAATCTATAACGTTCCTCCACGGCCACCTTATAGGCTGCCATGGTCTTTTCGTAGCCATACAGGGCCGACACCAGCATGATAAGGGTGCTTTCCGGCAGGTGGAAGTTGGTGATCAGGCCGTCGATGCAGTTGAACTTCACGCCTGGATACAGGAAGATAGAAGTGTTGCCGCTGCAGGCGCGGATCTCGCCGTACTTTGCGGCAACGGCTTCCAGCGTGCGGCAGCTGGTAGTGCCCCACTGCGATCACACGGTGACCGGCAGCCCTTGGTATCGCGGATTACCTACGTCCGTTTTTTCGTCGATGCAGTACCATTCGCTGTGCATTTTGTGATCCGTGATCTCGTCCTCCTGTACAGGGCGGAAGGTGCCCAGACCCACATGCAGAGTCACTTCGGCAATGTTCACGCCTTTGGCGCGGATGGTATCCATCAGCTCCGGCGTGAAATGAAGGCCGGCCGTAGGGGCTGCAGCACTGCCAAGCTCCTTTGCGTAAACAGTCTGATACTGGCTCTGATCCTCCAGCTGCTTGGTGATATAGGGCGGCAAAGGCATTTTGCCAAATTCGTCCAGCTTTTCATAAAGGGTCTTGGTATCGTAATAGAATGTAACGTACTTGTTGCCGTCCTCCATGGTCTCGTCCACCACAGCAGTCAGGGAGCCATCGCCAAAGCTCACCTTCGTGCCGGGCTGCATCCGCTTGCCGGGCTTTGCAAGGCATTCCCACTGGTCGCCTTTGATCTGACGCAGCAAAAGCAGCTCACACACAGCACCGGTGGGCTGCTTGACGCCCACAATGCGGGCGGGCAGGACCTTGGAATTGTTTACCACCAGCAGGTCGCCCGGCTCTAAAAATTCCGGCAGATCG
>ENA-OQEL01000331-OQEL01000331.1-human-gut-metagenome-genome-assembly--contig:-NODE-331-length-18019-cov-2.178516_pt1 | contig 18019 bp, 25 predicted proteins | sample MGYA00242796_ERZ504637 | MGnify/ENA primary metagenome ERZ504637 (study PRJEB26092, sample SAMD00036306) | human gut metagenome | host: Homo sapiens | study: EMG produced TPA metagenomics assembly of... | reverse complement strand
ATAAGATGGTTTAGAGATACCTAAAAAAGTTATAACTCCAAAATCTTTATTGCAATTTTTTTAACAGAGAAATATATAGAGGAATTTATGGAGCGCGTATAGATCGAATGCAATTGGATCATTCAGATATATTAACTACAATTATGATTTGTGGCTGCAATGTATTACTAGGATCGTATTCTGCGTTCCATGAAACTATTAAAATGTTTTCTGATAAAGGAAAGATATATAGAGAACTAAATAATTTTGGAATTATAAAGATAAGTGGTGAAACACTGAATATAGATTTAAATCTTGGGCATAAGCAGGAGATATATTGTCATGATAGAGAGTTGTATCCTGGATATTTTGAAAGCTGGGCAATCCAAGATTTAGAGAATATTGTGCCTGACATTATTAAACCAGATGTGACGGACCATATTGAGATGATGTTTATCAGGAAGGATTGGGAAAAGATTACATCATATGCTCCAACGCTAATAGACAAGAAGACTATAGGAGAAAATAAACAGCTGCTTTGGGAAATTGTAAAGCATAGAGAAAATAAAGCTATAACAAAATCTATTTTTGCATTGATGGAATCAGCACTAATAATATGGCGGTCAGTGTGGGAAGGACACTGTCAGGAATCTACGTGAAAGACTATATCTCATTTGTAAATGGTGATATTATTACAGGAATCCCTGGATTAGGAGAATATGATTTTCTGGCAAAGGATTTTCCTTCATATGATTATGAGATATTAAAAGAACTTTTACAACTATTGGGATTCCCGAAAGTATTTACATTAGTGGAATTAGAGAAGATTTTGAAATTCTACCGTTCTCATGAACATATGGAGTTTGCGTTGAGAATCCAAAAATTACTTCATAAACTATATGATTTAAGCAAATTTAGTAAATTTGAATTTCCGATAGATAAAAAACCGATTATATTTTATTCCGATTATACGAGAAAAATTGTGTACGCTGGATTGTAAAGAAATTGATTTTGAATCAAGTAATTTTTACAATCAGGCGCTTGAAAATGTGACAATGGCACTTGAAATACTACAGCAAAATGAAAAAAGGAGACTGAAGAAATGAAGAGCAGTAAAGTGTTTGTAGTGACAGGAAGAGATGAAGATTTAAGGGTGTCTATTTTTAATATGCTTCGTGCGCTTAAGTTGGAGCCTATGGAATGGATGGATGTTTTGAAATCGACGGGACAGCCATCCGCTTATATCCATGATGCGATTAAAAAGAGCATTAATGATGCAGGGGCAGTAGTAATCATTATGGCACCGGAGGAAAGAGCGCAGCTTGTTGAAAAGTTTTGGTCAGAAGCAGGGGATGATAGAGAATATTTTCAGCCGAGGCCTAATGTGATTTTTGAAGCTGGACTTGCGTTAGGGATAAAAGAAGAGAAAACGATTATTTTGCAGTTTGGCGATATACGGATTTTTAGTGATATCTTTGGTAAGCACATTGTAAAATATAAAGGGAAAAGCCGAGAGCTGGAATTTAAAAATGATTTATTTCATAAATTGCAAATGGCCGGTTGCAACTGTGATGCAGGAAATGACTATTTTAATATTTCTATAAACTATAAATAATGGCGAAATTGTTTTGATATAGAAATGTGTCTTTTAAATGATAGGAGCAAAAGTAGTGGATAAGGTTAGATTCTTTGGAATAACTGGTGATAAAAATTGATGTTCAACAATGAATTAACTCCAGGAAGCGGGCTTTTTCTGCAAATTGATGGAAAGAAGATTATAATGGATCCGGGACCTGGAACATTTTGTGCCTTTAATAGGTTATACCCGAATATGGTGAAACAATAGATGCAGTTATTCTTTCACACGTACATTTTGACCATTCCACAGATATAAATGTTATGATTGAAGGAATGACAGATGGAGGAAACCAAAAAAAGAGGAAAACTAATTACTCTTGAATTTGCTTATGAAGGCGAATCAAAAGTAATTTATAATTATCTGAAATCTTTCCGCAAGAACATGCTTAGTAGATCGCTCGCCTATTACGATGTTGGGGCTGTAAAAGTTGAAGCAATAGAGCATCAGCATGGTATTCCGAACTATGGATACAAATTTTCCTATGATAAGACGTGTGTTTCCATAATTACAGATACCAGGTATTTTCCGGAACTTTCGGAGCGATATATGGGCAGTACAACTATGATAGTGAATGTTCCTTATTATGATTTTCCAGAGGGAAAGCATCCGAAGCATTTGAATATTTCAGATGTGAAAGATATATTAGTAAAGGTGAAACCGAGGAAAGATTTTTTTGACTCATTTCGGAGAGAATATTTTCCAGCATGATGTTTATGGATTGCTGCATCATTGAAAAGAATTGGAATTGAGGTAATGTGGCGAGACAGGAAAGGAATTTAAATTAATTTAAATGAACGGCGGGATAAGATATGTTAAATGTGGGTATTGGATTGACATCCAAATGTAATTGCAATTGTGAGCATTGTTATTCTAGAATTTACGGAAATAATAGTTTTCTAGATACAGAGACATTATTCAAATTTTTTAAAACATTCCAGATAGAAAGTGTTAATTTTGGTACAGGTGAAAGTTTTTATCATCCGGATTTTTTATCGATCATTCATTACTTGCATCAGAAAAATATAAAAATCTCTGTTACAACAAATGGTTATACGGTAGCGAATATGACAGATGCACAATTGAAATTGCTTCATGATGTAGATTTTTCTCTGGATTTTCCAAGGGAAAATTTGCACGATGCCAGCCGACAGCCAGGATGTTTCAAATTAGTGAGGGATGGAATTGCAAGATGCAAAAAGCTGGGGATTACGTGTTCGATTGCGTGGTGTCTTACCCCGGATAATTGTATTTATATTCGAGAAATGTTTTGCCTGTGTAAAATGTGGGATGTTTTTTTGCGAATAAATATATATAAGCCTGTTGAGGAAAAAAGGGCTTTTACTTACCCATTATTTTGGAAAAGCATAAATGAACTTTTGAGATGGGGAAATATTGTTTCTGTCAGTGAGGGCGTTGTTAATGCTGCTATTGGAAATCGGGACGGACTGTGTGGTTGTAATCCATCTAATCTCAGAATATTTCCAAATGGAACAATGAGTTCTTGCGTATATGTCCAGAATAATGACATGACACTTGGAAAGGCCTGTGGCATGTCCGAGGAAGAGCTGATGGGGTATTTCCATCGTCAATACGAGGTGTCAGAAAATAGTATTTGTATAGGATGCCAGGATTTTCTTGTATGTAGAGCCGGATGTATGGCGAGGCGTAAGATTTCAGGTAGAGATAGGGATGAATTTTGTTATGTAGAGATGGATAAAGCACCTCAGTTTGAGCGCATTGTGTATTCGGATAAAAAATCAGAGCTGTTTGTACACAGCAATTATATCTGTACATTTATTATGGAACCAAGGAGTAATTGAGTATGAGACTTGCAAAGAGCTGTATAAAACTTGAACGTGATAAGAGAGTATTATTGTTTAATCCGAAAAATTTAGAAATTGTTGTAATGACATCCGATAAGTTTTATTCAAGGCTTGGTAGTAGTGAATTAAGTGAATTGAATAACTGTGGAATGCTGGACAATGAGAAAGTAGCTGGCTATGATTTAAAGGAAGTATTTCCGGAGCATATTACTAAGGTATACCTTTTGTTTGGGACGGATTGTAATATTTCCTGCAAATACTGCACCGTGAAACATAATGCTAGGAATTATCCATTCCAAGACACAATGACGGATGAAACACTAAATAACAGCCTGAAATTTCTTTTTGAGAAGAACGAAGGGATAAGTCATATCACTTTGTATGGTGGAGAACCTATGCTTCATAGAGAGCGAATAAACCAAATTTTTTGATTATGTGGAATCTTTGCCAGTTGAAAGAGTACCGCGGATTGACCTTATAACAAATGGAATATTGACCGATTTGGAACTTATGGAACGGATGAAAAAAATGGAATGTTTTTAGTGCTTATATCACTTGATGGTACTAAACAGGAGCATGATATCTTTAGGGTTGATGGCAATGGGAAAGGAACCTATGAAAGAGTAGTAGAAGGAATCAAAGCATATCAGAAAGCTGGATTAAGAGTTGGTATTTCTATGGTGCTTGGAAAGCATAATTGTAGGAATATTCGGAATATTTGTACAGAATTAAAGCGAACATATAACATTGTTTCAATCGGCTTGACACTGCCTCATATGGAGCCGGATATTGCAATTGATGATGAATTTAATGATTTCCTTAAATATGACTATAAAGAGGTGCTTGATGCCTGTCAAGAGCAAGGACTTTGGTTTGAACAGGGCATGAAGCGGCTGCTGTCACTTGCAGAAAAGAAATACTATATTTATGGATGCCCTGTTGATTCAAAAGGATGCATGATTCGTATTCTTCCGGATGGAGTGGTGACTTTATGTGAAAACATGGGTCTGCGGGAGATGTACCAGCTTGGAAATGTCAAATGAATCCGATATTCAGATATCACATATGATGGAGACACAGCAGTTTCAGCAGTGGTACAGGCGATGTACGAAGGATTACAGTGACTGTATGGAATGTTCGGCATATGGCATTTGTGGAATGGGATGTCCATATGATGCCTATCTGCAACATGGAACGATAAATGCAATAGAACAAAGGTGTTGTTACATAAGTAAACAGGCAGTAAGTTGGTATTTAGAAAGGGCAATACAGATGGCAGATATTTCCGATGAGAACTGTATTAAGGTATTGGATATTTCTGAAAGGAAAAGGATACTGGTAGATTGTCCATGGGAAAAGAAATAATTTTGTTACGACGTTACTGACCGATCAACAGTTGAATTGTATGAATGATTGTCTGTCAGATAAGTATATAATCCTCACATTGAAAGATAATGGAGTTGATGTTTCAGAGGATGTAAAGGAACGTATAACGATCCTAATTGTACATGAATTGTCAAGTGAACATTTGACTCATTATAAGAATCTTAAATTTGTTCAAATTTATGGCCGGGGTACAGATAAAGTATGTGTTTCAGAATTGGATAAAGGGAAAATATATTATCAGAATTGCTGTTCTGCTCATATGGTAGCAGAAGCTATAGCGGAATATGTTCTGTTTCAAATTTTGTACTGGGAACGCAATGTGCCAAAACTGATAGAAAAGGGAATGCATGGAGACTGGTCGTGGGGAGTGGCGAAGTACATTCCAATACAGGGCATTAAGCCAGTTGGAAGTAGGAGTAGTGGGAAACGGAGTAATTGGTGGCGTGGTATATGATTTCCTAAAAAGGGTTGGTGCTCACGTCTCCTTTATAGATGTAGGAAACAGGATGAAAGCTGAGGATGAATTGATATTAGGAAAAATGGACTATATAACAGTCCATCTTCCTTTAAGAAAGGATACGGAGAAAATTCTTGACAGAGATTTTTTCAGGAAAATGAAAAAGGATGCGGTGTTTATTAATACATCAAGAGGCGGTATTGTTGATGAGGAAATATTAGGAGAAGTATTGAAGTCGGGCGTAATCCGGGCGGCATCTTTGGATGTGACCGTAAATGAACCTGTTAAAAAAAGCAGTAAGCTGGTAAATTGTGACAATGTTATCATTACACCGCATATATCTGGAAGAACAGCATGTGCGATGGAGGCGTGTGTTTCTGAAATAATAGACAACATTAGAAATGAGGTATGGAGAAAGTGAAAAAGATTTTTATCCCTAGGTATGTTCATTTTTATTCTGTGGATGACAGTTATTTTGCAGTACTGAATGCAATGACATTGGATCTGATTTATTGTCAAAAAGAGTTAATAGAATTTCACGAAAATACAGCAGAAGTTGAAGATAAAGTTTATGAGATCCTTTTACAGCGCGGTATGATTCTTACGTCATATTTGGACGAGAAGAATCGGATAGAGGATTCTATAGAAAAATATATCAATGTAAGGGAAAATGCGAAAATTAAGTTTTTATATCTTGTTCCAACTGTACAATGTAATCTGAAATGTACATACTGTCATATACAGCATGGCAAAGAGAATAGGAAAAGGATTATTATGTCTGAAGACACACTACGGAAGGGGCTTGAAATCTTTAGGTTGAATGGAGGTTTTGAAGCGGAAAATGCAGAGATTATGTACTATGGTGGAGAACCGTTTCTTGAAGTGGAATTTCTATTAGATAGTTTGGAGATTATCCGAACCTATTCAAAAACGATAAAGATTACCATTTTTACCAATGGAACTTTAATAACAGAAAAAATAGCAGAAGAGCTAAAGAAATATAATCTATATGTAATTGTATCTATGGATGGAAGCGAAAAAGTGCATGACTTGGCAAGGGTGCAGCAAACGGGGAAAACTCCTTCCAAAGAGCTAAGGCAGGATACAAAAACTTGCAGAAAGCGGGGATTGATGTTGGAATATCATTAGTGGCAGGAACCCACAACGTCGATACATTGGAAATGGAGGTACAATATTTAGCTGAGGAATTTAATCCGCTTGATCTTGGAATCAGCACACTGCATTTGTTCCCTGATATGCGTAATCCAAATGAGGTGGATATAAAATATCTGACGGAGAAACTACAGTTGGTGCAGAGTACAATGCGTAAAAAGGGATTATACATCGAGCATCTTTTTCGTAAAATACGGCCTTTCGTAGAAAAAAAAGCCAGATTATATGATTGCCCTTCCTGTAATTCAAAGCTTCTTATTACCCCATGGGATACAGTTGGATTTTGTGAAGCTTTTATGGAAGACGAGAAGTATTTTTATGACATGGAAAAGTTTTCAATGGATTCGTGTAAAGGAAGGGATGATTGGAGACTTCGGGTACCACTGACAGATGAAGTTTGTTATAGCTGTCCAGCTGTCTGTATTTGTGGCGGAGGGTGTCCATACGATGCTTATTGCGAAAGCGGAAGTGTATGTGATAAAGATACCAGAAGATGTTACCAGAGCAGAGAAATGATACGGTGGCTGTGCCTAGATTTGTTTGCGATTTTAAAGAAAAATAAGAAAATTTTATGCCAAAGAATTTATGAACCATCTTCAGAAGAAAGACAGTTGCTGTATGGAAATGTGGTATTGGATGACAGTATTCCTTTGCAGAATTATTCAAAGTCAAATGAGGGTACAGAATGAACAGGAATAGTAAATCTATTTATATGGAGCCAATTGCAAGAAAGTATGCTCATAATTATTTGAGATACGAGCCTGATATCGTTTTTTTGCATGTAAACCACGATCTTAATGATATTATTGCATTCCATAATATGATCTCAGGTTATTTTTCAGAATCAGTTTTTTTAACAATACCATATACTATTGGAAAACTGGAATATCAGAGAAAAGTTGGAAGCTGTGAAAATCAGTATGAAATATACAGGGATGATACAGGTTATTATATATGTAGAGATGGGAAGATTGTCTGCGACACAGGCAGTAGCCTACAAGTGCAGATGCGGGATATGTTTGCTGTTGCTTTAGATGTCATTTATAAAGATTTGAAAGGCAAAAAGCTACTTATTTTGGAGGATGGAGGATATCATTATTCTGCCTTTGAAGAAATTAAAAATTATTTTCCGGGATTGGGGAAAATGATTACAGGGTGTGTTGAACAGACAAGAAATGGAATTAGAGCCTATAGCAATTGTATAAAAAAATACAAGTTAAATTATCCGGTTGTTACTGTTGCGCGTTCGAGGATAAAGATGGGGATAGAGGCTTATTATATTGCTAATTCAGCCGTGGAATTGACTGATGAATTTTTAAAAATGATTGGTGAAACCCTATATGGTAGGGATACGCTAATCATAGGGTATGGCGCAATCGGAAGAAGCTTGTCGCGAATATTGGAGACATATAAATGCCGCCAACGGATTATTGAAATTGATGAAGACATCTCAGAAGTAGCAAGAGAGGAGGGGTAAAATATGCGTCGATGCCGTGGATCGAAATTCGTTTGAAAGAGTAAACGGTTTTGATTGGAACGACTGGAAACGCAAGTTTTTCAGGGGAAATGTTGACATCATTCTGTATTCAGATTCTTGCACTTTGACTTTAGTTAGTATATCTTCTAAGCAGATGGAATTTCAAAAGTTTTATTTCTGCTTATCGGACTACAAATATGATGAGACTGACATCTGTATAGGTGATTATTATTTAGGGAAACATACGAGATATATTTTGAAGGTCGAAAGAAGTCAATCCGTGTATTTGCAAACGGCTATCCAATTAATTTCTTTTGTAAGTGGAAGAAGAGTCTTCCTGAATCGGTCATAGATATGATTTATGCAGAAATGATTTATTCGTTAAAAGTAATCCTTGATTCCGACATTCATTTAGAAAATCAGCTTTACATGATGGGGGATAAATATCCTTTTTTTGAATATATTGAGGAAGAAATACTTAGAGAATGGGACAAGCCAGATGTTATTTCCACCGGGAAGCAAGAAGGACACTTTTTTAATTGTCACCCGCGGGAGGAGTATTTAAGGCATTGTTTTTGAGCTACAAAAAGAAAAGGTGATGCAAATTGGGTGAGTATAAAAAGAATGGATTTTCAAAACGAGAAGTTGTATTATTGTGTCTATTTTTGCTAACAGCATTGGTATTGATTGCAACGGTGGTGGGAAATAAATGGAAGATAACAAGCGGATTGTTTCAAGATGTATATACATTTATGACATCGGTTCTATGTTCAGTCTTGGCAGCAGCTGTTTTGCCTAAGGTACTCCAGTCATCAGGCAAAGGAGATATTAAAAACATTATTCAGACTGAAATGGAAAATATTATGGATAAGAATAATGTGGCCTCTCCGATAAAAGTATATACGGATACAGATGACCCAAATCCGGAATTTAATGACATGTTGAATGATAGTATTATGAACTCGCACAATTATACGTACTTTAGTGATAGGGCAATGTTTACAGTTAAGCGTCTGTATAAAGATATAGATGCAAATTCGGCCATTACAATAACAGTATTTGTGGCGGACATTCGTGATGATGAATTATTTAAATCCAGAAAAGATGCTTATAATGGAAGAGAGAGAATGGATTCAAGATATAAAAGTTGTCGGAAACTATCTACGATTATAAAACAGGAAAAAAAGGATATATTGAGTTCGATTTATGGTTTGTCACAGTTGCGCGATAAGTTTGAAATATCTGTCTATTTGCATAAAGAAATACCATTTATTCGATTTGAAATAACAGATCATTAATTATTATGACCTTTTCTAAATAGAAATTTTCCCACGGGGAAAGAAACATCCAACCACATTAGTATATAGGAATGAGAGCATATTCAAACCAAATTATGAAGAATATGTTAGAGAGATTATGGAGAGGTCATACAAAATGACGGATAATGACCTGACGATAACAGGAATAATGAACTTGGCAAAAGATGCAGGAATTGACTGTACGGAGGAAGAAATAATAAAATATTATACAGGGCTTATATCAGAGCAGCAAGGAGGAGCATAAGTATGGCAGGCAATAGCTTATATGAAGAAATTCCGAACGAACTTCTTCAGTGTGTAGAGGAACTGGCAAAGCATGTACATGATATGTGGGCAGAAGAAAAAAACGTCAGGGGTGGAGTTATGGTTTACATAGAGATGATACAAAAAAACATCCCCATGCCTAATTCCATATGAGGATTTACCGGATTATGAAAAGGATTATGACAGAGTCACAGCGGTTGAAACAATAAAGTTTTTGATTAATAATGGATATACAATTACTAAGAAATGATTGGAGTATAGAATTGTATCTTGATGTCTTTTAGAAAACATCTTGTTGAGAGGCGATGTACGCCATAATGTAGTAAAAAGAAAGGGGAGATTATTATAGAGAGAAGATGAAGCACCTGCCAAAATCATGGGTAGAAATAAGCTGGTGTGGAACATCTTATGGTGATCATTATTATTTCTGTAGATGTCTGAAAATTATTTTCCCTCATTGCTATCAGTGCACGAGCTGTACGTGCAAGGGAAAATTGCGGTATTAACGTGGTAAAGAGCAGCGCTTCCGGTTTGCATAAAATGGGTTAATTGCCACATATATGAATTTTTCCTGCTAACGACTACATTGGTGTCAGGCACCAATGTGGTCAACCTAATGGGGGGTCAGTTTTAAGTATAAATCAACATTCAGTTCATTTTCGATATAGATACGGTCTTCAAGGGAAAGGTGCTTCTGGTTTCCTGGAATATATTTACTCATGGATATCCTTCTTTCTACTGCTTGTCAGAAAGAAAGATAACCTTACCATTTTTATATGAAAGAGTAAACCTTTACTGTGCGGGAGTAAATTCCACCACCAAATGTGGTGGAATTTAAAATTTCGTAAGCGCTCAATATTCCTACGCTAGATTTTAATTAACGCTTGCATCATCTTTGCTAGATGCAAGCGTTTTACTTCATTTTAATTTTTGCAAACAATTTGAACTTCTTTGCTCCACGGAGTCAATGCCTCAAGCTGTTCATCTGACATATCTTCACTTGGACGATGCTCCAAAAGATATGTCAGGTATTTATAAATGTTAAGCTCATTGGTCTTTGCCATCTCGACCATTGTGTAGACCAGTGCACTGGCAGTGGCACCTTTTGGAGTTGCGCTGAACAGCCAGTTTTCCTTCCAACTGTAAATGGACGTATGGCATTTTCACTTAGATTATTGGAAAAACTGCAGTGTCCATCCTCAAGATATGTCATCAACGTATCTTTCCGGTTTTGGGCATACTTCACCGCTGTCTCGAAACGGCTTCCCTTACGTGGCTTCTGCTCGTCAAGCCAGCTCCAGAACGCATCGAGTATCGGTTTTTCTTTTTCAAGACGATAGGCTTTTCTCTGCTCAAAATGTGTGCTTCATGTTCTGTGATCTGCGCTCATACTCAAAAAGCTTTGAAACAGAACTGGACTCCCTGTACTGCCGGATTGCTGTAATCATACTGCTTTCCTTTTGGAACCGCATCAATGAAGTATCTTCTTGTATGCGCCCAGCAGGAGCAGCGCCTGATACCAGGGAGATTATTATAACCCTGATAACCATCCGTTTCCAGGTATCCGTCCGAAAAACCATCAAGGAAATCAACTGCATTGTATCTTGCCCTTGTTTCAGTGTAATTGTAAAGGACGATAGGTGGCAGTCCATCTTCACCAGAGCGGAACAGCCACATGAAAGAATCAGTTTCGGGATTTCTTTCAGGCTCATTCAGTACCTGTATTCGTGTCTCATCTGCCATCAGATATTTCCTGAGAAGCAGCTGCCTGTGAAAATAATCATACATCGGCTTGAAATAATTATCCGCACAATATATGATCCAGTTGGCAAATGTTGCCCTGGTAAAATCCACTCCAAGCTGATGCCAGTCCTGTTCCTGACCGTACAGTGGCATTGCATTTGCGAACTTCTGATACATTACCCAGGCAACAGCTGATCCCGAAGCATAGCTGTTTGGAATAAGCGCCTCCGGGACAGTAGCCTTTACAAACTTTATAGTTTCTTCCATTGCATCTGCTGTAGAGCATACCGGACATTTGTATGTTTCACGGTAAATGTTTACAACTTCACCTTTTGCAGGGGTAAAACAGAATTCATGCCGTACAAACTCTTTGCCTATAGGTTCAAGGGCAGCACCACACTCATCACAGACTCTCTCACCTTCAGGAAGTGAAATAATCTCATCCCGAGATGGAACTCCCTTTTAAAAAGTTTCTCAAGAGTACGTTTTTTCTTGCGTGTATGCTCAGGAACCTTAATAACAGGTGCCTTAAGATCAACATCAGCTTCCTGCTCAGCTTCATCAAACAGATTTAACTGGCCTTCCACATCTTTCATCTTTTCACTTGATGTGCCGAACAGTTTCTTTGTAAGATAATCAACCTGTGCCAGAAGATTTTGTATCTGCTCACGGTCAGCTTCATGATCCTTCTTTAATGACTGGATCAGTTCCGTCTGGGCTGCAATGGTTGTATTCAGTTGGCTGATAAGATCCTTCTGCTCAAGAAGTTTTGAGTCTTTTGCACTTACTGCCATGTGATTTTCTGCTCCTTTTTCGATACTCTTATTATACCACAAAGAGCATTAAAAAAGAAGCAGAAATGCCAGTATTTTCAAGGCTTCACGGCGTTTTAAATGCTTTAGGCTGTTCGATTTCAAGACCTGACATAAGCCAATCGAATTGCTGCCATGTAAGCTGACGCACTTCCTGACTTGAACGTGGACAGCGGAATCTGCCTTTTACTTCCATGCGTTTATACAGGAGTACAAAGCCATCATTTTCCCATAGAAGTGCCTTTACCCTGTCACAGCGTTTTCCACAGAACAGGTAAAGAGCACTGCGTCTTGGATCCATGTGAAGCTGGTCTTCAACGATTGCACACAGTCCGTCGATCGACTTTCTCATATCGGTATACCCAGTCACAATATAAAGCTCGCCGGCAGCTGTTATATCGCCTAGCATGAAAGCTCCGCAAGTATCTGGATTGTTTTGGCAAGAAGCAGTGGATCCGTTTCGTTTGAAATGCGCAGATTCATGTTTCCAATCATTAACTCCATTGCGGCTGTATCAGTATTTTTATTCATGTCAGTGGGAACCGAAATGGAATTCATCTCAATTTTTACAACTTCCTGATGAGACTGTTCATAAGTTGACAGCTGATTTTTCTCAGGAATATCTCCGCAGCCATTCTTGCGGAGACGCTTAACCCAGTTGTAAAAGGTGCCTGGATTAATGTCATTGTTTAAACACCACTGATGATCAGACAGTCCGCTTTTGCGGCATTCCATGATCAGGCGGTATTGTTCTTCGACTGGTACTCTTGGTGCTCTCATAGCTTTTACCTCATAATAATCAGAGTAAAATGCCAGCATCTAGCAAACATAAGTATAGTAAAATACTAGCATTTCCTGATACTTATTATGAGTTGATAATTAACTTGTTGCAATCCGTCGAATTATTTTGCGCTTACGATTATTCATTAAATTTACGTTTCGTTGCACAACAGATCAGGCAGGTCGAAAGACCTGCCTGATAACATCTATTTTATTCAATTTTAGCTCACCCCTACAGAATGCCCCTAAAAACTCAGCCCTTTTTAGCGTCTGTCCCTACTAATTGCCCCTAAAAAACTTTGGAGACCCATTACAATTTTAATTTCTATCCCTTCTATCAAAAGTATTTCAACACTATTTTCAATACTATAATATATCAGTTTCAAATCCTTCCAATAATAATATGTAAGTAGAATCCGATATGCTCTCGACTCCATATATATCCATAATCACACATCTGAATTTCTGATCACAGTTTGCTTTTCCAGCCTTTATCGTATACTCTTCTGTCTTAGCCGCTGCTATAGAGCTGTTCTTCCATGTTTTCCCATTATCCTGGCTATACTGCCATTGATATTTCAGACCATTTCCTCTAGCCTTTACTCTGAAAACTGCTGCTTCTTCCTCCCTTACTGTTACTGATTTTGGCTGTATAACTATCACTAAATCAGATAATTCTTCTGCTCCAACACATACATATCCAAATCGACAACTAAACATACTTAATATTATTATCAACAATACCTTTACTTTACTCATGCCAACCCTCTCATACCTACCATAAAATAAATTTAATAAATATCCACTATCTTTCAACATTTTAAAATTACTACTATAAACTCATCTATACAGAAAATTCTCATGTACTACAAAGCATTAGACTTTACATATTTCAACCAATATATTAACCGCTGATTCAATTTCCTCTTTATAATTAATCATTATATTATCCGAAACTCCATAATAATCTGGTAGAGCCAAATTAAGCGACTCATATTTAGAAACTCCTAAATGATGTTCCTTAATAAGTTCAACTTTTATTATAGATTTTTGCAAACGCTTCAATTCGTTAATAATCATTTTTCGATTTTCTTCACAATCTGTATATCCTGCAATAACGGGTATACGAACAGTAATATTTCTTGTTGATGTTAAAATATCTAAACTTTTTTTTATATTGCACTATATCACCTTTTATATTTTTTACATTTTTCCTCATCCATAATTTTCATATCAACCAAGAAATAGTCCACATAAGGTAGGATCATATTTAATTTATTAGTTGGTGCAAAAAGACTTGTCTCAACAGCAACAGTAATTTTTTCACGTTTTAGCATTTTAAGTACAGTCAATATAACTTCGGCTTGTAATAAAACCTCACCACCAGAAAACGTAACTCCACCAGTTTCATCATAAAATATATGATCCTTTATAATCTCATCAAAAAGCTCCTTAGAACTATATGCTTTACCATAAATTCCACCTATTCCATTCTGAATATACTCCTCATATCTAGGACTAATATTTTCAGGATTAGAACACCAAGGGCAACAAATATAACATCCTTTTAAAAAAACAGTAGTACGTATTCCTGGACCATCATGTAAAGAAAATCTTTGAATATTAGTTACAATTATTTTACACATATTTCATATACCTTAAAATATCTATACTCTAGTTACCTAAATATTTTTTATCTTTGTACTCTACCATTTCCACCATTATATATTACTCATTTCAATGTCTTCTATAGTTGTTCTGTTATAATCGCCCTCAATAGTATGTTTTAAACAACTTGCTGCAACCGCAAACTCTATACTATCTCTATTACTCTTCTCTTTAATTAAACTATAAATAAGTGCTGCCGAAAAACTATCTCCACCCCCAACTCTATCAACAATTTGAATGTCATATTTTCGAGAAAAATATGCTTTTCTTTTAAAACTATCATAAAGCATACCACTCCATCCATTTCTACTAGCAGAATAACTTTCTCTTAATGTAATAGCAACTTTCTTGCACCCATAAATTCTACAAATTTGTTTAGCTACTATCTCATATCCTGCTTCGCATAAAATACCAGCCTCAATATCATTCTCCCTACTTTTTATCCCCAATACTTGTTCTGCATCCTCTTCATTAGCAATACACACATCAACATATGGCATCAATTTAGTCATAACATTTTGTGCCTTGTTACTGTCCCACAATTTTTTCTATAATTTAAATCGCATGAAATAATTATCCCTTTAGATTTAGCCACTTTACATGCTTCTAAAATAATATCTGATAAATTATCTGATATAGCCGGAGTTATCCCTGTCCAATGAAACCAATCAACTCCCAAAAAAATTTTGTTCCAATTAAAATCAGAAGTTTTTGCCAATGCTATAGCTGAATATGATCTATCATAAATTACCTTTGATGATCTCTGTGATGCTCCCTTTTCCAAGTAATAAAGCCCCATTCTACCATTTCTAAATATGACATTGTCCGTATTCACACCAAAATATCGTAATGAACTTAAAGCAGCTTCTCCTATTTCATTATCTGGCAGAATAGTCATGTATTCAGAATCCAATCCAAAAATTGCTAATGAAACCGCAACATTAGCTTCTGCCCCACAAAATGAACACTCTAAATAATCTTTCTGAAATAATTTTGTGTATCCCGGTGAAGCTAGTCTTAATAATATCTCTCCAAAAGTTAAAACTCTCATTATTATATCCTCACCTTTTTTTGTGCCGTCAAAAATTCTATCTGAATATCATTAGAGAACTCTTTCAATGCCAAATTCATACCAATATTCATAGCTTCTAAATTTGGTTTTTTCAGTATAAAAAATTCATTCTGTCATCTCCCAAAATTGTTTGTAATATCTGCTGAATATCCATCCAATCCTGCAATATATATCTTTCTTGCTTCATATAAAATCCAAAAATTTAACTAGCATCATTCCTGCATTGTCTTCTACCGCTTCGTATTTATTAATTAAATCTTTATACTTTATTTGAACATATACGTCCATAGAAGATATGTTAGATGTTACTATGCATCGTTTTGCTATTTTGCTGGATCAAGTTCTCTATATCTTCTTAAATTACTCAAAAAAATGTAGTCTGTTTTAAATATCGGATAATCAAAATTTATTGATATTGTAATAACTTCCTTATTCTCTATAAAAGATACTATTTTATTCTTTTCATCATATGATGATTTTCCTGGTGCAATAATAAGTATGTCTCTTCCCTTTATACGCTCTTTTAATTGAGCTAAATTCGTACAATTTATAGAATCACGTTCCATATATTTTATATACAGTTCTTCTATATATTCTTTATCAAATTCTACTTTTCTTTCATCACTCATAAGTTGAAAAATATTGTCCATATCTTCCACTGTAAGAGTTCTTTTTGCATCTAAATAAATAGCATAATTCGGATGTGCATTATACGAAGCTGAAATATAATTAGGTAAAGAATATCCCCAATATTTTCTCTGATAGAACATGTTTAAAACATCATCAATTATAGTTAATATTGGTTTTAATTTATATTGCTTACAATAATTATCATTTAAAAAATCTATAAATAATTCTGTATTAAGATTTCCTGCGCCTCTTCCCATTCCATAAATAGAGCAATCTATTATTAAATTTCTGTTAGTCCTAAGACTAACTAACGTTTGAGCATTTGAATATGCCAATTGCATATTATTATGAGAATGAAATCCTATCAAAACTTTCTCATTTAAATTATGTTCAATCATGTAAAAAAGTCTAGTTAAGTCCTTTGATTTCATCATTCCAAACGAATCAACAATATAAAATGCATATGGTTCAAAATCATTAACTTTTTTTATTAGTTTCAAAAAATCTTCATCAGAATAAGATAGTGAAACCATCGGTTGAACAAAAACCTTATAACCTTTATTCTTTATAATCTTGCAATCTTCAATTGCTCCAACAACATCATTTTTATGAAAAGCGATTCGAATACCATCAATTGTTTTTCCATCATATACTGGTAATGAGTTTAAATCATAATCTCCGTAATTAACCATAAGTACAAAAGTTTATTTTCTCTATTTTCCGGAATTATATCTTCTAACTGACTTAAATCTGTAAATTTTAGACTTATCCCGTTCATAATTTATAGAATCTGTCAAAAAACCACATTCAACAATTTCAACATTTGACTCTATCAAACAAGAAATGATTTTTTTTATATTACTGTATTCAAAATTCCATTGATTACAATATCCACCATCTCTTAGTGTACAGTCAAGAATATATACATTATTCATTTATTCTTTATACGATAAATCAATTATCATATCTTCCTTTCTATAAATCTATCCAACATTAAATACTATATATATTTTCTTTTAAACAAATAAAGTATTATTTACATGCATATAACTCACAAATCAAATTCATAATAATTCCTATAGTATTTAATAATTTATTTCTCCTTTAATATTTTATTGTTAATTATAGATCTTACCTTTTCTAAATCACTAGGTGTATCAACTGCAACTGTTTCAGATTCAACTTCAATATATTGAACCTTAACCCATTTTCAATAAATCTAAGTATTTCAATATCTTCAATTGTTCGAATTTTTGCTTTTCCAATACTTTTTTACCATAATCACAATAAAAATTGTAATGCCTTTGGGTCTAAAATCCATATACACATACTTGTTTATAATAACTATAACTAATACTCCCCTTCGGATATGGTGCAGTCGATCGGGTTAAATATATACCTATACCCTCTTTATTTGTAATCACTTTAGGAACTGTAAAATTAACAACATCTATTGGATTTTTGATTTTAGTCATAAGATTAGAAATTTCCAAATTGGGATCATTATAAAAAAGGGGCAATAGCAGCTTTTATTGTAGCAGGTTCCAATAGTGGTTCATCCCCTTGTATATTCACAATTAAATCAGCTGGTATTTTTCTAGCCACTTCGCCAATTCTATCCGTTCCTGTTCTATGATCCTCAGATGTCATTATTACTTTAATGCTAAGAGATTCACACACATCAAAAATACGTTGATCATCTGTTGCAACATAAACCTCTTCAAAATCTTGAACCTTTTTACATTGCTGATATACCCACCAAATCATTGGATAACCACATATATCCGCAAGAGGTTT
>ENA-OQEL01000329-OQEL01000329.1-human-gut-metagenome-genome-assembly--contig:-NODE-329-length-18056-cov-3.557644_pt1 | contig 18056 bp, 20 predicted proteins | sample MGYA00242796_ERZ504637 | MGnify/ENA primary metagenome ERZ504637 (study PRJEB26092, sample SAMD00036306) | human gut metagenome | host: Homo sapiens | study: EMG produced TPA metagenomics assembly of... | reverse complement strand
ATTGTTGGAATACCCATAGCTAAAAGGGCTTTTGGAATTGGAGCATTGCCCAATAACTCCAATTTTCTGTTTTGATTGTCCATAGTGTTCTTTCTCCTTTCACTTGACAAATAGAATAAAATATACTACTATAAATTATAGCAGTTGAAACGCAAGTGGTATTCTACTATAATTTATAGTAGTTGTCAAGAGAGTAAAGGAGGAAATTGATATGGCGACCATTGACTTAATTGTTTTGGGAATGTTAAAGAAAGAACCTCTGAGTGCGTATGACCTTCAAAAGTTGGTAGAGTACCGCAATATTTCAAAATGGGTAAAAATTAGTACCCCGTCTATTTATAAAAAGGTTATCCAGTTGGAGGAAAAAGGATATATTTCAAGTCATATAGAAAAAGAGGGTAAATGCCAGAAAAATCAGTGTATTCTTTAACTGAAAAAGGGAAACAGCAGTTTGAAAAATTGATGCTTGAAATATCCTGTAAGCCGATAAACATTTTTTTGGATTTTAATGCTGTCATTGTAAATCTGGACAGTATGTCCAGAGAAAGACAGCAAGAATGTCTGGATAATATTGAGAGCAGTATGGAGGTATTGAAAAAATATCTGGAAGAAAATATTGCTTTGAAAAAGAGTAAAGAAGATATTCCTGTTACGGGTATGGCAGTTTTACGGCAACAATACACATTGGCAGAGGCAATAGAGGAGTGGATTGCTTCATTAAAAAAAGAAATCAATTCGTAAAAGTGCATGGTAGGAACAAAAGAAATGCTGTTATTTTTTAGTTTGGATTGTAATGAGATTGTAAGAAGTGGTTGCTATACTGAATTTACAAAATAAAAACAGAAATTTGGAGGTTTTAATATGGCAATACTTGAAACAAAAGATTTACGAAAGATATACGGAAGCGGAGAAAACGAAGTCCATGCTTTGGATGGGGTATCCATTTCCGTAGAGGAAGGCGAATTTGTTGCTGTTATCGGTACATCGGGCAGCGGTAAATCTACACTACTCAACATGATTGGTGGGTTAGACCGTCCTACTTCTGGTAGTGTTACTATCCGAGGAAAAGAACTGTTGAAAATGAAAGACGAGGAACTGACGATTTTTAGGCGTCGAAACATTGGCTTTGTTTTTCAGAATTATAATCTGCTTCCTGTTCTTAATGTGTATGAGAACATTGTGTACCCTATTGAGATCGATGGTGGCAAGACCGATACAAGATTTGTAAAAGAGATTATCCATACTCTTGGCTTGGAACAAAAGCTTAAGAATATGCCGAATAATCTTTCAGGTGGTCAGCAGCAGAGGGTTGCGATTGCCCGTGCCCTTGCGACAAAGCCTGCCATTATCCTTGCCGATGAGCCGACTGGAAATTTGGACTCAAAAACAAGTATGGATGTTATTTTGCTGATGCAGTCGATTAGCCGTCAGTTCCACCAAACCACCATTATGATCACGCACAATGAGGAAATCGCTCAAATGGCAGACCGCACAATCCGCATTGAGGATGGCAAGGTTGTTTCGGGAGGTGTCAGATATGCACGCTAACCGAAATAAAAAAGCAGTTAAGCGAGTAGAAAAGGGAATGATGAAAGCAAACCGTATTCGTAACCTGTTTGCGGTGTTTGCGATCGTTCTCACTACATTTATGATTACTACCGTGTTTAGTTTGGGCATTAACTATATGGAAAATATGAAGTTAATGCAGGTGCGTACCGCAGGCACGACCGCTAATGCTTCCCTTGCGATGCCGACAGAAAAGCAGGAACAGCAGATTAAGAATTTGGAATATGTTAAAACCGTCGGTACGCAGTATATGGTCGGCTCGGTTGCCGAGAAGAACGATGAGGGGCGTGATCTTTCTATCGCACTTTCGTATTACGACACTACTGAATGGGATAAACACTATAAAGAAACAATCAAAGATATAGAAGGGAAATATCCCTCAAATGAAAATGAAATTATGCTGTCAAAGGATGCTCTTTCACAGCTTGGAATGAAAGAGCCGAAGCTGAATATGGAAATCCCTCTGTCCTATTATGATAAAAACCGGTCAGCAGGAAAAAAAATTTTCACTTTAAGCGGATGGTTTCATTCCTATACAGGCACGGGAATGGGCTTTGTTTCCGAAGCGTATTGCAAAAATGCAGGCTATACAATGGCAGAGGACGGCGTTCTTTCTTTGTCGTTGAATAAAATGCCTGATGATTTTTATCGTATTCAAAAAGATGTGGAGCTTAACGAAAATCAATCTTTCGGCGGTGCGGTTTCCATGAAATCATCAAGCGGTTCAGTGATTGCAATGGTAATCCTATTGGTATTCTTTATTATTGGCAGCGGGTATCTCCTTATTTACAATGTTTTGTATATATCCATTTCAAATGATACCCGTTTTTACGGTTTGATGAAAACGCTTGGAACAACGCAAAAACAGATTAAAATCACTGGTAAAAAAGTCAGGCAGTTAAGTTTAGCTTGCATTGGTATCCCGATTGGTATTTTGTTAGCCACCGCTGTTTCCTTTGGAATTGTTCCATTTGTGTTGAACGAGGGTTTTGAACAGGGCAAGTCGATGATGGATGCCGAAGTGATTTTTTCCATCCATCTATCTATATTTTGTCCGTAATCTTTTCAGCAGTAACCGTTTGGATTGCCTGCAATGCTCCTGCAAAAGCGGCTGCGAAAAAATTTCGCCAATAGAAGCATTGAAGTTTCAGAATTTTGCACCGAAGAAACAAAAAGCAGAAATTCCACCAATGGTGGCAAGCTGCATGTGATGGCATTTCATAATGTATTCCGTGACAAAAAGCGTGCTGCCCTTGTGTTTATGTCCTTGTTTATGGGAATTACTATGATTTTAGGCGTAAATGGGGTTATAAGCAGTATGTCGGCTGAGAACTTTATTAAGGAATATATGGACTATAACTTTGAATACACTGATATTCAGTTTGAGCAGTATGAACAGCTCAATAAAGAAGTACCGCAGTTTGACGAACACTTTGTAGAACAAATCAAGCAGCTTGACGGTATTAAAAATATAGATGTTCAAAAAACAGTCTGGGCAGGTATTGACTTTAATGAAAACGATTTAGAAGGCTTTATGAAAATCAAATATGAGGACAGCAAATATAAAGCAAAGGGGCAGTCCTATGAACAGACGATAGAAACACTGAAAGGGTACGCTGAATCTGGTGACTATGGCTGCTATATTACAACGCTTCCAGACGACAGGGTACTGGAAGAATACAATGCAGAGCATCCTGATACGCCTATTGACATGGAAGCATTTAAGCGTGGCGAAACAGCGATTGCAGGAAAAGATACCGAATATAACGCTCCTAATACCGCTTTAGTGGGTGAAACATTGACACTAACTGCCGACAGTACAGACGGCAAGGCAACTGATTTCAAAATTGGCGGAGCTTTTTACTATGACGATTATGATAATACTCTTTCAGAAGGTATTGGCAGACGCAAAGAAATAAATATGGTGCCAGATGTTATCTTTGTCAGCGAAGCGGGTATGGAACGCCTGACAAAAGAACCAATAATTTCCGCAATCGGCGTTGACATTAAGAATTTCAACGATTTAGAGCGAATTGACAGCGAATTACAGGCGATCAACAGTACCTTGACCACATCGGAGTGGCAGCTGAAATCTTCCGTGAATCAGAAAGAACTATATAACCAGATGAACTACTCTTTGAGCTTGCTGGGAAACGGTGCTGCAATTCTGCTCATTGTCATCGGCTTGATTAACTTTGTAAATGTTATGTTGACGGGTGTGGTGGCAAGGAAAAATGAATTTGCCATTATGGAAATGATCGGAACAACGAAAAAGCAGATCAGGAAGATATTGACCTTAGAAGGCGGTATTTATGCTCTGATTTCTACTCTGCTGATTATGACTTTTGGTAATGCGTTCCTAATGTTGGTGGCAGATGCAGTTCCGCATATGGCAAACTATGCAGTATTTAAATACCCTGTTGCACTTGTCATCGGTTTGATCGCAGCAATCTTTGTAATTTGCTTAAGCGTTCCTGCCATTGTTTACAAGGCAACTTCTGATGAAACGGTCATTGAAAGACTGCACAATTTTGATAGTTAAATGAGGTTGTGGGACGGACGCAGCATTGCTGCGTCTGTTCCTGCAATTTTGTATATTGAGGAAGGTGGTGCGTTTTGCGGCTATGGCAAATATTTTTCTACTTGAAGATGACAAAATTCTGAGCAAGGGTATTTCTATCGCCCTAAAAAAAGACGAGCATATGGTCACAGCAGTCTATGGGTATTTGGAAGCATTGAAGCAATACCAAAAACAAAAGTATGATTTGTTTCTGCTTGATATTAACCTGCCTGACGGCAATGGTTTGGAATTTTGTGAAAAAATTCGTGAAACATCGGAAACACCCGTATTATTTCTAACTGCTAATGATACGGAAGAAGATATGTTGGAAGGGTTTGGCGTGGGTTGTGATGATTATATATCAAAGCCTTTTTCTATCGAAGTTTTACGGAAAAAAGTATTGGCAGTTCTAAAACGAAGTGGCGTAGGAAAATTTCGTATGAAATACAGAGATTTAGAGTTAGATAAAGAAAAGTGTCTTGTTTTGATGAAGGGACAGGAAATACATTTGACCTCAACAGAATACAAATTGCTCCTTTATCTAATGGAAAACAGGGGAAGGGTTGTTACAAAGGCAATGCTTTTGGAACAGCTTTGGGATATAGATGGAAACTTTGTTGATGATAATACCGTGCGTGTGAATATTAAGCGGCTAAGGCAGAAACTGAATGATGAAAAGCAGGAATACATTGTAACAGTTTTTGGCATGGGCTACTCTTTTGGAGAATGACGATGAAGCATTTTGTGATTTATAGAAAACTGATTTTAATTATAGGTACTGCTACGGCGGTGGTATCTGTTGGTGTGTTCTTTTTTATGGAGGACATCCTTTTCCGTACGCTTTTTATCTCTTTTGCATTTGTATTTTTTGGGGGTCTGTTGTTCCTGCTGGACTTTCTGCACAACCGCTATAATGATAATCTGTTAGAGGAGATTACGCTGCTCATTGAAGCATTGGTAGAACAGCAGGAACGGACGGTCTTTTCAGAAGCTGAGGATACCCTGACCGCACGGCTGCAGCATCAACTTCTAAAACTCCGCAATATTTTAAAGGCACAGAATCAAATGCTGACACAGGAGAAAGAACAGATTAAAACTTTAATCTCCGATATTTCGCATCAAATTAAAACGCCCGTAGCAGCGGCAAACACCTTTGCACAGTTATTAGGTGATACAGGGTTATCCGATGAGGAGAGAAGGGAATATATTGCCACCTTGCAGATGTCCCTTGAAAAGCTGACTTTTTTGACAAACAGTTTGATTAAAATGTCCCGTTTGGAAAGTGGCATTATCCGATTAAAACCTGAACAAAGCAGTTTAAATGATATTGTTATGCAAGCGGTAAAAACGGTTTATGCCAAAGCAAGGGATAAAAATATTACGATTACCTTTGATTGTGGGCAGACCTTTGAAGCCCTGCTTGATTTTAACTGGACGGCAGAAGCTGTTACCAATGTACTTGACAATGCTGTGAAATATACACCAAGCGGAGGAGTTGTGGACTTGAAAATCACCGAATATCCATCGTATTTGCGATTGGATGTATCCGATAACGGAATTGGCATTCCTGAAGAAGAACAGGCAAAAATCTTCGGCAGATTTTACCGTGGAAAGCAGTCAGCAGGAGTTGACGGTGTAGGGATCGGTTTATATCTTACCCGTGATATTGTGAATAAGCAGAACGGGTATATCAAGGTGGCATCCGATGAAAAAGGTACGATATTTTCTTTATTCTTGAAAAAAGTTTAGAGAATAATAGTAATTCCAGATAAGTGTACGATATGAATTTGTCAAGATAGTAAATATAAAATAGAAAGATTAAATAAAACATGATAAATGGAGATGGATAATTTATGATTTCAGAATGGATAATTTGCCCGATTTGTGGCAACAAAACCCGTGATAGAGTTAGAGAAGATACTGTTTTAAAGAATTATCCTCTTTACTGTCCGAAATGTAAGAAAGAAACTTTAATAAATGCAAAGAAATTACATATAACCGTCATCAAAGAGCCAGACGCACAGACGCAGAGCCGATGAACTTGTGAGATAACCTCATAAGTCATCGGCTCTTTTTTTACATGAATATAGAATTTGACAAGTCCGCCAAATAAAAAAACGGTGTTTTGGTGGGCAATTTTGTCATGCTCAGATGGCTATTTTATCCCTCCAGACCTGTTTCAAGTTTGGAGGGATTTCTTATGTGTTGGTCTGATAACACTGTGCTGCTGATTTTAAGCAGCAGTTATTTACATACCGTTCGATAGAGATGAGAATAATCTGTTAAAAAAATTCTTATCTCCATTTGGGGAAATTATGTTCCAAAAGTAGATGTTAAATATCTATATAATAGAATTGTTATTTCTTATAACCGTAAGGGTTTGACAGCCTTTGCGGTTTTTCTTTTGTCGTTTTTTGTTGAATTAAGTCGTAAGCCTGTTTGTGGCGTAGGGTGTCGTTCACCGCCGATCAATCTGAAATTTCAAAAATTCAGATTGATTGGAGGAACAAAGAATGAATGAAAAACATCCTAACCGAAAAAAGGACAAGCATAACCCTTATACGCTGATGATTGTAGAGGGCAGATATTACCTCTCTTTTAAAAGATGGGCGGGGTGTTATGCAAAATATTGAAATAGAGAAAGTGCTGTATGACCTGTTTAACCGTTTTGAGCTTGAGGATATTTCCTATCTTAATCGGGTGAGCAGGCACATTGAACACTCCGAGTTGACAGAAAATCTCCTGAATGACCGAGTTTTTTATAAGGAAGAAAGTCTTGAGGAAACCGTTTCAAGGTGCATCGAATACGAACTGCTACATAAGGCAATATCAAAACTGCCCGAAACACAAAGACGCAGGCTGCTGTTGTACTTTTTCGGAGAGTTGTCCTATGAGCAGATTGCCAAGTTGGAGGGATGCACCAAAATGGCGGTTAAAGGAAGCGTTGACATTGCACTAAAGAAGTTAAAAAAACTTTTTGAAAAATTTTAATTTTAGCCTATACGAAACCGCTTTTAAGTGAGCAAACAGGTGAGAGGGATTAAATTCCTTCCACCTGTTTTGCTTTGTGTGGCGAAAACGGGAGTGATCCTTGACAACCGAATATCCATTCGCCAAATACTTCCTCTTTGTGATTGTGATGAGCATAAGCGTGTGCAGCGGTACGCCAAGACCTGTTAAGAAGCAGCGAGCGATGAAAGGGGGTGATCTCATTCATTACCGACTGAAAATATCGGATTGCTTCCGATTTCGCCATAACCCACAAAGAGAATAATGGTACTCCCGTCCAGTCACAGTCCGAGCGTGATAAAACCGTCGCAGGCAATGAGGGCGGCTCTGGCAGACCGTCAGAGGGGTGGAACTCCCGTGGTGTCAGTTCGCTACTGACCGTTTGGCGACTTCCCATAGCATTTCGGGGTGTCGAGGACAAATTGAAATGCTCCTATCATAAAGCCAGATAAAAGGTAGTCATAGGAACAGAGATTTTGCTTATACTCTCCCGACCTTAAATACTTCCTTTTGTTTGGCTGCCTACATAGGCAGAACATACCTGCCTAAATAAATCTGGGAGGTCAAACATAATGGAAAGAAAAATCAAGCGTGGAGATATTTACTACGCAAATCTAAATCCTGTTATCGGCTCGGAGCAAGGCGGAACAAGACCTGTACTTATCATTTCAAACGATGTCGGCAATAAGCATAGCCCTACGGTCATTGTCGCACCCATCACAAGCCGAATACACACTAAAGCAAAATTGCCGACACACACTTTAATCAATGATTTTGAAGGTTTGGATAAGAACTCAATTATCCTGTTTGAACAAATCCGCACCATAGACAAACAACGCCTGCGTAAATATGTTGGTATGCTATCCACAGTCATAATGGCAAGAGCCGATAAAGCTCTTGCCATTAGTATTTCTTTGAGGGAGGTCAATAATGAATGAAATTAAGGTAGATAAAAATGTAGCGGCTCTGAAACTCATTGAGATACTTCTTGAAAAAGGAATGATAAATCAAGCCACATATACAAATATCGTGAAACACGCAAATTCGCACATTTCACAGGCGGCTTGATAATCAGTACAATATATTCAGAAAAATGAATTGGAGGTATGCTTAATGAACACAGCAGTAAATGAATATAATTACAGATTTAAGCTCACAGATTATTCTCTGTTTGACAGAAACAGAGCCAGAAAAGTTGCTATTTATGGTCGTGTTTCAACAGAACACGAAGCACAGTTATCTGCATTGGAAAATCAGTTACAATGGTATGATGACCAAGTAAAATATCATCCGAACTGGACGGTCTGTGAACGATATATTGATGAAGGTATCACGGGAACACAGGCAAAAAAACGCCCTGCCTTTTTGAAAATGATTGAAGATGCCAAGCAAGGTAAATTTGATTTAATTGTTACCAGAGAGGTATGCCGTTTTGCACGAAATGTTGTGGATACCCTTGTTGTTACAAGAGAGTTAAAAGGCATAGGCGTTGAGGTGTTTTTTATCGACGATAATATTTGGACAATGGACGGAGATGGAGAACTGCGGCTATCTCTTATGGCAACATTGGCACAGGAAGAAAGTCGCAAGACTTCCGAGCGTGTAAAAGCAGGTCAGAAAATCAGCCGTGATAATGGTGTTCTCTATGGAAACGGTAATATTTTAGGTTATGACCGTGTTGGAGATACCTATGTTATCAATGAGGAACAGGCAGAAACGGTCAGAATGATATATGATTTGTATCTGCAAGGTTATGGCTCGATGAAAATCGCAAAGATTTTGACGGAGCGAAAAAGGAAAACAGCTTCTGGACTTATAAAGTGGAGCGTTTCAAATATTATGAGAGCGATTAAAAATGCCACTTACACAGGAACAAAGTGTTACAACAAATCCAGAAGCAATAACTTTTTAGAGCAGAAGCGAATAAACAATCTTGATATGTCCACTTATGAATATGTTGAGGGTGATTTCCCTTCTATTATTTCTCAAGAGATATGGAATAAAGCACAGGCGATAAGGGAAAGTAGAGTAAAACCTGTATGTGTATCGGCAGGGAAAAACACACATAGTAAGCGTGATTCACGAGATATATGGGTCAATAAGCTACGTTGTTCCTGCGGCTCATCATACCGTAAAAATAAATGGCATACGAAATTGGACGGAAAAACCTCTTACGGTTATCAATGCTACAATCAGCTTAACAACGGAATTAAACGGAAAAGAGCTGAAATCGGTTTAGATACTGAGGGATATTGTGACAGCAGAATGATAACCGATTGGAAACTCGATTTTATGGCAAAAGCTTTGTTAGAGCATCTCTGGACGGAGAGAAAAGAGTCTGTACTGATTGCGTTAGACCTTATTAAGTATTATTATAAGGAAGAAAAATCTAACGAAACTCAATCCGATACGGTAACGATACAGGCGAAATTGGATAAGGCAAATAGCAGACTGACTAACTTGATTGCTATGAGAGCTGATGGAGAGATTTCCAAGGACGAGTATCAAGCAATGAGAAGTCCTGTCGATGAAGAAATCAAGAAACTTCAAAAAAGCACTTGATGAAATTCCACAGGAAAAAAAGCAATCCGAAAGGATTGGATATAGAGGGTATCCGTTCCACTCTGAACAGCTTTATTGATTTTAGTGGTAGCACTATCAGCCACGATGTTGTCAATCAGTTTGTATATCTGATAACACCGACATCGGATACTACATTTGATTGGTATGTTAATCTGAATGGGACAGCAGATGTGAAAGCAACCTTTACAGCGGAAGGCAGAAAGAAAAACTGCATTATCAAATTGGAGGAAATCGAAAAGATTTCCTCGGTACATAGGGAAAAGAATGAGGACAATGCTCATTTCATTAAAAACCCCCATATTTTTACCTATCTGCACAGGCTGCTATCGCAGAGCAGGCAAAATAGACAAAGGTTCTAATTTAAAAGTCTATATATAATTTATGCAAGGGAAAGTATTTAGTACTTTCCCTTGTTTTTTATTGCCAATCTGCATTTCACACCCTGAAAACGACATTTCGCGCCAAGAGTATAGATTGTAGGCACTATATGTTGTATAATTAGTACCAGAAATACAAGTATATGTGATATGAATAGAGAACGAAGCACAGATACGATGTAGGTACTAAGGTATGGAGAACACATTTATGATTATAAAAAAGAAGAACATCCGTACAATTGTGATAACCTGTGCATTGCTAGGTATCATAATATTCAGCATTCATAGCTACAATGTATATATGAGCCGCCAGATATATAATGAGGGTACATCAAATGTCAAAGCCTCATACAGTCAGGTGAACCAGACCTTTAATATGTTTGCGCAACGCAACTGGAACGTTCTTTCTGACTGGAATGTTTATTTGACCAAAATACTTAATAACGACAGTGGTCTGCAGTGGAATGATTTTGTCAGGGAAAAGGAAAAGTGGCATTACAGTGATTTTACCTGTTTAATGAGAAGAATCAGTTTATCACCATAGAAGGCAGAAGCGGAGTGGCTGATAATGCAAAAGATGCATTCAATGAGCTTTTTAAGGCAAATGAGCCTGTGATATCCAGCTATATATCTACAAAGGGCGTGAGAAAGGTGCTTTTTGCATATCCGTCTGATGGGATTACTGTGGATGGAATTTCATATACGGGGCTTGCTGTGAGTTATGATAATACGGACGTGGAAAGGATGCTCGGAGACAAGGCCTATAAAGACCAAAGTGATTGTTATATTGTTGATTCTGCAGGAAATGTCATACTCTCAATCGAACCAAAGACAGAGATTGATGATATGGTTGATAATCTGATTAATTTCATAGGTGATAATGCAACAGATTACGATACAGATGATTTTTACGATGTAAAGACCAATATAGCTGATGGCAGTGATGGCTGTTTTGCATTTTCATACAATAAAAAAGATTATTATATGACATATCAGCCTACCGGAATAAAGGACTGGTCTATAGTAGGTATCGTTGAAGCAAAGGCTGTCAGCTCATTCATGTTTCAGGTGCAGTACAGTACAATTTTACTTATAGGCATAATGTTCATCTGCGTAATTCTGCTTATTTTTATGTATGTAATTAAGAATACCAGGCTTAAGCTTCAGAAGGAGAAGCTCACTGTCATGGCAGTATCTCATGAAAAGGAAATCTCTGATATGCTGTTAAACAGTCTGGCAAGAATTGTGGACAGATACGCACTGTGTGATATTGAAAATGATACGTACGAATATCATGAGAGACTGGCTCGAAAGCTTTATCCTGAGCGTGGCTGCTACAGTGATCTGGTGGAGGCTATATCAAACAGATACACCCTGCTTTCAGAGGATGAAAATAAAAAAATCTCTGAGCTGCTTTCTCTTGAAAATATTTATAGTCAAATTAAAAATGAGCATGATTATTTTAAATTTGAATGTGCAGAGAACAACAGCAAGCTATTTCTTTCAATGACCGTTATTCCGGCAAGATGGGAGGATGGCAGATTGACGCAGTATCTGCTTGTCTCGCAGAATATAGGCGAAAAGCATAAGATGGCAGATCTGGCAAACACGGATGTGCTTACAGAGCTATATAATAAGAGATATTTTGATACCATTATGAATATGAGAGTCCAGAGAGGAAAAGCATTTGCACTGATTTTTATGGATCTTGATTTTTTTCAAGCCGGTCAATGATATATATGGTCATCCGGCAGGAGATGAGGTTCTTTGTAATGTAGGAAAGCGCATTATAAACAGCATACGAACAGCTGATTATGCATTCCGTATTGGAGGCGATGAGTTTGCATGTATAATAGATGGAAATGCAGATGAAAAAAATTGCTTAGAGAGAATAGAGAGGCTTCAAAAAGTAATCTGCAATCCATATAACATACATGGTCATAAAATAAAAATCGGAGTAAGCTGTGGATATGCACTTTATCCGTCCGATGCTGACACGGTTGAGAGCCTGCTAAAGATAGCAGACAGACGTATGTATGCAGAGAAGGAAAAACATCATGCAGATAGAAGATAAAGATAATAGATAGAAGATAATAGGATAGAAGATTATCAATCAAAAAAGCTATGAGAGCCCGGTTAAAGGCTTTCATAGCTTTTATTTTTATGAGTGAGCACGAAGCTGTTCATTGACATATGTCTGGATATAATAATTATCCTCAGGCATCTGGCAGCCGACGATATATGTTCCCTCATTATTTGAGCAGCGGATTACATATCCCTCCAATACTGAGTGGTCAGCAAGCGCAAAGTCCTCTATCGAGATAGTAACCTTCGCTCCTTTATGATCCACGAAATAAGGATCCTTTGTCAAAAATGCAAAGCCGTTTGCACTTATATTGTCAAGAGTTCCTTTGAATGTGGTGTCTGTTCCTTTAAGCTTGATAGTGCAATTGTTTGATAAATCCATGCGAGGGTATTTCCTACGGTTCAAGATTTCAGGCTGCGTATTGACTGTTATCACAAGGTCATCTGTGATTGTGAGATCCTTCCAGCAGTACATTACATTGCCAACTGTAACACACAGATTGCAAGGTCTGGATGAGTCTACAGATAAGCCGCCTGATACAAGCTTAAGACAGTTTTCGCCAACAGCCTTTACTTCGCAATGGAACTCGTTGCCGGTCTGTACATCTGTCATAATCACTTTGGCCTTCATACCAGGGCGGATATCATCAAGTCCCATAAATCCACCGACTCCGAGCTCATGCATGAGAGACTGGATAACGGTCTCGATATTATTGATATTCGTTGCACTTTCATCATATTTACTGAGCATCTTGCGGCTTATCGCATCAGAAGCACCGATACATGAGGTCATGGTTTCTACGATGTCAGATACCTTTTCCATATTGTCGACAAGCTGCTGGTTAGATGCTTCAACCTCCTGCATTGCGGCATCGATTTCACGGATATGGCTTCCGAGCTTATGGGAATCCTTTGTGATCTTCTCTACATTTTCACCGGTCTGCATTACCTTTTCAAGAGTGAGCTGGATGAGGCGGAGCGTTTCTTCAATGGATGAGGTCATCTTTCCGGAAATCTCGTCAAGCCGTGAGAGCGCCTCGCTGATCTGACCGGATGAATTTCTTGTCTCAGTGCTTAATGTACGGATCTGTTCGGCAACAACAGCAAATCCCTTACCTGCTTCGCCTGCACGAGCAGCCTCGATAGAAGCGTTAAGAGCGAGGAGGTTTGTCTGATTTGAAATATTATCAATTGTTCCGGTTTCATTTTTAACCATCTCAAATTCATCTCTGAATGTAGTCAGGATGTTTTCAACCTCTGTAGAAAGCTCCGACATAGTTTTTGCTGTCTGGGCAAGACCTTCAAGGTCCTCAGAGCTGACCTTGGCATGCTTGCCTGATTCGGCTGTCAGGGAAACCATATCGTTTATCATGGCTGCAACATTTTCAACCTGTGAGCTTATATCGGTAGTCATTTCCTGGGAAGAAGCAGTGTGGGACTGAAGCTGCTTGTTATTTCCAGTAAGCTTATTCATTCCCTCAACGACAACATCTGAGCCATGCTTGTTTTCAGAAGCAAGCTCACGGACCACGGTTATACCGTCCATTATAGTGTTGCAAGCGGTTTTAACCTGCTCAACTGTTGTGACAACGCGATTCAAATCAGACTTTATGCTCTCGGTGAGTGCAGCATCGGACTCAGTCAGGTGACGCACCGACATGATATAGCCTATGTAGCAAAGTAAAAGACATGCTATCTGAAGCTGAAAGTTTTTATGATCTATAGCAGTGTTCTGACCCAGCACAAATATGTGAAATGCAATACTTGCAATAAGGCTTAGCATATTTGCAACAGCGCAGTAAATCATGAATTTTTCATCCTTAAATATTACAATAAGGCTGATTATCGGAAGTATGTAGGTAAATGCAATCGGTGAGGTTGTCGTACACAAAAGAAATACGTAAAAAATACCATATCCGATGACAAATGCAAGCCTGTAATGATCATTATCCTTCCCCTTCCTTTTTAGAAGTATGTCACCACACACGAAAGGTAGCCAGCATAAAATAACAAAAATGATATAATTACTGACAGAATAAGCGCCATTTGCTGTGTCGGTACCATAATTTGCGGTCAGCAGAATAGCAAAAACAAGCCATAATCTGCGGGCTTTGATATTCGCCTTTGCTTTAAAAATTTTTTCATCGTAACCCATATGAATTCTCCTGATTCGTAATAATATAGGTATATTTTACTATCATAGTACTATAATTACAAGGCATACTTAAGAATTTGAATGTATTTTGAATGTATAATTATGGTATTGTTTCTAAGTCTAAACTTTAATTGTTTTTTGCCTGTCAATCCGCTATACTAAAATTTAACTATATACTTACAGGAGGGCATAAAGCATGAACGTACTTCTGATTAACGGAAGTCCAAAAGGCAAACGAAGCAATTCGTTAAGGCTTGCAAACAGCTTTATAGAAGGCTTCAAAGAAGGATATAAGAGCAAAAATGAAGCGGTATCCATTGATGAAATGCATGTAGCCTCAATGAATGTAGGAGCGTGTAAGGGCTGCTTTGCATGCTGGCAGAAGACACCGGGAGTGTGCTGCATAAATGACGATATGCAGACTGTTATTGGGAAAATGCTTGAAGCGGATATTGTTGTGTGGTCGTTTCCTCTGTACTATTTTAGTGTGCCGGGAATACTAAAGAACGTGATTGACAGGCAGCTTCCCATGAGCCTGCCGTTTATGAGTACAAAGGATGACGGATACGGAAGCGGCAGCCATGATTGCAGATATGACATGGAAGGCAAAAGGCATGTGCTAATCTCTACCTGTGGCTTTTATTCTGCAGAGGGAAATTATGACAGTGTACTTCGGATGTTTGACCATTTTCTTGGAAAAGGGCATTATACAACCATATTTTGTGGTCAGGGTGAGCTGTTTCGTGTAAAAGAGCTGTCAAAGAGGACTGACGAATATCTGGCTACGGTAAAAAGTGCCGGGGCAGAATATGCCATCACAGGAAAAATATCTGAAAAAACAGAAGCGGCGCTCCATACTCTTTTATATCCAAGGGATGTATTTGAAAGTATGGCGGATGCCAGCTGGGGAATCAGCAGGACAACAGGAGAAAAGGAAGCGGATGACCTTGTTTTCACCAGACAGATGGCTGCATTATACAATAAGGATGCCTATGACGGAAAGGAACGCGTGCTTGAGATATGCTATACCGATTTGAAGCATACATACCAAATAAAGCTTGATGATAAAGGTAGTGAGGTGCTTACTGACCAAAGCCTTGCCGCGACTACACGCATAGATACGCCTTTTACGGTATGGTCGGCTATTTCCCGAGGCGAGATAGGTGGCGCAGAGGCTTTGGGAAAGCAGATGTATACGGTGACAGGTGATTTTTCCTTGATGGTAAACTGGGATAAATTCTTCGGAAGTACATCGGCAGTCAAAGAGGCAGAAAAAACATCACAAGGTGTGGAGGTACAGAAAAATCCATCCATGATGACAATGCTCATACCATGGATTACGTTTTGGATAGCAGTTTCTGTCAATACTGAAAAGGGTTCTGTGATTGCTCTTTTGGTGGCATCCGCTATACCTTTTATTATGAGAAAACATAAATTTGTAATATGGGATCAGCTCTCAATTGTTGCTGTTGCCATACTTTCTGCGATTGCAAGCCTGACAGGAGCAGGTGACATATCAACAGATATCGGATATCTGGTGTTTGGGCTGTTCTGGCTGGTTTCATGCCTGACAAAGGAGCCTTTATGCGCAGCATATGTGAAATACAATTATGGCGGTGAAGCCGCACATAAAAATCCTCTCTTTATGAAGACGAATTATATACTTGCGGCGGCATGGGGAGTATTATACGTGTTGACAGCAGTGTGGACATTTCTGCTGAAAAAGGCAGGTGTTGGAGCTGCACTTATTGTCGTAAACAATCTGATGCCTGTAATTGATGGGTATATTTACCGGATGGTTTGAAAAAATGGTATCCTGCAAGGCTCGCAAGAGGCTCAAAAAAGCAGTAATTCGTAAGATTTTTTTAATATTTTATGTATTCTATTTACTTTAGGTGGATAGAAGAGTACTCTTTAGAAAACGTACTCATAGTAGTGCTTATAAATAAAGAAAGAGGTATATCATAATGAAGAAAAAACTGATTACAATTGTAATAGGAGCTATGCTTTGCGCCGGCTTGTTTACAGGCTGCGGACAGAGCGATACAAAGCAGGATAAGGCAGCTGGCACTGAAAATGCAAAGCAGGCTGAGACCAGGGATGAAGGAGAAAATGACTCACAGGATGAGAAGGAGCTTACAGGAACAATCGATGACATAAAGGACTTCATGTTTGTAGTGACTGATGATAAGGATACACCATACAGCTTTACATTCGATGAGAAGCCTGACGGACTTGAGGGTGTTGCAAGTGGAGATAAGGTGACTGTTAAGTATACAGGTACTATTTCAGAGGTAGATCCGTTTGAGGGAAAGATAATATCTGTTGAGAAGGCAGAATAAGCTGCCATAATCTTAGATTGTATTTTGAATGTTAATCCGCTATACTATAGCTAAGTATAGTGGATTATTTTTGTGGAGGCTTTTATGGCAAATACTTTGAAGTTACCAGTTGGAATTGATGATTTTAAGAAATTGCGGGAATCGCATTTTTATTATGTGGATAAAACAAGACTTATTGAGCAGCTTTTATTAAACTGGAGTGAAGTGACACTTTTTACACGTCCGCGCCGCTTTGGAAAAACTCTTAATATGAGCATGCTTAAGAGCTTTTTTGATATTGGCACAGATAAAGCTTTATTTGATGGCTTATATATTTCAGGTAATAAAGAACTGTGTGATGAGTACATGGGAAAGTATCCGGTCATTTTCCTGTCATTGAAGGGTGTTGAAGGGAGTTCCTTTGATGATGCAAGATACATGATTACTGAGCTTATTGGGAAGGAAGCAGAAAGATTCAGGTTTTTGGAGTGTAGTGAGGCACTTTCTGAAAACGATAAGGATAGGTATAGGGCTTTCATTTCGCAGTGCGATGGAAAATATACGATGGACGCGCAGCTTCTTGTATCGAGTCTTCAGAGTCTGTCACAGTTATTGTGTACACACTATGGAAAGAAGACTATTATCCTTATAGACGAGTATGATGTTCCACTGGATAAGGCCTTCCAGAATGGCTATTATAAGGAAATGGTTTCGCTTATCAGAGGTCTTTTCGGGCAGGCACTAAAGACTAATGAATTTTTGCAGTTTGCGGTGCTGACAGGGTGCCTTCGAATATCAAAGGAAAGCATATTTACAGGACTTAACAATTTCAAGGTAATGTCGATTACAGATTCGCGTTTTGATGAGCAGTTCGGATTTACCGATAGTGAGGTAAAGAAGCTTTTGTCTGATTATGGTATGGATTCGCATTTTGACGAGGTAAAGGAGTGGTATGACGGATATCACTTCGGAAAGGCTGATGTCTACTGTCCGTGGGATGTGATTAATCATGTGGATCATCTGCGTGATGACGGTGATGCAAAGCCTCAGACATATTGGATAAACAGTAGCGGAAACAGTCTTGTGAGGCGTCTTATCAACAGGGGCTGATTCATCGACAAAGGATGAGATTGAGCGCCTGATTGCAGGTGAGGCGATTGAAAAGGTGATTCGTCAGGATCTGACCTATGATGAGATTGAGAACAGCATTGACAATATATGGAGTGTGCTTTTTACCACAGGCTACCTTACCAAAATCGGGGAGGTAAAGCTTCCTGATAGCGAAAGCTACGCTTACATGCTTGTCATACCCAACAAAGAAGTACGTGAGGTATTTGTCCTTCAGATTCAGGAATGGTTCAAGGCGGTTGTTCGCAAATGACAATGATACTATGAAGCTT
>ENA-OQEL01000328-OQEL01000328.1-human-gut-metagenome-genome-assembly--contig:-NODE-328-length-18057-cov-2.883045_pt1 | contig 18057 bp, 18 predicted proteins | sample MGYA00242796_ERZ504637 | MGnify/ENA primary metagenome ERZ504637 (study PRJEB26092, sample SAMD00036306) | human gut metagenome | host: Homo sapiens | study: EMG produced TPA metagenomics assembly of... | reverse complement strand
GGATTCACTGGGCTGCTGTTCTCTGCAAGGCACATCAGCACAAAGCGGATATGGTCGGCGTTTAGCTTCATAAAGCGGCTGCGCACCACCTCGGCAGGCTTATCATCTCCGGCAATGCGCAGCGTCTTGCGGTTGGTAGCGCAGGTGTCCACCAGCAAATCTACGATCTGATAGATGGTGTCCTCATCATCCGGGCAGAGCCGGAGCAGAAGATCTACCTCTAAAGACTGCGAAAAATATTCTTCCAGTTGTTCACGTTCGCTCATCCAGTCGTTTTCATCGGAATAGATAGGATCAGTATCGGTTATCTCTGTATTATTTCTCTCAGTCTTATTACATCGTAGTTTGGCCGGGTCTTGAAGCGTATTCTGAACGGTTCCAGAATCGTCATTATCACGATTCAAGTAGGGCGTTTTTGACGATTCTGACGAAAAATTCTTCACATAGATGAGGTCGGGCTTGCCCAGCCCCCTCCGTTTGCGTTCGATCAGGCCGTACTCTTCCAGTTCTCGCAGCAGCTTGGTGGCCTTTTTATCGGCACAGCCCAGTGAATCCTGCACTTCCTGCACGGTATAGATGATGAACACCCGCCCAGCCTTGTCCAACCAACCATTCCGGGCTGACAGGCTCATGCGGTCAAGCAGGATACCGTACAGGGTTTTGGCATCTGTGGAAAGCGGTTGGAAGCGGCTATCCTGAAACAACAGCTTGGGAATCCGGTAGAAGGAGAACAGCTCGCTGGACTGCCCATAGAAGTAATCAAGGTCTGCGGTTCTTGTCGGCTTTTTTTCGGGCATAGAGAATATCCCATTTTTCAGGTGTGGAACGGAATACATTGACCTGCTTCTTATAAGGGCAGTGGGCATACAGGCAGGTGCGGAACTTGAAATCGGGCCGATAGTACGGGCACAGCTTGCAGCTGTCCGGGGCACGGTCAGAACCTTCTCCAGCGGCGATCACATGGTGCATGGAGTGCTGAACATGGCGCAGAGCTTCGTTTCGCTTGTGGCTCACTTGGCATCACCTCGTTTCTCCAGCGGTGCCATCAGGTCTTTGTAGCAGGGAACCAGCACACAGGGCTTTGCCCGCTTGTAGGGGCACCCTTCGCACTTGCTGGGGCCTTTGGGCGGCTCGATCAGATAGTAGCAGTTCTCTTTGCCGAGAACGCAGCCCTTCTTTCGGTTCTTCCAGAAGAAGCAGTGCCGGCAATCTGCCGGGCGGGAAGCATGGTAGCGGATACCGTCCATCGTGACGGTCAGAACTTTTTTCATCGGTAAACCCTCCTTTGGTGGATTCGGGAAGTTCAGCCCGAAAACAAAAAAGCGCGTTCCTCTTTCTGTTCCGAGAGAACAGCGAGTGAACGCGCTATGTATGGAGAAAAGTGTTTTACACGGTTTCGGGCAGGAATGTGGAAAATAGATTTACACAGTTTATCTTGTATTTACATGGATTTACAGGAAAGCGGCTACCAATTTTAGCAGAGAGCCGGAAAACGGAGTTCAAAAGGTGCTTTATGGGGCTTCATTAGCTGGAAACCGGATTTTATTAGCTGAAACCGAAAATTCTGCTAATGGCATTAGCTGGCTAATTTTGGTGATAGGTTCAAAATGAAAAATGCGAAGATCGTCTTTCACATGGAAAAATGACCTTCGCATTTTCTTAAAGGGATACCCCAGACAGGATTCGAACCTGCGGTCTCCTCCTTAGGAGGGAGGCGCTTTATCCAGCTAAGCTACTGAGGCATATTATGTATTATCGTTGATTTTTTGAAATTCAACGCGCTTGGAAACGAATATGCAGAATGATTTTCACATCGAAGTGACCGACTGCGTTGCAACCGGAACGGTGTTAAACTTGTTGCATCAAAATTTGTTGAGAAAACCGTGATTCTCGGTTTTGCTTTTGAATAGAGCAATCACTTCTGCACCCAAGGTATCAGGTTGACCGAATTCTTAGGAGGCTTGCGCTCTATCCATCTGAGCTACGGAGACGAATGCCCTATTATAATACAGCATTTTGCGGATAAAATCAAGTTGAACCGGAGGGCAAAATGGTGTATGCTATAGAGGAAATGAAAATAGCCGCGGCAGGCTTTGCCGCGTGCGGAGGAACTTATGGAAAAGGCAAAAGGGAAAAAGCTGTTTTACCGCCCGGCGGGCAAGCGCAAGGGGATGTATACGCCTACGCAGATCATCTGTGTGAGCTTTGTCATCGTGATCGCGCTGGGCACCTTTCTGCTCAGCCTGCCTGTTGCCAGCAAGCATGGGCGGCTGGATGTACTGGATGCCATGTTCACCGCCACAAGCGCTACCTGCGTTACTGGTCTGATCGTGCGGGGATACCTGGACCCGAGTTCACCTACTTTGGGCAGGCGGTGATCCTGCTGCTCATTCAGGTGGGTGGTCTGGGGTTGGTCACCCTCACCAGCTTCTTCGCGCTGGCTATGCGGCGGCGCATGGGCTTCCGCGATCTGCGGCTGCTGGGAGAAAGCGTCTCAGCGGACGGATATGCGCAGGCCAAGGACGTGCTGAAGATCGTGGTGGGACTGGCTGGCCTGTTTGAAGGCGTTGGCATTGTGCTGCTGCTGTTCGCCTTTGTGCCGCAGTTCGGGCTGGAAGGCATCTGGGTGAGCGTGTTCACGGCCATCTCGGCTTTCTGTAACGCGGGCTTTGATCTGTTTGGCCGGTTCGGCCAGTATTCCTCACTGGCACCCCTATGTGAACAATTACTATGTTCAGGCCGTTGTGATGTTCATGATCATTTCCGGCGGTCTGGGTTTCATGGTATGGGTGGAGATCGGTCAATACCGCAAAAAGCACCGGCTTTCCCTGCAGGCCAAGGTGGTGCTGAGCTTCTCGGTGATCCTGTGGCTCGGCGGCGCGGCGCTCATCGCGCTGATGGAGTGGAACAATCCTGCCAGCATGGGGCGGGCTCTCTGTGCCCGGCAAGCTGATGGCGGCACTGTTCCAGTCGGTGTCCACTCGTACTGCGGGCATGAATACCATCGACCTTGCGGCCTGCGGCCCCATCACCAAACTGCTGATGAGCGCGCTGCAGTTCATTGGTGCGGCACCCGGCTCTACCGGCGGCGGCGTGAAGGTGACTACGTTCGCTGTGATCATCCTGACGATCCGCAGTGTGGCTCAGGGCCGCGACGACTGTGTGATCGCAGAGCACCACATCGAGTCCAAGACGGTTTATCGTGCTTTGACCATTATCGTGCTCGGCGGGCTGGCGGCGGTTGGCTCGGCCGTGGTGGTGTTCTATAACACCTCGGACGCGGTGTCGGTCATTGACGCTATTTTCGAGTCCTGCTCTGCCTTTGGCACAGTTGGCCTTTCGGTGGGCGTTACCGCTCAGCTGAACCGGGGCGCAAAGATCCTGTATATGCTGGTCATGTTCATGGGCCGTGTCGGCCCGGTGTCGCTGGCCATGAGCCTGACAGCAAAGCCGGACGACAACAAACGGAAGATCATGCCGGTGGGGCATATCAACGTTGGTTAAACGATTTGAATGCCCTCCTAGAGTTGCGGCTCCCGAGCATCCACTTCATGCCTTGAGCGGCATTCGTGTCTTGCTGGCCGCGGCCCCAACAACTCCTCCCTGCTTCTGCCGCAGGCAGCGGTCGTCGTCGTTGTACTCTGGGCATGTTCAGTGGAATTTGATTTTTATTTTTCGCATTTGTCGCAGCCCTGACGCTTGTCAGGGCGAATCCCTTCCATCTGCTAACGCAGACCGCTCGCCTGCTTGAAAGCCCCACTGGGGCTTTCATTGCTACGCAACCGCAGGGCTGCTCCAAATGCATTTTCACGAGTGGAGTCGTAGAGATAAGCGTCAGAGTATAACAAAAGTGGGTGCTATCCGAAAATAGCACCCACTTTTTTGTATATTGAAAAATAAAATTTACTCTGCGTACAGCTTTATGATGTTCAGCAAGATCTCAGTGCAGCGGTCCATGCGCTCAGCGGTGATGCACTCGCATACGCCGTGGAAATTGAAGCCGCCGGTGCCCAGATTGGGGCAGGGCAGGCCTTTCCAGCTCAGCATAGCACCGTCGGTGCCGCCGCGCACCGGAATTTCCTCCGGTTCCAGCCCGGCCATGCGGGTGGCCTTGCGGGCGGTCTCTACTAAGTGGAAATGCGGCTTGATTTTTTCCAGCATGTTGCGGTAGCTGTCCTTGATCTCCACGGTCACGGTGCCTTCGCCGTACTTTCCGTTCAAAAATTCGGCAATATCCAGCATGTTGTCCTTCTTGAACTGCAGCTTTGCGGCATCGTGGTCGCGCAGGATGTAGCCCAGCTTTGCGGTGGTCACATCGCCGTACATCTGGCACAGGTGGTAGAAGCCCTGACGGCCCTCGGTAGTCTCCGGCCGGGCCGTGACGGGCAGAGCACCGTGGAACTCCATTGCTACGTTGGAAGCGTTGATCATGGTGTCCTTGGCGGTGCCCGGGTGCACTGAGAAGCCGCGGATGGTCACGGTGGCGGAAGCGGCGTTGAAGTTCTCGTACTCAATGGAGCCGGCATCGCCGCCGTCCACCGTATAGGCAAAGTCGGCACCGAAGCCCGGAATATCGAACAGCTCTGCACCCTCGCCGATCTCTTCATCCGGAGTAAAGGCGATACACAGCTTGCCGTGGGGCAGGCCTTTTTCCTGAATGGTCTCAACAGCGGTCAAAATTTCGGCAATACCGGCCTTATCGTCGGCACCCAGCAGGGTGGTACCGTCTGAGGTGATGAGGGTCTCGCCCTTCATGGAAGTAAGGAAGGGGAACACAGAGGGCTTCATCACCATGCCGGTGGCGGGCAGAGTTACGTCGCCGCCGTTGTAGTTTTCCCACACAACGGGCTGCACATTCTCACCGCTGGCATCGTCGGCAGTGTCCATGTGGGCGATCAGGCCCAGAGCGTGTTGATCCTCACAGCCGGGCGTGGCAGGCAGGGTGCCATAGACGTAGCAGTGCTCGTCCACATGGGCATCCGTCCATGCCAAGGGCCTTCATCTCATCCACCAGCTGGCGGGCAAGGTCAAAGCTCCCGTTCAGCGGAAGGGTGCGTACCGGAGTTTTCGTCCGAGGTGGTATGCACCCGGACATAATTCAAAAGCCGTTCCATAAGCGCGCATAAGGCACACTCCTTTTATATTTCAGTGATGTATACTTCTCAGTTCCTTTATCATAACCTCTTTTCCGACAATTTACAACTGTTTTGCGCGCATTCATATGGAGAGATGAATCCTCATTTTTAAGGTGAACAAAATTCACGCAATAAAATGCATCCATCTGTGCAGAACGTGCTACAATAGGTACAAAATAAGCCGGGAGGGAAGTTTTATGGCAACAAAAGTCTTTTTTTACACCCTGCGCCCCTACGATGAGCTGGGCATCGCGCAGCGGCTGGCACCGCAGCTGGATGTTGAGTTTGGCTCTACGCAGGAGTATCCCACGCTGGAAAATGCTGAACTGGCAAAGGGCTATGATGCCGTGTCGGTAACGCCCTGTGATATGAGCGCGCCCATGGTCAAGCGGTTTCACGAGCTGGGCGTAAAGTCCATCTGCTGCCGTTCCATCGGCTATGACCACGTAGACCGCGAGACGGCCCGGGAACTGGGCATGAAGGTGGCCAATGTGGACTACCCGCCAAACGGCGTTGCAAACTTTGCCATTATGCTCATGCTGATGAGCCTGCGCAAGGCAGGGCACATCCTCAAGCGCGGCGAAGCGCAGGACTACTCCCTGCAGGGAAAAATCGGCCGCGATATTTCCACCTGCACTGTGGGTGTGATCGGTACGGGCCGCATTGGCCGCACGGTGCTGCAGCATCTGTCCGGCTTTGGCTGCCGCCTGCTGGCCTACGACCTGTACCCCAACGACGAGGTAAAGAAGATCGCCGAGTATGTGCCGCTGGAGACCCTGCTGGCGGAAAGCGATGTCATCACTCTGCACACCAACGCTACGGAGGAGAATCACCATCTCATCGACACCAAAGCAATTGAGCGCATGAAGCCGGGCGTGACCATCATCAACACCGCCCGCGGCAAGCTGATCGACAGCGATGCACTGATTGCCGGGCTGGAAAGCGGCAAGATTGGCGCGGCGGGCCTGGACGTGCTGGAAAATGAGAACGGCCTGTACTATTATAATCGCATGGGCGATGTGATCCCGAACCCGGAGCTGGCGGCTCTGCGCAGCATGCCCAATGTGATCCTGACCGACCACACGGCTTTCTACACCCACGAGGATGTGGAGAGCATGGTGCGCGGTGTGCTGGAAAGCGCGGTTGCCTTTGAAAAAGGCCAGCCCACCCGGCATGATGTGACGGACCTTTTGATTTTGTCCGGCAGACGATTTTGAAATGGCCACCGTTGCACTCTGGTCATCTTCAACGGAAACAGTATTTCTGAATAGAGCAGATCCCGGCAGACTACGGTCTGCCGGGATCTGCATTTTCACGGGAGGGGGTGCAGCGGAAAACGGCATTCCGTTTGTTTGAAGCATCTGCCGGTTGGGACCCTTCCGGTGAAAAAGGGATTCCTGAAAATCCGCAGATTTTCAGGAATCCCCAATAAAAAATAATTATTCCGCTAAAAATGCTCAGAGCAAAGCGGAGAGCATTCAAATGGTAATCAACCCAGACTGATGCCCATGCGGCGGGCGACGGTGAGCAGGTCGCAGTTCTCCGGCACGTTGCGGGTCTTGCCTGCAATGTCGGCCAGACGGTTCTCGGTGACATGGCGGTTCACCATGGCAACGGTCACGCCGTAGCGCTCGATCTCCACCAGCTTTGCCGCATAGCTGCCGAACTGGGTGGCCAGCACACGGTCGTAGGCGCTGGGGCTGCCGCCGCGCTGCATGTGGCCCGGGATGCACACACGGGGTCTCCATGCCGGTTTTTTTCTGCACGGCCTGTGCAATGCGGTTGGTGGCGGTGGTGCCAAAGTCCTGCCTCGGCGCGCTTTGCCATCCGATTCCTTGCGCTTCATGCCGGCTCCTCGCAGTTGATGGCACCCTCGGCCACAGCGATGATGGAGAAGTTGGAACCCTTCTTTGCGCGGCGTTCCACGGCAGAACACACACGGTCGATATCATAGGGCTGTTCCGGCAGCAGAATAATATCTGCACCACCTGCAATGCCAGAGTACAGCGTCAGCCAGCCTGCCTTGTTGCCCATGATCTCAATGCACATCACGCGGCTGTGGCTGCCTGCGGTGGTGTGGATGCGGTCGATCACATCGGTGGCAATGTCCACGGCGGTGTGGAAGCCGAAGGTTACGTCGGTACCATAGATATCGTTATCAATGGTCTTGGGCAGGCCGATGATGTTCAGACCCTCCTGCGAGAGCAGGTTTGCGGTTTTGTGGGTGCCATTGCCGCCCAGGCACAGCAGGCAGTCCAGCTTGGCTTCCTTGTAGGTCTTTTTCATGGCGGCAACTTTATCAATGTTGTCGTCCTCCACCACACGCATCATCTTAAAAGGCGTGCGCTTGGTGCCCAGAATGGTGCCGCCCAGCGTCAGGATGCCGCGGAAATCGTCCTCGCACATCTCCTTGTAGTCGCCGTTGATCAGGCCGCTGTATCCGTTCAGGATGCCAATGATCTCCACGTTATCGCCCATGCGGGCATACAGTGCTTTTGCTACGCCGCGGATGGTGGCGTTCAGACCCGGACAGTCGCCGCCGGAGGTCAGGATTCCAACACGTTTTTTCATTCAAAAGCCCTCTTTCATTTGGTATTCAGCGCCGCGCGTTCTGCCTTTCAAAGTCAGTCTGCCCGGAGACCTACCTGTTTATAGTATAAGATTATTCCGGATGGGGGCCGCTGTCAAGAGAAGCGCAGAAAATTTACACGCTTCCACGGTGCATTTCTGCGGGCAGGAGAACAGCGGGAAAACTTTTGCAGAAAAAATAAAAAAATGGTTGACAAGCGCGGGCCTTTTGAGTATAATATCCCTTGTCAGCAGCGCACGGCGCGGCAGACAAACAGAATAATGGGGATTTGCATAGTGGTAGTGCGGTAGACTCTGACTCTACTTGTGGGAGTTCGATTCTCTCATCCCCAACCAAGAAAACCGCAGTCTCAACTGGCTGCGGTATTTTCGGGGCATAGCGCAGTTGGTAGCGCGCCTCGTTCGGGACGAGGAGGCCGTGGGTTCAAATCCCGCTGCTCCGACCAAAAAGAACCAGTACACATTCAGTGTACTGGTTCTTTTTTGTCTCCGCGCGGGATTTGAACAGGGCGGCGGTGCGAAGCACCGCAAACAAAGGCCATAGTATGGCTTTGTTTAGCCCGCGGGTTCCACCGGTCTAGGAATGTCTAACAGGGTGCATGCTGCTAGGAGCAGCGGGATCTGCAACCCGAAAAGTTTTGACTTGTGTTCTAAAATATGATATACTGGAAAAGCAAAGCCATATTTGGCTGCAGAACGGACTAAAAAAAGCGAGGAAAAACAGAAACTATGCAGGAAATAAAAAAGAAAAAAACGGGCGGTCGCGCTTTTTGTGATCGTTCTGATCTGCCTTTGCGGCTGGTGGGCTGTGCGGAAAGAGGGGTTCTTTCTGGATGAGATCTACTCCTACGGCCTTGCAAACAGCAGTTATGTTCCGATTTTTAAGCTGGCTCCATGGTGGAGAACAGGTGGCAAACGGCAAGCTGCCGGAGGCAGTGTTCACGCAGAGCGAGTTTCTGAATTATGTTGCCCCGCAGGGAAGCACACGGTTCGACTATGCGTCGGTCTACTATAACCAGACGCAGGACGTTCATCCGCCGCTGTTCTACTTTTTGCTGCACACGGTGTGCTCATTATTTCCGGGCAGCTTTACAAAATGGACGGGTCTGGGGATGAATTTTGTGCTGCTGGGCGGCACGCTGGCAGCGCTGTATGCGCTGGGCATGGAGCTGTTTGCAGACTGGAAAAAAGCATTGTTCGTCTGTGCATTGTATGCGTTCAACCGTGAAATGATCTCGAATGTGACGATGGTGCGCATGTATATGCTCATGACCTTGCTGACGATCCTGCTTGCGCTGCTGGTGGCAAAGTCTCTTCGCAGGCCGTCTGTGCCCAAATATCTTCTGATCGGTGTAACCATCTATCTTGGCATGATGACCCAGTATTTCTTTGTGGTCTATGCCTTCCTGCTGTGCGCAGCATATGACCTTTACCTGATGTTCCGGCGCGAATGGAAAAATGCTGCTGCATTTTCGTTTCCGGCACTTGCGGGCGTTGGCGGAATGCTGCTCACCTTTCCGTGCTGGTATGCACAGCTGCACTCGCAGGATACGGTTTCGCTGGAGTCAACAGCAAACAATCTGCTGGATCTGGCGCAGTACCCCAAAGGCCCGCTGGAGCTGATCGGCTGGAGCATCGTCGGTTTTGCTGTAGGCGCAGGCATTATGGCCGTGCTGACCCTGACGAAGCTGGGGCAGCGCTGGCTGCCGGGCAAGTTGCGCGGCACTACGCTGATCCCCGGGGATGTCAAGCTGATCACGGTCCCGGCGCTTGCTGCATTTCTGGTTATCGCGGTGATCTCGCCGTATAAGTCGCTGCGGTATGTGTACCATCTGCAGCCGCTGGAAGCGTTGTTTTGTGGCTGCGGCCTTTTCTCCATCTGGATACGCTGCGTGCAGGCACCAGAAAGCGCATTCTGCAGACTCGTGTGCCTTGCAATGGTCGTGCTTGCATTTGTGATCGAGCCGGAGCGCATGTACAGCGGTACTTATAAGATAGACAAAGAACTGGAACAATACAGTCAGGCCGCCTGCGTGGATATTACCGGGGACCTTGGCAGTTTCACTTCCGGCGTGCAGGAGCTTCTCAAATTTCAGGAGGTCTGTGTGGTGCCGGACGATTCCAGTGAGCTGCTGGTGCAGTATAACACCGGCGAAAATGATACGCTGGTGCTGTTCATTGGAGGCCGGGGGCTGTGGCAGTTCGTGACGGCAGAACAGGTGGAGCAGATCACGGCCCAGAACATGGAAACTGCGTGGAACGTTGCCCGACAGGGCGGCTATGAGGATGTTTCGCTGCTGGCAACGCAGGAGTTTGAACAGATCTTTGTTTTGAAAAAGTGAACGCTTTGCGGCACAGCAGAAGGGAAAACTGCCTTTTTTGCGCGTGCTATATCGTTTTAAGGTAAAGTGTGCTAGAATAGTACCATCAACGATTCAGGAGGGTATCCCATGCTCAAACGACTGCGCAAAGCGCACCCGATCTTATTCTGCGTTCTGGCAGAAGTGGTCTTTCTGGCAAGCCTGTTCGTAACAGATCTTGTCTTTACCATTGCATTGGTTCTTTTTCGGGCGGATTTTGCGTCCATTGATACATACCTCTACAGCACTCTGCAGGAGCTGGTGGGGGCCATGGTGGCAGTGCTGTTTCTGGTACGGACAGACCGTGCTGGGCTGCTGCGCCGCCGCGGCAGCGGCTTTTTCAATGGCCTGCTGGTGGGCATGTACCCGCTGGTGTTCATTGGCTACAATGCCTTTGGGTCGCTGGTGCTGGGCCGGCCGGAGAACGGTGTGCTGCAGCCTGCGGCACGCATCTGCACCTTCCTTGTCAGCATGGCCATGGTGGGTGTGGCCGAGGAATTCATCTTCCGCGGTGTCATTGCCCAGACCCTGCTGGAGCACTTTGGCACCAGCCGCGCCGGTGTGTGGAAGGCCTGCCTTTTGTCCGGTGTGCTGTTTGGTGCGGCGCACCTGACCAATATCCTCAGTTCGGCACCCTTCGGTGTGCTGATGCAGTGCGTGTTTGCAGCATCGCTGGGCACTCTTTTTGCGGCGATCTACTTCCGCACCGGCAATTTGTGGGTGACGGTATTCCTGCATGGTGCCATGGATATTTCGTCCATGCTCATCGGTGGGCTGTACGGCACCACTACCGTGGCCGATGCGGTGAGCGGCTACGATGCATCCATGCTGCTTTCGGTGCTGCTGTATCTGATCCCCACCGCAGTTCTGCTGCGCAAAAAGAAGCTGCCGGAGGTACAGCTGTACTGGCACCAGTACGTAAAAAAATAAAGGCAGGATGCAAAAAATATCCTTGCATTTTGCACAGGGTTCTGGTATACTGTATCTGTTACCGTGGTACGGGGTTGGGAGTATGCCCGCTTTTTGGGAATGCCGTTTCCCGCCGCTGTTCCATTGGCACATAAAATTTTATAAAGAGGTATGTAACTATGAACAAGCAGGAAGTTATGGCCAAAGTCGCTCTGACCGAGAAGGACACTGGCTCTCCCGAAGTGCAGGTCGCTCTGCTGACCGCTCACATCAACGAGCTGAACGAGCACCTGAAGAAGAACCCGAACGATCACCACAGCCGCCGCGGCCTGATGAAGATGGTTGGCCGCCGCCGCAATCTGCTGGCTTATCTCCAGAAGAAGGACATCGAGCGTTACCGTGCTCTGATCGCAACTCTGGGTCTGCGTAAGTAATTTAAACAGAGGGCAGGTACCGCAAAGGTGCCTGCCTTTTGCTTTTGTATACAAATGGCAGCGGCTGCGTATTGCAGCAGTAAATCGAACGCCTGTGCCCCGAATGCTTTTTCATGGCGCGGACGGCTCACATCAACGGCAGAGACATTCCCCCGGTGGGGGGAAATATCTCAAACAAAACCGGATGTGAACGGCACGGACGCTGGATTTATTGCTATGATGCGCGTGCCACCGCCTTTTTGGATAGAAAAAATCCGAAAAAACAAGGAGGCAAAACAATGGCAATTGAATTTGGTTCCCGCAGAGAGACCTTTGAGAATTTCAAGGTCTACGAAACCATGCTGGCAGGCCGCCCGTTCAAGGTCGAGATGGGCAAGATGTGCGGCCTGTCCAACGCCAGCGCCATGATCCGCTACGGCGAGACCTGCGTTCTGTGCAATGTGGTCATGAGCCCCAAACCCCGCGAAGGCGTGGATTTCTTCCCGCTGAACGTGGAGTATGAGGAAAAGCTCTACGCGGCAGGCCGCATCCCCGGCAGCTTTATGCGCCGTGAGGGCCGCCCCGGTGAGCGCGCCATCCTGACCAGCCGCGTGGTGGACCGCCCCATGCGCCCGCTGTTCCCCAAGGAGATGCGCAACGACGTGTGCATCACCATGACCGTCATGAGTCTGGACCCCGACTGCAGCCCTGAGATCGCCGGTATGATCGGTGCTTCTCTGGTCACTGCCGTGTCCGACATCCCGTGGAACGGCCCCATCGGCGGCGTGCAGGTGGGTCTGGTGGACGGCGAGATCGTGCTGAACCCCACGCAGGAACAGCGCAAGGTGAGCGACCTTTCCCTGACCGTTGCCGCCACCATGGATAAGATCGTCATGATCGAGGCCGGTGCCAACGAGGTGGACGAGGACACCATGCTGAACGCCATCAAGGCCGCTCACGTGGAGATCAAAAAGACCATTGAGTTCATCAACCGCATCGTGGCCGAGCGCGGTAAGAAGAAGATCGATTTTCAGGTGGTGGGTCTGGATATGGACGTGTTCCACGCCATCCAGAACAAGTATCTGGACGACTTCAAGGCCGCTATGGACACCGACGACAAGAATGTGCGCGATGCCGCTCTGCTGCCCATCATGGACAAGATCGCCGAGGAGTACCCCGACCTGACCGCTGCAGACCTTGATCTGGTCAGCTACAAGATGCAGAAGTTCGTGGTGCGCCGCTGGCTGCTGGACGAGGGCAAGCGCGTGGACGGCCGCGGCATCAACGAGATCCGCCCGCTGGCTGCCGAAGTGGGCATCCTGCCCCGCGTGCACGGCTCCGGCATGTTCACCCGCGGCCAGACGCAGGTGCTCACCACCTGCACTCTGGGCGGCACCAAGGACAACCAGCTCATGGACGACCTGACCGACGAGCAGACCAAGCGCTATATCCATCACTACAACTTCCCGCCGTACTCTGTGGGCGAGGCCCGCGCACCGCGCAGCCCCGGCCGCCGCGAGATCGGCCATGGCGCACTGGCAGAGCGTGCTCTGGTGCCCGTGCTGCCCTCTCTGGAAGAGTTCCCCTACACCATCCGCTGCGTGTCTGAGGTGCTCTCCTCCAACGGTTCCACCTCTCAGGCATCCATCTGCGGCTCTACGCTGGCCCTGATGGATGCTGGCGTGCCCATCAAGGCACCCGTTGCCGGCATTTCCTGCGGCCTGATCACCGAGGGCGACCGCTGGATGACCATGCTGGACATTCAGGGCGTGGAGGACTTCCACGGCGATATGGACTTCAAGGTGGGCGGCACCCGCAAGGGCATCACCGCCATCCAGATGGACATCAAGATCGATGGCCTGACCTACGACATCATTGCCGAGGCTTTCGAGAAGTGCCGCAAGGGCCGCCTGTATATTCTGGACGAGATCATCAAGCCGGTGATCGCAGAGCCCCGCCACGAGCTGAGCCGCTACGCACCCAAGATGTTCAGCATGATGATCCCCACCGATAAGATCAAGGACGTGATCGGTAAGGGCGGCAAGGTCATTCAGGACATCTGCGCTACCTGCAACTGCAAGATCGACGTGCAGGAGGACGGCCATGTGTTCGTCTCTGCTGTGGATCAGGAGGACGCAAAGCGCGCCATCTTTTACCATCAAGACCATTGTGGAAGACCCCGAGATCGGTGCCATCTACAAGGGCAAAGTAACCCGCCTGATGAACTTTGGTGCCTTCGTTGAGATCGCACCGGGCAAGGAAGGTCTGGTGCACATCTCCAAGCTGGACACCAAGCGTGTGGAGCGCGTGGAGGATGTGGTGGCTGTGGGCGATGCCATCGTGGTCAAGGTGACCGACATCGACCAGCAGGGCCGTATCAACCTGAGCCGCCGCGATGCCATTCTGGCGCTGGAAGCCAAGCGCGCCGAGCAGCAGGCACAGCAGCAGTAAACCCTGACTGCATAAAAGAAACCGAAAAAGAGACCCGATGCAGATGCATCGGGTCCTCTTTGTTGTATCAGAATAAAAATTATACTGTGCGGTATTTTGCGATCAGCGCCCAGCCGATGCAAACAGGCACCCAACCCGCTGACAGCCAGCACCGGCACGGGCCAGTTCAGCTGACCGGTCTGCGGCAGACCGCTCATTACCGGGTTATCCGGGTGGCCCTGGCAGAACGGGCTGTCTGGATTACCGGGTGCTACCGGATGATCCGGATGGCCCGGGGCCACGGGATTGTCCGGATGGCCCGGAGCCACGGGATTGTCCGGATTACCGGGAGAGACCGGGTTATCCGGGTTGTCCGGCGGGGTAGGCGTATCAGGATAATCGGGCGTAGGCGGGGTAGGGGCGTAGGCGGCGTGTCCGGCTTGGTGGGGGTGTAAGCACCCACCTTGGGGCTGGCATCTACCGCATAATTCCACTTGCCATCCTCCGCCATGGGCAGAGAGACAAGGAACGGATTGATCGGCTCATAGCCCTTGGAAGCCTCGGTCTGCACGATCAGATACAGGCCCAGCTCCAGACCACGGAAGGTCACGTTGCCGTCCGCATCAATGGTCTTTGTGGTGCCCTCGGCGCTTTGGGGCAGATACTCCTGCAGCTGGGCCGCAAGGGTGCTGTCGGTCAAATCACCCAGCGCAATGCCGCAGCCGTAGAAATCGCCGCAGTATTCGTAGCTCAGGTTGCCGTTTTGGCGCTTTACCTCGGCCACACGGTACAAAGTGAGCTTGCCGCCGCTCAGCGCCTTATCGTTGGCGCTGTCGTACAGCGTAACGCGGATGGTGCCGGTAGTGGGATTGCCGCTGCTGTCCACCAGCTTGATGTTTGCGCTGGTGGCAAGGGCAGGCAGCGCACTTGTTACCAGAAGGCACAGCACCAAAAGCAGGGCCGCAGCGTGCTTTTTGAGATCAGTGCGTTTCATGTTTTTCACCTCTTGTAGATTTGCGTTTGCGGTTGGAGAACAGCAGCCAGAGCAGCAGCACCAGCAGCAGGGGCAGTGCCATGATGGGAGCTGTGATGATCGGTTCGATCTTGATGGCATCGGCTGTTACACGGATGTGCTTGAGCTTGTCCGGCGTTTCGATGCGCCGTCCCCGCACCAGAAGGCGGTGGGAGTTGATGCCGTAGGGGGTGCAGGTCATCAGGGTGACGTAATCCTTGCCGTCCACCACCTTGAGGTTGTCGGTCTCGGTGGGCAGAACGATGGAGATCTGGTCCACCTCATAGGTCAGCACCCGGTCCAGCACCGTGATGGTGAAGGTGTCGCCCACTTCCAGCTGGTCCAGATTGGTGAACAGCTTGGCGCTGGGCAGGCCGCGGTGGGCCGAAATGACCGCGTGGGTGCTGCCGCCGCCCACCGGCAGGCTGGTGCCCTCCAAGTGGCCTGCGGCGATCTGCAGCACGCCATCGCTGGTGCCGTGGTAGATGGGCAGCTCCACACCGATCTTTTCAATGGTGATGTAGCCCATGATGCCGGTGCCGGTCACATCCAGCGTGCTTTCGTAGGTGGGAAAGCGCTGCGGGAAATACAACGCGTCCGGGTCTGCGGCGATCTGCGCATTGAACGCATCTGCCGCCTCGAAATAGGCGCTGTAGTCGGCATCGGTCAGATTGTCCACATCCTCGGCATAGGTGGCCACAGCACGGGACTGATGCAGCTGGTTGACGTAATCGCTGAGGGTGGGGTATAACATCACGGATAGACCCACGAAAAAGACGAGGATCAGGATGATGGTGCTTTTGTTCTTTTTCATGGGCTACTCCCTAATGTTATAAGGATAGGAGCGGGGGCCTTGCGGCCCCTTTGCTCCGGGTTCTTGGGGGAAATGGAGCTTACTTGTTCTCCATGCGCTTCTTGGTGACCAGCAGAACGATGGCCGCAACCATCAGGCCGCCGCCGACCACATAGAACAGGGTAGTGCCGATGCCGCCGGTGGAGGGCAGGGTAATGCCGCCGGCTTTTATGTTGACGATATCATTCGTCAGGTTGGAGCCTTCAAGATTAACCTGATTATTTCTGGAGTGGTCTGCTTTGATGGTCACTGGGATTACTTTGCAGGCACTGTAACCGTCAGGAGTTTTGGTCTCCTTCAGGTAGTAGGTGCCAGCGTCCAGACCCTTAACATTGAACTGACCATCTTGGCCAGAGATCATCTCAACGCCTTTACCCTCAGTGCTAAAGTCGCGAGAGTAAGTGTCGTCATCATTCATTTTGAGCTTGATCTCATCTTCATCATGGCAAGCTTCATCGCTGTACAGACGGAAGCCGGCGCCCGCCAACACATTATTCGGGTTATCATCATCGTGATACTTGGTGTTGTTCAGCTGGTAGGTGTACACATAGACTGGAGTGCTTTCGGGAGTTTTACCAATGGATGACTCGTCTTTGGGATTGTTGGAATAGGTAAGATAAACTTTATTTATGTTACTAGTAGAACCACCTGCAATATTGACATAGGCTTTGTCGTTCAGGTGTGCAGTGTAGGTAACCGTAATAGTAGCGCCGTCATTCAAATTAGCAACGCAGTTCTTGACATCATGAATTTTTACCACAAAAGAGTTTTGACTTTTAAGATTGGAAATATCAATGTCATACTTCGAAGAATCGTTGGTGATATCATAGGGTGTGCCATTGGATTCAATGACTACACTATCGAGTCCGTCATAAGTAATGCCCTCGGACAAGGTATCATTGAAGCAAACAGTGTACTTATCATAGTAATCGTAAGCACGGCCTTCGTCTCTGCCTGCGGGCAACTTAGCGATCAGCTGGAACTGGAACTTTTCGTTGATTGCATGGTCAGCGCTGGAACCAAAATCTCCTGTGCTGGTGCCATCCTGATTGTCGAAATTGTCATAAACTTTCTTCTCAACAGTGGGCTTTACAACCTTATGATTAATTGTAACGTTATAGCTTGTTTGGACTGCTTGGGGAACATTCACCAGGAGGAAGGAATTGTAGGCATGATAGTAATCGCCATTGCTAAAGTTGATAGTATCAACGATCAGATAATAACCTGCCTCGGGAATGGTGATGGAACTGTTGCCACCTACAATGTCGGAGTCCGGGGCTGCACCATTCGAGTAGAGATAGTGGCATACAAAACGCGCGAAAGCGATGCTGTCATCATCGGAATCATGCCATTTGCTGATAACCGCAAGAACTTTCTGAACAGTGGCAGCGTCGGTAGCGTCGGTAGCGTCGATAGAATGAAACTGAGCGCCAATGATAGGAGCATCCTTCAGTTTTTTCAGAAAATCATCAGGATTAGTGATGTGGCTGCCCCACGTAACGCCGGAAAGCGTCGGATTGTCCTTACTACTAATAACACCCTTGAAGATCTGGAAAGCGATGTAATCGTGGTTTTTGTTGAGGTCCTCCTTAGTCTCCCAAGATTCGTATGCAAACGCCGGGATCGCCATGGCGCACACCATGGCAACTGCCAGCAGTGCGGCCAGCAGCTTTTTGATTGCTTTCTTCATCATGATTTGCGAAAATCTCCTTTCAAGTTTTTCTGATTCCTATTTTCAGGGTCTGCTTCCGGCGCAGAATCAATTTTGCCGCCGTGTCAGGAAGGATGCAGGTTTTTAACGTGCCCTCCTTTCGCGTCTGCGCTTTCTGCAAACCCCGCACACCAGAGCGGCAAGCATCAGCGCGCCGCCGCCTGCTGTATACAGTTTGGTACCGGCCCCGCCGGTAGAGGGAAGTTCGTAGTCGGACGGATCGGCCTGACTGGTGATCACAAGGCTGTCGGTTTTTACCGACTCTTCGGCATCATCGCTGATGGGCGTATCCAGAATCTTGATGTTATTGATTACTCCGTCAACAGCCGTTTCGCCAACGTCCTTCAGCTTGACGGTGTAGCGGATAGAATAGGTGCCTGCGGCAATGGGGGAACCGGCAGAACCCAAGGTGATCTTGCGCTCACCATTATCATTTTCCCAAGTGATTCTGAGCGTTGTATTGCCGTTTTCCCATGCTGAGCCGGAGCGAGTCTCGACATATTCGGCGGTTACGCCGGTGGGCAGGGGTCATGCTGTCCGCAAGCGTCAGCGGGGCCCGGTCTGTTCGTTCTGGACCACAAGCGTAACAGTGTAATCCAGGTAGGCGTCGCTGCCATCGTAGCGCGGGGTCCATCACGCTCTGGG
>ENA-OQEL01000327-OQEL01000327.1-human-gut-metagenome-genome-assembly--contig:-NODE-327-length-18058-cov-3.050694_pt1 | contig 18058 bp, 19 predicted proteins | sample MGYA00242796_ERZ504637 | MGnify/ENA primary metagenome ERZ504637 (study PRJEB26092, sample SAMD00036306) | human gut metagenome | host: Homo sapiens | study: EMG produced TPA metagenomics assembly of... | reverse complement strand
ACAGTCAGGATAAATTGAGAGGTTTTTGCTCATGCAGCCCAAAAAACATTATTTTGCCCACATTCCCACCATTGCCATCTTTATTGTGTTTGCCATGTCGGCACCGCTGGGCGTGCTGCTGTTCATCTTAAAAAGCATCGATAAAAACGCCGAAAAAGAGGAAACGGCTGCTGCGCAGGCGCAGGCAGACTATCGTTCCGACCTCGGCCCCGCCCTTGCGCAGACGGCACCCCGGCAGGAAACCGAGCCAACTTACGGCCACGATGTTCCCACCAAAGAGCAGAAGGACGCTAAGGAGCGTCACAAACTCCTTACCACCCTGTGCACCATCGGCGGTGCTGTCTTTCTGTTCGCGGGCTTCAGCACTCTGTTCATGGATGGCGCTGACAGCATGATGGAGGCGTTTACCGCCATTGCCCAGATGCTGGGCGGCGGTGCTGCTCTGCTAACCGGCCTGCGCATGGATCGTACCCGCAAGCTGGAACGCCTGTTGGACAAGATCGCAGGCGACCGCGACAATATTCCGCTGGACGAGCTGTTTGCTGCCGCGGGCATCGATGCCGCAAAGGGCCGCACCGTGGTGGAAAGTGCTATTTCCCACGGTTACTTCGGTGCAGATGCTTACATTGATAACCGCACCAATACTCTGGTAGTGCGCGGCGCGGCTCCCCAGCCGCCCCGGAAACCGAAGCCTGCGCCCGCCCCAGAAACCGCACCAGCGGACCAATATACCGCCATTCTGCAGCAGCTGCGGCAGGTCAACGATGCCATCCCGGACCCCGTGATGACCACCAAGATCAGCCGTCTGGAAGCGGTCAGTGCCCGCATCTTTGAGCTGGCAAAGCAGGACCCCGGCAAAAAGGCTCAGCTGCAGAAATTCATGGACTACTATCTGCCCACCGCCCTCAAGCTGCTGAACACTTACGCCAGCCTTCCTGCGCAGGATGTGCAGGGGGAAAACATCGCCGATGTCAAAAAGAACATCGAGCGCAGCATGGACCTGCTGGTGACCGCCTTTGAAAATCAGCTGGACAAGCTGTTCCAGTCCGACGCACTGGACGTTTCGGCAGATGTGGCCGCACTGGAAGGGATGCTGAACATGGACGGCCTGACCGGAAACGAGTTTACAAAATAATATTTTGGGAAACAGGGAAAAGGCCCATGAGCTTTTTCCCTGTTTTTTCAAAGCGCAAATCTCCATGTTGTGCAGGCCTCGTCCGTCCCACGCAAAGCCGTGGATTTGCAGGCATTTTTGCCAATGGTTTTTCCGTTTTATATCTAATTTTATTTCAACCGTCAAATTCCACTCTGTGCGCCAATTTCAGTCTTTTTTGCAACTTTTCATCCAGATGCAACAATAACACATGGTTTTTTCTGTCCGGATTTTATATGATAAGGACAGAAGTGTGCAGAGCATCCTGTATGCGGCCCTGCACTGCAGTTCCAACCCGCTCAAAAGGAGGATTATCCTATGATGAAATCTGTTTCCGCATGGAAGCAGGAGCTTTCCAGCGGCGCTCACGCTGCCCGGCTGGCAGCACTTTACTGCTGTGCGCCCGAAGAAACTCCTGCACAGGCTGCCCGCTACGAAGCTGTTCTGAATGGTCTGGATGCCACCTTTGGCCCCCATGCTGAAGCTGGTCTTTACAGTGCCCCCGGCCGCACCGAGATCGGCGGCAACCACACCGACCACCAGCATGGCCGCGTGCTGGCCGGCAGCGTGAATATTGATATGATCGCTGCCGCCGCGCCCAACACCCTGAACCAGCTGCGCGTGCAGAGCGAAGGCTACGACCTGTGTGTGATCGTCCTTGATGACCTTGCTGCCCGCAAGGAAGAGGAAAACACTACCCTCTCTCTGCTGCGCGGCGAATGCGAAGCCTTCCGTCAGCGCGGCGCAAAGCTGGCCGGTCTGGATGTGTACATTTCCTCCAACGTACCCAAGGGCAGCGGCGTTTCTTCCTCCGCCGCCTTTGAAGTGCTGATCGGCGTGATCCTGAATGACTGCTTCATGACCGATAAAGTCTCCCCCATCGAGATCGCGCAGATCGGCCAGTGGGCAGAGAACGTCTACTTTGGCAAGCCCTGCGGCCTGATGGATCAGATGGCTTCCAGCGTTGGCAACATTATTACCATTGATTTTGCGGACCCTGCCCACCCGGATGTGGAGCCGGTGGCCGTGGATTTCTCCAAGGCAGGCCTTGCCCTGTGCATTCTGGATTCCTGCGCAGATCATGCCGACCTGACCGACGAATATGCCGCTGTGCCCGCCGAGTGCCGCGCCGTGGCTGCTGTGTGCGGCGGCGAAGTGCTGCGGGATGTGCCGTTCGAGACCTTCCTTGCAAAGCTTCCGGAGTGCCGCAAGCAGTGCGGCGACCGTGCCGTACTGCGCGCCTTCCATATCTATGCCGATAACGACCGCGTGGCAAAACAGGTAGCTGCCCTGCGCGAGGGCGATTTTGACACTTTCCTGCGTCTGGTCAACGAGTCCGGCCACAGCAGCTGGGAATACCTGCAGAACGTGATCCCCGCCGGTTACAAGGAGCATCAGGAGATGGGCGTGACCATTGCAGCTGCCAAGCATTATCTGAACGGCAAGGGCGCTGTGCGCGTGCACGGCGGCGGCTTTGCCGGTACGGCTCAGGCCTTTGTGCCGGTGGAAATGCTGGCCGACTTCAAGGCCCACATGGAAGCCATCCTTGGTGAGGGCCGCTGCCATGTGCTGAGCATCCGCCCGGAAGGAGGCGCAGTGCTGTGATCTCTACCGCCATTCAGCAGCTCGTGAATTACGGGCTTGACACCGGCCTTATCCTGCCCGATGATGAAATTTACATCCGCAACCAGCTGCTTATGACCATGCAGCTGGACGACTTTACCGCGCCGGAGGGCGAGGTGTGCTATACCGATCTGGAAAGCATCCTCAAAACGCTGGTAGATGATGCCGTTGCCCGCGGTGTGTGCGAGGACAACTCCACCGCCCGCGACCTGTTCGACACAAAGCTCATGGGCGTATTGACCCCGCGGCCCAGCATCGTGCGCGCCAATTTCGAGGAACGCTACGAAAGCGAAGGCCCGCAGGCCGCGACCGACTGGTTCTATAAATTCAGTCAGGACACCGATTATATCCGCCGCTACCGCATCAAACGCGACCTGAAATGGGTCACCAAGACCCCCTACGGCGATCTGGATATCACCATCAACCTCTCGAAGCCCGAAAAAGACCCCAAGGCATTGCCGCCGCCAAACTAGCTCCCCAGAGCGCCTACCCCAAGTGCCAGCTTTGCGCCGAGAACGAAGGCTATCGCAGGCCGCATGAACCACCCCGCCCGCGAGAATCACCGCATCATCCCTCTCACCATCAACGACAGCCGCTTGGAACCCTGCAGTACAGCCCCTACGTCTACTACAACGAGCACTGCATCGTGTTCAACAACCAGCACACTCCCATGAAGATCGAGCGTGCTACCTTCCGCAAGCTGCTGGATTTCGTGGGCCTGTTCCCCCACTATTTCGTGGGCCAGCAACGCCGACCTGCCCATCGTGGGCGGCAGCATTCTCAGCCACGACCATTTCCAGGGCGGCCACTATGAATTCGCTATGGCAAAGGCTCCCGTCGAGAAGAAGTGGGTCTTCCCCGGTTTTGAGGATGTGGATGCCGGTATCGTGCACTGGCCCATGAGCTGCATCCGCCTGACCAGCGAGGATGATGCCCGTCTTGTGGAGCTGGCCGATAAAATTCTGACCGCATGGCGCGGCTACTCGGACGAAAAATGCTTCATCTTTGCCGAGACCGACGGCGAGCCACATAACACCATCACCCCCATTGCCCGGATGCGGGACGGCAAGTATCAGCTGGATCTGGTGCTGCGCAACAACATCACCACCCCGGAGCATCCGCTGGGCGTGTTCCATCCCCATGCAAAGCTGCATCACATCAAAAAGGAAAACATCGGCCTGATCGAGGTCATGGGCCTTGCCGTGCTGCCCAGCCGCCTGAAAAAGGAGCTGTTTGAGCTGGCCGATGCACTGGTGGCCCGCACCCCGGTGAGCCAGTACCCGGAAGAACTGCAGAAGCACGCCGAGTGGGCCGAGGATATTCTTGCCCGCCACCCGGAACTGAACGGCGACACCGTGCACCTCATCCTGCAGAACGAGGTGGGCCATGTGTTCGCTCAGGTATTGGCCGATGCCGGTGTCTATAAAATGGACGAGGCTGGCCGCGCAGGCTTTGTGCGGTTCCTTGCAAGCGTGCAATAATCTATTAAAAACGCTCTCCCCCTTTCCCCCGCCGGTATGCCTTGCCGACGGGGGATTTTTGTTGTTCAGTGGAGGTCCCAAGCCGTTTTCAGTCCCGTAACACAGCACAAAAAAGCCGCCTTTCGTGCCAATTAGCACAAAAAGCGGCTTTTTATCGTTTTATTTCAGGAGCAAATGGCCTTGCGGAAGGTTATTCCGGCAGATCCTCTTCGTTCTCCAGGCTGTGCCAGACGTTCTGGACATCATCATTGTCTTCCAGCGCATCCAGCAGCTTGCCCATCAGCTTCAGCTGGTCGGGATCGGTCAGGCGGGTGGTGGTCATGGGCACCATGGCCAGATCGTCGGAGAGGATCTCGTAGCCCTTCTCCTCCATGGCCTTGACCACAGCAGAATAGTTCTCGGGATCGGTGGTGATCTCGGCTGCATCCTCGCTGGCATCGAAGTCCTCGGCACCAGCATCCAGAGCATCCATCATAGCCTCGTCGGCATCCTTATCTTCCAGAGAGATGTCAATGACACCCTTCTGGCTGAACAGGAAGCCCACGCAGCCCATAGCACCCAGATTGCCGCCGTTCTTGTCGAAGTAGTGGCGCAGGTCGGCAGCGGTACGGTTGCGGTTGTCGGTCAGGGTCTCCACCATGACAGCAACGCCGCCGGGGCCGTAGCCTTCGTAGGTGATTGCTTCGTACTCGGTCTTATCGCCGCCCTCGGCCTTCTTGATGATGCGCTGGATGTTATCGTTGGGCACGCTCATGCGCTTTGCCTTGGCGATCAGGTCAGCCAGCTTGCTGTTGGAAGCAGGGTTCGGGCCGCCGGTACGCACGGCAACGCTGATCTCGCGGCCGATCTTGGTAAAGACCTTTGCCTTTGCGCCATCGGTCTTTTCCTTCTTGCGCTTAATATTGTTCCATTTGCTATGTCCAGACATGGGAAAGAGCCTCCTGTATATTCTCAAATCTCCGCCTGCGGGCAGACGGGCTGTGGTCGCCCGCATTGTGGCAGCACACAAAATCTAACTCTATTATTGTAGCACAACCGGGCAGAGCGTTCAAGCCTTATCCGCCCGGTTTTCAGCATTCTGCGCGGAAAAATGCGCTTTTTCTGCCCGTTCACAGCAGCCGCAGCGCCTTGGGATAATGGTTTTTCACCCGCCCGCCGGACACCTTGCCGCCGCCCAGCGGCCAGCCGTCCACCGTCACGCAGCACCAGCCGTCAGCAGCGATGCGGGCTTCCACCTCACGGCCGGAAAGATACTCCACGCAGCGCGGGTCATCAAGGGTGAGTTCTTCGCGGTTTACGCACTGTGCGCCAAATGCCGTGAACAGATGGTGCTCCGGTACAAAGCGGCCTTTCTGCACGCTGCCCACAAATACGCCCGCCCGCAGCACATGCAGGTTCGTCTGCGGGAACGGCACCGGCAGCAGCACACCGCCGCCGTGCACCACAGCCGGGCGGTCAACCAGCGCCGGGAAATACTGCCCGGCAAACGCGTGCCATGCTGCAAGGCTCTGGGCAGGACTTGTCTCCCCTGCCTGTGCTTCGCGGCTGCGCTTTTCGCCCTGCACCGCTTCCCGGCAGGCACGGGCATTCTCGCGGCGGGATGCACGGGCATCCGGGGTCTTGGCAGGCTTGCCGCCCTTCCCCTTGGCCTTTTTGCCCGCAGCTTCCGCTGCTGCCAGCCAGAGCTGTTCTTCGGCAGTGTACTCGCCCTCTGCGGGCAGAACGCGCGGAGTGCCAGCTTTGACGAGCCGGGCCATAAAGTGGCCCTCGCCGCCCTGACAGGGCCAGATACGGCGCACCTTGCTCACATCCAGCGGCAGGCCGCCGGTGCGGTTGGCTTCGCCCTCACTGCCAAAGGTGTAGTCCACATTTCCCAAGGCATCCGCAAGGGTGAACTCCGGGTGGCGCTGCAGGAATGCCGCCACCTGTCCCTCGTCCTCCTCGGGTGCAAAGGTGCAGGTGGAATACACCAGCTGCCCGCCCGGGGCCAGCACAGCGGCTGCACAGTCCAGAATTTCTGCACCCAGCTCAGCACACTGCTTCACCAGCGCTTCACAGTGCTGCTGACGGGCCACCGGCTCCTTGCGGAACATTCCCTCGCCGGAACAGGGCGCGTCCACCAGAACGCGGTCAAAAAACTCCGGCAGGGCATCCGCAATGCGGGCGGGCGTCTCATTGAGCACCACCGCATTGGACACGCCCATGCGTTCCAGATTGCTTTTCAGGATATCCGCACGAGCTGCAACGTATTCGTTGCTCACCAGCACACCCCGGCCCTGCAGCGCCGCCGCCAGCTGGCTGCTTTTGCCGCCGGGCGCGGCGCACATGTCCAGCACACGCATCCCGGGCTGCACGCCCAGCAGCGGTGCCGCCGAGGACGCAGACGGCTCCTGCGAGTAGAACACGCCTGCATGGTGGTACGGATGCCGCCCGGGCCGGAATTTCAAATCATCCGGCTGATGCACCACGAATGCCGCCTTGCAAAAGGGCGATGCTTCCAGTGGGAAATCGGCTTTTGCGGCAAACTGCTCCGGTGAGCTGCGCAGGGCCGACACCGTTACGCCGCGCTCCGCCGTTTCCTGCGGGGCTGCATACAGGACATCGAACCGGTCTCCCAGCAGAGCGCGCTCCCGCTGTTCAAAATATTCCATGGGCATTCTGCATTCCTCCTGTGGGATGTATAAAGCCGCCGTCCGCGGCCAAACTAGGTCTTGTGAGGGGCACACCGCCCCGCACGGAAAACCGAAAGGAGATCATTCACTATGGCAACCGAAAACCGCAGCAATAACTGCAAGAATCAGACCTCGAACCGCACGTCCAGCCAGACCACCAACAGCGCCACCAACGAGCACAAGCACCCCAACCAGTACACCAAGGGTGCCGACGATGAGAGCGCCAAGAACTCCACGAGCAGCCGTTCCAGCAACGCCAAAAACAGCCGCTGACGCTGCCCTTCGCGCCTGATGGACCACGGGCGCGAACCTCTGATCTTTCTCAAATCGCAAAGCCCGCTGCCCTCCGGCACTGTTTTCCAGTGCGGAAAGCAGCGGGCTTTCGCGTCAGAAGTTGTTTTTATAGTCAAGGTGCGCCGAATGGGCGCGGCTTTTTTTGCCGCCAGACAAGGCGGTTTTCCGCAGCAATCCTGATGGATTGCAAGGAAGAGCAACGCAGTATGGCAGCAAAAAGGCCGTTCAGGCGGTGTGCAATGATTATGAAAGCAACTTCTCAGGTCTCGTTGGGGTCGAACTGCTGCCACAGTGTTTCAAACAGCTCGTGCACACGGCCCAGCTGACCGTTCAGATACAGCCAGCCCAGCAGGCACTCAAAGCCGGTGGAAGCACGGTATTCCTCCGGGGAAGCGTGCTTTGCCACGCTGGCCTTGCTGGCGTTGCGGCCCCGCTTGAACACGGCCAGTTCGTCCTCAGTGAACAGCGGCTCCAGCAGCTGTTCCTCCCGGAACTGTGCCCGGGCCGAGACGTATTTGACCTTTTCTGCGTTGAGCTTTCCGGCAGACAGGCGGTGATGCTCCACCAGACGCTGTCGCACCAGCAGTTCCAGCACGCTGTCGCCCACAAAGGCCAGCGCCAAGGGGCTAAGCTCCCGCGGGTCGATCTTTTCAGGTTCGTTCATAGTGACCTCTTAGAAGATATAATCGAACTGGTAATCGCCAATGAGAATGGTGTCGTTCTCCTGCACGCCCTTTGCCACCAGAGCGTCCAGAATGCCGCTCTCGCCCAGCTGACGCTGGAAGAACTGCAGGCTTTCGTAGTCGTCCACATTGCTGCCGGCCAGAATGTATTCCAGCCACGGGGCTTCCACGCTCCACACATGGGCTTCCATGCGCTTGATCTCAAACGCACGGTCGTTGGCCTTGGGTTCGGGCTTCTTGTACTCGGGAGCAAACACCGGCACCGGCGGGATATCCTTCAGGCGGTTATACACGAGGCCCGGCAGTTCCTTCACGCCCTGCATCGTAGCGGCAGAGATGGGCACAAAGGTCAAGCCCTTGCCCTCCACATACTTGCGGAAAGCTTCGATCTGCTCCTCGGTGGCCAGATCGCACTTGTTGCCAATGACGATCTGCGGGCGCTCAGCCAGCACAGGGCTGAACTTTGCCAGCTCCTCGTTGATCTTTCAAAATCCTCAATGGGTTCACGGCACTCGCTGCCAGAAACATCCACCACATGCAGCAGCAGGCGGCAGCGCTCCACATGGCGCAGGAAGTCATGTCCCAGACCGATGCCCTCGCTGGCACCCTCGATGAGGCCGGGGATGTCGGCGCAGACAAAGCTTGCGACCCTCCGCCACGGATACAACGCCCAGCGTGGGCACCAGCGTGGTGAAGTGGTAGTTTGCGATCTTAGGCTTGGCTGCGCTGATGGTGGAAACGAGGGTGGACTTACCCACATTGGGGAAGCCGATCAGACCCACATCGGCGATCAGCTTCAGCTCCAGCGTCACCTGAATGTCTTCGCCGGGCATACCGGGCTTTGCAAACTTGGGGATCTGTCGGGTGGGAGTGGCAAAATGCGCATTGCCGTAGCCGCCGCGGCCACCCTTTGCAATGGTGACTGGGGTGTGGTCGGACAGGTCCGCAATGACAAGGCCGCTCTCGGCGTCCTTGATGACGGTGCCCAGCGGCACCTTGATGACAAGGTTCTCCGCGTTTTTGCCGTGGCACAGGCTTGCACCGCCCTTGCCGCCCTCCGGGGCCACATACTTGCGCTTATAGCGGAAATCCATCAGGGTGGTCAGGTGATCGTCCACCACAAAGATGATATCGCCGCCGCGGCCGCCGTCGCCGCCGTCCGGGCCGCCAGCGGCCACGAACTTCTCACGATGGAAGCTCACTGCGCCGTCGCCGCCCTTGCCGGCATGGAGCCAGATGGTGGCGATGTCGATAAAATTGGTTTGTGCTGCCATACAGGCCCTCCTGTTTTTTTCATCAAAAAGAGCCGGGCCACGAGGGTCCGGCTCTCTGTGTTGCAGATTTTAGAAAGAAGTTACTGCTTGACGCTGCACTTCTTGCCGCTCTTGCCCACGCGCTCGAAACGAACGGTGCCATCGACCAGAGCAAACAGGGTATCATCGCTGCCCTTGCCGACATTCTCACCCGGCTGGATGTGAGTGCCGCGCTGACGAACGAGGATGTTGCCGGCCAGAACGAACTGACCATCTGCACGCTTGGTGCCCAGACGCTGAGCCGCAGAATCACGGCCGTTCTTGGTGCTGCCTACGCCCTTTTATGTGCCATTGTAATATACCTCCTACTTAGCCGTTGATCGCAGTGATCTCAACCTTGGTGAAGGGCTGACGATGGCCCATACGGCGAGCACTGTGCTTCTTTGCGCGATAGGTGATGATGTTCAGCTTCTTGCCCTTGCCATTCTTGATGACCTTGGCAGTAACGGTAGCACCCTCAACAACGGGAGCGCCAACCTTCACAGAACCCTCCTCGCCAATAGCGAGAACCTGATCAAACTTCACTTCGGAGTCGGCCTCAACGTCCAGCTTTTCGATGTAGACGATGTCGCCCTGCTCCACGCGGTACTGCTTACCGCCGGTAACAATGATTGCGTACATTTTGTTCATTCCTTTTCGTTGTACTCGCTGGTCGTAAAGGCAGGCCCTTACACTGGGCCATTTCAGGCGCCCACACCATGCGGCTAGAATATTATAGCAAAAAACGATGGAAATGCAAGAGGAATTTTCCTCTTTCCGAAGGATTTTTTATTTTTCCGTCTTCCCGCTTTCCGCGATGGTGCGTTTTACTTCGGCATTATACGCTTCTGTGCGCTCCACGAAGAGCTTGCGCGGGCTGGAGGCCAGCAGTTCAGTATCTGTATCCGTCATCAGACCGATAACAGCTTTTTTCTTTGCTCAGCTTATTGACTGCGGCTTTGTTGTCCGCCGTCATTGCCAGCTTTACCATCAGGGGCTTGTCCTTGAACTTGTGGGTGAAGTAAATTTCCGCAGCCACACCGACTACCACAGCGATACCTGCCACCAGCTGGGATACCCGCAGACCAATGGAGGGCACCAGCATCAGACTGTCGGTGCGCAGGGCTTCGATCCAGAAGCGGCCCGCGCCGTACCAGATCATATACCGCAGGGCAATGTCACCGTTGAACTTGCGCTTTTTAATGTAACGGAACAGCAGGAGAAAGCCCACGAAACACCAGATGCTTTCGTACAGGAAGGTGGGATGCACCGGCAGATTCGGGTCAATGGTCACGCCGCTCTGGGCCGTGACTGTGCTGCCCATCAGGTAAGCGCGGGTCGTTTCGCTGAACATGCCCCACGGCAGGGTGGTATTGCAGCCGAAGGCCTCCTGATTGAAAAAGTTGCCCCAGCGGCCGCAGCCCTGTCCCAACAGAAAGCCCATAGCGGTCAGGTCGAACATGGGCAGCACCGGCACGCCCCGCCGTTTGCAGGCCAAGCCACCGAACAGAAAGCCGCCGATGATGCCACCGTAGATGGCAAGGCCGCCATCCCGAATGGCGATCATCTCCCAGATGCTTTCGTATTTAAAGGGTGCCATGGCCACATAGTAGGCGCGGGCGCTGACAATGCCCAGCACGATGCCAATCAAGATCACGTCCACCATGCTGTCCGGGTCCACGCCGAACTCGATGCTGTGGCGGAACGCAAATACCAGCGCCAGACAGATGCCAAAGGCAATGCACACGCCATACCAGTAAATATTGAACCCGCCAATGGAAAGGGCCACGCGGTTGATCTCAAAGCTCAGGCCCAGCCCCGGGAACTGCACCAGATTTGTCATTCTGCTTCCTCCTCGTTCTCGGCCAGCGGCGCAGTGCCATCTGGCAGAATATCCATCACAGCCATGCGGTCGGTGCTGAGGATGTGCTGCAGCGCAGCGTCCGCATCCTCGGCAGTCAGCCCTGCCAGCATGGTGATCTGCTGCGCCACCGTCTGGCCGGAGAGGGCAAAGTCTGCCATCTGGCTGGCCGAGTCCTCCACATTTTCCAGATTTTCGATCAGCTGGCCGTACTTTTCGTTCTTGCACAGGGTAAAGATCTCCCGGTCCACACCCGCGGCACGGATGCGGGCGATCTCGTCCAGAAGCATCTGCTTCACGGCATCGGGGGCATCGCTCTCGCCGGTGAACAGGATGCAGCAGCAGCCGTCCACCCGCAGCACTTCCCCGCCAAAGCCGGGGTTCACAAGGCCCCCGTCGTACAGGCGGCGGTACAGCGGCGACATGCCGCCTGTGATGCAGCTCAGGATCAGATCATACAGCGCTTCAGTGCGCAGATCGTTCGGGGGCAACGGCTTCTCCTTGAAGCCCACGCCGAAGCAGGGTTTGGACACCGGCATTTTCAGGGTCTTATGGGCTGCCGCCAGCGTCATGGGTTCCGGCTTCCACAGCCGCTGCACCCTTTCGGTGCTGCGCGGTCTCATCAGGCCGTGGCGCTCACAGGCAGCCAGGATCTGCTCCATGGTAGTGTTGCCGGCAGCCGCCAGCACCATATTGCCCGGTGCATAGAAGGCTTTGCAGCTGTCGTAAAGCATCTCCGGCGTGATCTCAGCAATGCTCTCCACCGTGCCCGCGATATCGCTGCGGATGGGATGCTCGTGGTACAAGCACTCGAACAGGCCGGTGATGAGCCGCCAGTCCGGGCTGTCATCGTACATTTTGATCTCCTGCCCGATGATGCCCTGCTCCTTGGCGATGGTCTGCTCGGTAAAGTACGGATGAGTCACCATGCCCAGCAGCACATCCAAGCTTTCGTCCAGCTGCTGGGTCGCAGTGAACAGGTAGCAGGTGCGGTCAAAGCTGGTAAATGCGTTGGCATTGGCACCGGTCTTGGCATACTTTGCAAAGGCATCGCCGTCCTGATCTTCAAACATCTTGTGCTCGAGGAAGTGTGCCACGCCTGCAGGCAGATGCACCTCTTTGCCGTCCAGCCGGAAATCCCGGTCAATGGAGCCAAAGCGGGTAGCAAAAATGACATGGGTGCTGGAATAACCCGGCATGGGCCGCACGATAACGGTCAGTCCGGAGGGCAGGGTCTGCCACTGGTCAGCCACGGTCTTTTCCAGCAGGGTCTGGTTATTCTGCGGCATGAGCGGCCACCTCCTTTGTGAGCAGATAGCTGACCGAGAGGGTCAGTTTGCGCAGGATGGCGCGCACATCGTCCTTGGTCACAGCCTGCAGAGCGGCGCGGGCTTCGGCGGGTGTCTGCACCTTGGCCGGGTCGCCGCCGCGCAGCACTTCAATGTAATACCATGTCTCGATGCCGCCCAAGGTATCCTCTACCCCCTGCATCCCGCTCAGCAGACCCCGACGGCAGTCCTCAAATTCATCGTCGGTGATGGGGCCATCGCACAGGTCGGCCAGTTCCTTCAAGATGGCCCGCTCTGCCCGGGCTGCGTCGGCGTGCTCCACGCCGCTGTTCACAGCCATGCTTCCGGTAAAGCTCTGGAACGAGGACGAGCAGTAGTAGCACAGGTGGTCACGCTCGCGCACATTCAGGAACAGGCGGCTGGTCACACTGCCGCCGTACAGTGCCATGGCAAGGCCACAGGGCTACGAGCGTCGTGCGCATGGGTTCGCCCAGCGTGAACAGCATACAGAGCTTTGCCTGCACCATATCATAGGTTTCGGTTTGTGCACGGCTCCGCGGCAGGCAATGTTTCCGCCAGCGGCAGCGGTGCGCGGTCAATTGCCGCAAGCTCTGCCAGCAGCGCATCCTTTACCGCAGCGGTCTGCTCTGCCGTGCAGCCCAGCACAAGCAGTTCAATGTTGGCGGTGCGCAGCATCTCGTAATAGGCTGCGGTAAGCTGTTCCGGTGTCAGGCCTTCCACCTCTTCCAGATAGCCCTCCTGCCGCACACCCGCCGGGCTGTCGCCAAAGAATTCCCGGTTGGCCTGATGCAGGCAGTAAAGGCGCTTATCGTTGATCTCATCTTCCAGCGCCTTTTTCAGCATCTGCTTTTCAATGCCCACGGCTTCCGGATCAAAAGTGCCGCCCACAAAATACGGGTGAAAGGCCGCACCCAGTGCAATGGATGCATATTCCCTTGTAAGGGTCTCCCCTTCCAGCGCAAACTGATCCTTGATGCCGGTAACACTAACACACAGGTTGTGGCTGCAGCCCATGGGCCGGGCATCCACTGTGAGGTCTGCACCGTAGAGCTTGGCCAGCTTTTTGGTCAGGCGGGTCATATCCGGGCAGTCGGCATAGCCGCGCTCCAGCACCAGCGGCAGCAGCGCATGTGCTGTGGCCGTTTCCCGCTTTGCCGGAAAGGCAAAGTGGACGCTGATGCGGCAGCGGTTGAATTTTTCCGCCGGGTCACAGGAAAGATGCACACCCGGCGCAATGAGAGTACGTTCCAATTTGTTCCTCCGCCCTGCTTTCACAGGGAGCTTTTATTTTTATGATGCCTTCTGCAAGGCAAGAAATTCTTCCAGACTCAGGCCGCTGGCACGGATGGCAAGGGCATTTTCAACGCCCACATACCGCCAGTGCCACGGCTCAAACACCACGCCGGTAGCAGCCTGCCTGTCCTGCGGATAGCGCAGGATAAAGCCGTATTCGGCGGCGTAGGCGGTGAGCCACTCGTAGGCGCGGGTCGTATCAAAGCCGGTATCACGGGTCGGGTAGTCCGTACTGAGGATATCCGCCGCATAGCCGGTGCCGTGATCATTGCATTCCGCAGGCGGCTGGATATCTGCCGCAAGGCTGGCGGCTTCTTCCTCGGTTTTGCCCTTTTCCAGATACTGCTGCTTCTGCGTCTCATAGGCCGCGCTGCGGGCATCTGCGTCCTGATAGCCTGCCGTCAGCACCAGTGCAACGCCGTCCTCGGCCGCAGCCGCAGCCATTTTCTGGTAGGCTGCAGCTGCTTCGGCTTCCAGTTGGATACCGCTGGCTTCATCGGCATCGGCAAGGGCCGGAGAGGGTTCCTCGGCAAAAGGCAGATTGGTGTTTACCAGCACAAAGCGCTCATCGTCAGCATCAAAGCTGTAGCCGGTGCCATCGTAGCTGGCCGCATCAAAGCTCTGCGGCCCTGCAAGCATGGCGTTCACCTTTGGCAGCAGCCAGAGGATGCCTTTGGTCATAAGCACCACAATGGCGGCGCAGACGAGAATGAGAATGGCCCAGTTGCGGGCCAGCCGCAGCCGCTTGCGGCGCTTCCACTGAGCGCGGGTCAGGCGGGGCTTTGCTGCATTTCTATCAGTCGGTTCCATGGTGCGTTGCAGCTCCTTTTGCAGAATTTGCAGCGCACTGCGCCGCACAGATACAGTGTATATTATACACCCCTTTGCATTTTGTGTAAACGCCGGAAGTGTAAAATAAGTATGACCGTCCTCGTCAGCGGCCTTGCCCTCTCCGTCCGCTCACACTGTTCGCGTCCACCTCTCCCAAAGTGAGAGGCCTTGGCAGAACCAGAAAGTTTTTCTCTTCGCCAGAGGCTCTCCCTTTGGGAGAGCTGTCGCGTAAGCGACTGAGAGGGCGAGGCCGTCACAAAAAGAGCGCCGTACAGCTTCCAAAGAAACTGTACAGCGCACAAAATTCATTTTTTTACAGATCAGTCAAACAGCATATCGTGGATCGCAGAAACAGCCTTGTCGGCATCGTCGCGGTTGATGATGCAGGAGATCTTGATCTCGCTGGTGGAGATCATCTTGATGTTGATGTTGTTGTTGGACAGTGCCTCAAACATCTTGGAAGCAACGCCGCTGTGGCTCTGCATACCGGCACCCACAATGGAGACCTTGGCGCAGGTGGTGTCCACGCTCACATCGTTGAAGTGTGCACTCTCCTTCAGCACGCGCATGGCCAGATCGGCTTCGCCCTCAGAGCAGGTAAAGCTGATATCCTTCTTGCCGTCACGGCCGGTGGACTGCAGGATGATGTCCACGTTGATGTTCTTCTGGGCCAGCAGACCGAAGATCTTGAAGCTCATGCCCGGCTCATCGGGAACGTTCAGAATCGTGATAACAGCAACATCAGTGTCTTTTGCGACACCCTTGATCAGCATACCTTCCATGTCTTTTGTAACCTCCTTGACCACCGTACCGGGCACGGGATTCAGGCTGGAGAGCACCTCCAGCTCCACATTATACTTTTTGGCCAGCTCCACGCTGCGGTTGTTCAGCACCTGTGCGCCCAGAGATGCCAGCTCCAGCATCTCGTCAAAGGTGATCTCATCCAGCTTGCGGGTGTTGCGCACCTTGCGCGGGTCGGCCGTGTAAACGCCTTCCACATCGGTAAAGATCTGGCAGCGGTCTGCGTGCAAGGCTGCTGCAATGGCAACAGCGCTGGTGTCGGAGCCGCCGCGGCCCAGAGTGGTGATGTCATCCATCTTGTTCAGGCCCTGGAAGCCCGCCACAACGACCACACGGTTGCGCTCCAGCTCAGAAGAGATGCGCTCTGTCTCCAGACGGGTGATGCGCGCCTTGGTATAGGCGCGGTCGGTGCGGAAGCCAGCCTGCCAGCCGGTCAGGCTGATGGCATGGCAGCCCAGCTCATTCAGTGCCATGGCCAGCAGCGAAATGCTGATCTGCTCGCCGCTGGCCAGCAGCATATCCATTTCACGGGCCGAAGGGTTGTGGGTGATCTCCCCCAGCCTTGGCGATCAGGTCATCGGTGGTATCGCCCTGAGCGGACACCACCACAACTACGTCATTGCCCGCGTTGTGGGTGTTTGCCACAATGCGTGCCACGTTGAAGATACGGTCACGGTCCTTCACCGAAGAACCGCCGAACTTCTGTACGATCAACGCCATATCTTGTCACTCTCCTCTTTTTTGTCCCTTTGTCAAAAGGGGGTACACCGGGCGGAAGCGGTCAGCAGCGCCTTGCACTTCCCTTACCCATTTATCATTCCACCGTTGCGCCGGTGTTATCGGCATCCAAACGCAGCAATGTAAATGCTTCACATCCGTCCAGACCTTCCAGCAGCTCCAGACCCTTTTCCAGCTTGGAATAGAACTTTTCGGCCTCCGCCTTTTCCGCTACGGCCATCACGGTGCTGCCCGCACCGGAAACGTAAACAGCCTTTGCCCCGCACAGGCGTGCCATATCGAACACTTCCTTGGAGCCGGGCATCAGCGGCATACGGTAGGGCTGGTGCAGCTTATCCTCGGTGGCAATGGCCAGCAGGTCGTGTCTGCCCTCGCAGAAGGCGGCGGGCACCAGCGCAGCGCGCGAAAGGTTATATACCGCGTCCTTGTGGGAGACCTCTTTGGGCAGGGCCGCACGAGCGGCTTCCGTCAGCAGCTTGTAGTCCGGCACGATGGCGGCAAAGCACAGCGTTTCATCCACATTGCGCTTGACCGAGTACACCTTGCCATCCTCGAACACGCTGCTGGTCAGGCCGCCCAGAAGAGCCGGGGCCACGTTATCCGGGTGGCCCTCAATGGAGGTGGCCAGCGTGAGCAGCTCCTGCGTGTTGAGCACATCGCCCAGCATCCGGTTTGCACCCAGCAGTCCCGCAATGATGCAGGCCGAGGAAGAACCAAGGCCGCGCGCCATGGGGATGGGATTCGTCTGGGTGATCTTGAGGGGCGGGATCTGCTTGCCCACCTTCTCAAACAGCCCCTTTGCTGAGCGGTACACCAGATTGGATTCACCGCGCGGGATGCGGGTACCGTCCGCAGACGAGATATCCAGCACTTCGCTCTCTTCAAAGGTGACCGTATTATACAGCGTCACCGCCAGACCCAGCGCATCAAAGCCGGAGCCGATGTTTGCACTGGTGGCTGGGACAGAAACCTTGATCTTCATAGCTGCCGCACCTTTCCTTATTCCGTTATCAGTTTTCTTCCGGCAGACGCTTGAGCACCAGCTTCACGCTGCCGCCCACGGCTTCCACCTTGCGGGCTGCTTCGGCCAGTGCCTTTTCGTCGGCTCGCTCCACAAAGTAAGCGCAGCCTTCGTAGCGTTCGTCCACCACCCTGCCATAGCCGTAGATGGCTTCCACCACCGCCGGAGCAATGCCTGCTACACGCACATAATATGCAGCAGGAGCCGGGTCGGTGAGCATTCCCTCCACCGGCTCAGCAGGCTGCCAGAACAGGCTGTCGTGCACCTTGGAGCCATGCTTCAGGGCATCCACAACGTCGGCCACCACGGCGCTGGCGGTGGGCAGCTTGCCTGCGCCCTTGCCATAGAACACCACGTCGCCCAGCATATCGCCCTTGACGAGGACGGCATTGAAGACGTCATCGACACCGGCCAGCTGGTTTGTCTTCGGCACGAGGCAGGGCTCGACACCGGCGGCAACGCTGCCGTCCTCGCCCCGCTTCATCCAGGCGATGAGCTTGATGACGCAGCCCAGCTTCTCTGCCGCAGCCACATCATCCACCGTGATGTCGCGGATGCCGCGGGTGGGGATGTTCTGGGGGTAGATCTGGTGGCCGCGACCAGCGAGGACAGGATGGCGATCTTGCGGCAGGCGTCGCGGCCGTCCACATCGTCGCCGGGGTCCTTCGTCTCGGCGTAGCCCAGCTCCTGGGCGATCTTCAGCGCCTCGTCAAAGCCCAGGCCCTCCCGCACCATCTTGGTGAGCATGAAGTTGGTGGTGCCGTTGACGATGCCTTCCACCTCGGTGATGACGTTGGCCGCGAGGCACTGGTGCATCGGGGTGATGATGGGCGTGCCGCCGCCACGGACGCCTCGAACAGGAAGGCGCAGTTGTGTGCCCTGGCCAGAGCCAGCAGCTCTGCGCCGTAGGTGGCCACCATCTCCTGTTGGATGTGCAGACGCTCCGGCCGCTCTCGAGGCAGGCCTTGCACGTAAGGGTAAGCGAAGCGGGTGCCGCCGATGGTC
>ENA-OQEL01000322-OQEL01000322.1-human-gut-metagenome-genome-assembly--contig:-NODE-322-length-18094-cov-2.391662_pt1 | contig 18094 bp, 19 predicted proteins | sample MGYA00242796_ERZ504637 | MGnify/ENA primary metagenome ERZ504637 (study PRJEB26092, sample SAMD00036306) | human gut metagenome | host: Homo sapiens | study: EMG produced TPA metagenomics assembly of... | reverse complement strand
ACAAACCAAACCTCTATCCGTTAAAGAAATAGAATCAGCCAAACCCAAGGAGGCGGACTACGTTCTCTATGATGGCGATGGCCTTGAGCTACTCATTAAATCCAGCGGGAGTAAAATCTGGCAGTTTCGCTACATTCGCCCTGTCACCAAGAAACGAGCAAAGAAGAGCATAGGCTCCTACCCGTCAGTTACCCTTGCCGATGCCAGAAACTACCGTGCAGAGTCCCGCTCACTACTGGCTAAACAGATCGATCCGCAGGAACATCAGCAAGAACAATTGCGCAGTTCGCTGGAAGCCAAAACCAACACTTTCCAACTCGTAGCTGAACGTTGGTGGAATGTGAAGAAGCCAGTGTGACAGAGGACTATGCGGAAGATATCTGGCGCTCTCTTGAAAGAGACGTCTTTCCTGCGATTGGCGACGTTAGCGTTACAGATATTAAAGCTCATACACTGGTTCAGGCCGTACAACCGGTTCAGGCCAGAGGAGCACTGGAAACTGTTCGTCGCCTGTGCCAACGTATTAATGAGGTCATGATCTATGCCCAGAACACAGGGCTGATTGATGCTGTTCCCAGCGTTAATATCGGTAAAGCCTTCGAGAAGCCTCAGAAAAGAACATGCCCAGCATTCGACCGGATCAGCTACCTCAGTTAATGCAGACGATGCGAACAGCCAGCATTAGCCTTTCCACACGCTGCCTGTTCATGTGGCAACTTCTTACTATTACCCGCCCTGCCGAAGCGGCTGAAGCTCTCTGGGAAGAGGTAGACATAGAAGCGCGAGAGTGGAAGATTCCTGCAGCACGCATGAAAATGAACCGCGACCATACTGTTCCATTGTCAGATGAAGCAATTGCGATACTAGAGATGATGAAGCCGTTAAGTGGAAATCGAGAATTTATCTTTCCCAGCCGCATCAAGCCAAACCAGCCGATGAACAGTCAGACCGTAAACGCATCGCTAAAACGCGCAGGTTTTGGTGGGGTGCTCGTTTCACACGGCCTGCGATCTATCGCCAGTACAGCCCTTAATGAGCAGGGATTTCCACCTGATGTTATTGAGGCTGCACTTGCTCATGTGGATAAGAATGAGGTTCGTCGTGCGTATAACCGTAGTGATTATCTTGAGCAGCGACGGCCTATGATGCAGTGGTGGGCTGATTTTGTGATGGCTGCAGATCACGGTAGTATGATTGAAGGAGGGATAAAGGCAATGCGGTTAGTTGGATGACATGTCGTAGCTAAAACCCGTTCTGTTTTTGGGTAGATTAACCTGAAGGTCTGCAATTTTAAATGACGCTGAAAGAAGTTAAACCCTGCTCTTAAGCAGGGTTTTTATGATTTATTCTAATTTTGGTTTTGAATCTTTCTATTTTAAATCAGCCTTTGCGGCTCGAATATCTGCGTTTTTTGCTGAGTATTCCCATTCGTCAGCGATTCTAAATAGCATTGCAGAAGTACGGACGCAGTGGGGCATTGAATTTGCCCATCTCGGTACTGCTCAGCTAATATCCTTTCTTGGTTTCCACCTTCGTAACGCATACGAGCAAATAACCCCCCTTTTATTGTACCTACCAATTTGTATACCTTGCTCTAACTCATCAGAAGATAATATTTCAATGATGTGCCGAATTGCTTCATGTGGCCAGGAATTATCTACTGAGCTATTAGGGGCATGTGCCAGAATTTTTCCTATTACATGATCAGTGATTTCTTGGCGATGATGCAATTTTGCTAAATGGCGTACATTCTCACACCAATCTTCAAGTTTATCTTGATCAATTTCATTGTCTATCTGCCCTGGTAGTATTCGTAATTTTTCAAGTAATCTGTATATAGAAGTAGATCTTTTAACTTCCAACTCCGATGGTTCTGTTTGTTCATCTTCGTCACTACGATATACAATACATATTGCTTCTATAAAAACCTCTGGCTTTTTCATCATTAGACGATGCAGGATAAGTGGCTCATCGCTATCCGGAAAACAAGGCAAGTAGGTCATTTCTTTAAATGCCAAATCTGTTTCAGAAACATCGTTACGTTGTTTGAGTTCATCAAAACTTTTTTACATAGTACGATAGCATTGTATCAAATTGGATATCCTGGCTATTTATTTCTTTAACGACTATATCTAGAAGATATAAAAGTGTTGTAGATGGAATCTCAGAAAGGCGTTGATTTGCTGATATAATAGCAGCAAGACCCCGGCCCCTTTCTATATATTTATCCATAAGAACAAATAAATCCGAAGTTTTACCCATCATTGCAATGGGTTGTTTTTGCAACCAATATTTTTCGTTGATGTTATCTTCAAACCCTTCAATAATGCTCCATATCTCTTGTGAGTCTCTTAACGATGCTAAGATTTTCCCAGCCCTATCAGGGGTAATTTTAAACTGTTTAAAATACACTTTTATTTTATTAAGCCATTCAGCACCAAAGCATTCAACACCATATTGCATTTAACAACCCACAAACTTCATCAATAATTTTTTTTGTTGTTAATAAGCATTACAAACAAATCATTTAATTTTTCTTCATCCAACGAGAGTGCTGATATATGCCTTGCTGCAATAAAAACATTATTAACTTGTTGAAAAAGGTCTTTCACCCCAGACAAACCTAAAGTAAAGTATATTTCCCTAAGTTTTTCACTTCGCATTTCTTCGACAGAAGAAAAAATTCCGCCAGCATTTTCAATTGACTCTTCAATATCAGAATCCCAATCATTGAAAATCCATAAACTGGCTCTAACCATGTCAATTGGTTTATAATTATCAAGTATTTTCGCTATTTTTTCCATAGACTCAAATTTAAATGCCCAGTTCGCATCTGAATATTTTTTATGGCGAGAATACTCATGACGCAAAGCCTCCCATACGATGAACTGATCCTCTTCAGTTTGTTAAGAAAGGCAAAGTTCAAGATGAGAAAGTGTTTCATCTATTGCATTCTCAGGGAATGAGCTTTAAATGAGAGATTAGGATTTCCCATCTTGTTGGGAGTATACCTGCAAGTTTAATTGCTTCTTGGATAATAAAGATTTGCCCCTCCCAAACAACGCCCCACGTTAGTTTTTCTACATCTTTATCCGACTCTCTGAACTTCATTTTTTGGTTTTGATCAGAGGTATCATGGGAGCGAGGAAGGAGATTTTTGTAACAAACTCCACCCAATACTAGGAACAATGGTGATAATTTTTTTTATAATTGCATTTCTAACTTTTACTGGTGCCCATGTATTAGGAGACCATGCCAGAAAAATGGTTCTTAAACTATTAAGAGGGCGATCTGAGTAAGTTCCTCCGGGATCTATTACAGCGAGTTTTGCAAGACAGATTGCAGCGCGTAATAGATATGTTTGTTCCCAAGCCAAGGCTTCCAATGCCCATTTTAATCCATGATAATGACTTCGAGGAGTTAACAGCCCTTTATCTTCATTGAATATTGGAGCAATCATTTCCCCATTGCCCTTAAGCAATTGCTCAAGGGCATCAAGGAAAGGGCCAGGGGCAGCTTCTGCCAGCAGCGGAAGTTGATCTCGCAAACTAACAAATAGTCGATGGTCGTTAGCAAGTCCCGGAATACTCTGAACTATTTTGTTAACAAAATCTTGGGGTGTCATACCAGTAACCCGGAATTCGGCCTGTTCATGTAATATGATCTTACCCAGCAATAGTGGACACGCGGCTAAGTGAGTAAACTCTCAGTCAGAGGTGACTCACATGACAAAAACAGTATCAACCAGTAAAAAAACCCCGTAAACAGCATTCGCCTGAATTTCGCAGTGAAGCCCTGAAGCTTGCTGAACGCATCGGTGTTACTGCCGCAGCCCGTGAACTCAGCCTGTATGAATCACAGCTCTACAACTGGCGCAGTAAACAGCAAAATCAGCAGACGTCTTCTGAACGTGAACTGGAGATGTCTACCGAGATTGCACGTCTCAAACGCCAGCTGGCAGAACGGGATGAAGAGCTGGCTATCCTCCAAAAGGCCGCGACATACTTCGCGAAGCGCCTGAAATGAAGTATGTCTTTATTGAAAAACATCAGGCTGAGTTCAGCATCAAAGCAATGTGCCGCGTGCTCCGGGTGGCCCGCAGCGGCTGGTATACGTGGTGTCAGCGGCGGACAAGGATAAGCACGCGTCAGCAGTTCCGCCAACACTGCGACAGCGTTGTCCTCGCGGCTTTTACCGGGGATCTGACGCTCAGTGGAACGAAAACTCACGTTAAGCAACGTTTTCTGCCTCTGACGCCTCTTTTAATGGTCTCAGATGTCCTTTGGTCACCAGTTCTGCCAGCGTGAAGGAATAATGGCCGAGCATATTGATATGTCCGTGGCAAAGCGGGGAGAGGCGTGCGATATCTTCATCATTCAGTGTTCACCTGCGCCCGGAGATGATCCAGGGCTGCCTGCATATAAATAGTGTTCCATAACACGACGGCGTTAGTGACCAGCCCCAGTGTGCCCAGTTGATCTTCCTGACCGTCGGTATATCGTTTTCTTATCTCACCTTTTTGACCGTGACAGATGGCTCTGGCAACGGCATGGCGACTTTCTCCCCGATTAAGCTGGGTCAGAATGCGCCGGCGGTAATCTTCATCATCAATATAATTAAGCAGATACAGCGTTTTGTTGATGCGCCCCCACTTCAATGATTGCCTGAGTCAGTCCGGAAGGACGTTCACTTTTCAGCAATGAACGGACCAGCACTGAAACCTGTACTTTGCCCAGCTTCAGGGAGCCAGCGGTCCGGATCATTTCGTCCCACTGAAGGACTATTTTTTCGGGGATCTGATTGCCCTCTGGCAATATCATTCAGCACGCCATAGTCGGCATCATGGTCCATTCGCCAGAAAACCGAAGCACCGGCATCAGCCAGGCGTGGAGAAAACTGGTATCCCAGCAGCCAGAAAAGGCCAAAGACAAGTTCGCTGGCACCTGCTGTATCGGTCATAATTTCGGTTGGATTCAGCCCGGTCTCCTGTTCCAGAAGACCTTCCAGCACAAAGATAGAGTCCCTCAGCGTCCCCGGTATAACGATGCCATGAAAGCCGGGGCACTGTTGCAAAGTTAGCGATGAGGCAGCCTTTTGTCTTATTCAAAGGCCTTACATTTCAAAAACTCTGCTTACCAGGCGCATTTCGCCCAGGGGATCACCATAATAAAATGCTGAGGCCTGGCCTTTGCGTAGTGCACGCATCACCTCAATACCTTTGATGGTGGCGTAAGCCGTCTTCATGGATTTAAATCCCAGCGTGGCGCCGATTATCCGTTTCAGTTTGCCATGATCGCATTCAATCACGTTGTTCCGGTACTTAATCTGTCGGTGTTCAACGTCAGACGGGCACCGGCCTTCGCGTTTGAGCAGAGCAAGCGCGCGACCATAGGCGGGCGCTTTATCCGTGTTGATGAATCGCGGGATCTGCCACTTCTTCACGTTGTTGAGGATTTTACCCAGAAACCGGTATGCAGCTTTGCTGTTACGACGGGAGGAGAGATAAAAATCGACAGTGCGGCCCCGGCTGTCGACGGCCCGGTACAGATACGCCCAGCGGCCATTGACCTTCACGTAGGTTTCATCCATGTGCCACGGGCAAAGATCGGAAGGGTTACGCCAGTACCAGCGCAGCCGTTTTTCCATTTCAGGCGCATAACGCTGAACCCAGCGGTAAATCGTGGAGTGATCGACATTCACTCCGCGTTCAGCCAGCATCTCCTGCAGCTCACGGTAACTGATGCCGTATTTGCAGTACCAGCGTACGGCCCACAGAATGATGTCACGCTGAAAATGCCGGCCTTTGAATGGGTTCATGTGCAGCTCCATCAGCAAAAGGGGATGATAAGTTTATCACCACCGACTATTTGCAACAGTGCCGGTGAATCTGCCATAGCTTTCAGTCTGCTCAGTGGTCAGAAAGTCAACGGGCATATCGGCCTCCCTGCCTGACGGGCATTTAGTAACATTTTTCCAACCGTACGAAATGTTATAAATTATCGGACATCGTAAAACTGTTACATTAATATGTCTATTAAATCGTAAATTTGTAATAATAGACATGAGTTGTCCGATATTCGATTTAAGGTACATTTTTATGCGACTTTTTGGTTACGCTCGGGTCTCAACCAGTCAGCAGTCTCTTGATCTTCAGGTCAGAGCACTCAAAGACGCAGGTGTGAAAGCAAACCGTATATTTACCGATAAGGCATCCGGCAGTTCAACAGACCGGGAAGGGCTGGATTTGCTGAGGATGAAGGTGGAGGAAGGTGATGTCATTCTGGTTAAGAAGCTCGACCGTCTTGGCCGCGACACTGCCGATATGATCCAACTGATAAAGGAATTTGACGCTCAGGGCGTGGCAGTCCGGTTCATTGATGACGGGATCAGTACCGACGGTGATATGGGGCAAATGGTGGTCACCATCCTGTCGGCTGTGGCACAGGCTGAACGCCGGAGGATCCTAGAACGCACGAATGAGGGCCGACAGGAAGCAAAGCTGAAAGGAATCAAATTTGGCCGCAGGCGTACCGTGGACAGGAACGTCGTGCTGACGCTTCATCAGAAGGGCACTGGTGCAACGGAAATTGCTCATCAGCTCAGTATTGCCCGCTCCACGGTTTATAAAATTCTTGAAGACGAAAGGGCCTCGTGATACGCCTAGTTTTTATAGGTTAATGTCATGATAATAATGGTTTCTTAGACGTCAGGTGGCACTTTTCGGGGAAATGTGCGCGGAAACCCCTATTTGTTTACTTTTTCTAAATACATTCAAATATGTATCCGCTCATGATACAATAACCCTGGTAAATGCTTCAATAATATTGAAAAGGAAGAGTATGAGTATTCAACATTTTCGTGTCGCCCTTATCCCTTTTTTGCGGCATTTTGCCTTCCTGTTTTTTGCTCACCCAGAAACGCTGGTGAAAGTAAAAGATGCTGAAGATCAGTTGGGTGCACGAGTGGGTTACATCGAACTGGATCTCAACAGCGGTAAGATCCTTGAGAGTTTTCGCCCCGAAGAACGTTTTCCAATGATGAGCACTTTTAAAGTTCTGCTATGTGGTGCGGTATTATCCCGTGTTGACGCCGGGCAAGAGCAACTCGGTCGCCGCATACACTATTCTCAGAATGACTTGGTTGAGTACTCACCAGTCACAGAAAAGCATCTTACGGATGGCATGACAGTAAGAGAATTATGCAGTGCTGCCATAACCATGAGTGATAACACTGCTGCCAACTTACTTCTGACAACGATCGGAGGACCGAAGGAGCTAACCGCTTTTTTGCACAACATGGGGGATCATGTAACTCGCCTTGATCGTTGGGAACCGGAGCTGAATGAAGCCATACCAAACGACGAGCGTGACACCACGATGCCTGCAGCAATGGCAACAACGTTGCGCAAACTATTAACTGGCGAACTACTTACTCTAGCTTCCCGGCAACAATTAATAGACTGGATGGAGGCGGATAAAGTTGCAGGACCACTTCTGCGCTCGGCCCTTCCGGCTGGCTGGTTTATTGCTGATAAATCTGGAGCCGGTGAGCGTGGGATCTCGCGGCTATGCATTGCAGCACTGGGGCCAGGATGGTAAGCCCGTCCCGTACTCGTAGTTATCTACACGACGGGGAGTCAGGCAACTATGATGAACGAAATAGACAGATCGCTGAGATAGGTGCCTCACTGATTAAGCATTGGTAACTGTCAGACCAAGTTTACTCATATTATACTTTAGATTGATTTAAAACTTCATTTTTAATTTAAAAGGATCTAGGTGAAGATCCTTTTTGATAATCTCATGACCAAAATCCCTTAACGTGAGTTTTCGTTCCACTGAGCGTCAGACCCCTTACCCGGTCAAAACAGCGTTACGGTGCCCCACGCCTGACGGATGAACTGCGTGCTCAGGGTTACCCCTTTAACGTAAAAACCGTGGCGGCAAGCCTGCGCCGTCAGGGACTGAGGGCAAAGGCCTCCCGGAAGTTCAGCCCGGTCAGCTACCGCGCACACGGCCTGCCTGTGTCAGAAAATCTGTTGGAGCAGGATTTTTACGCCAGTGGCCCGAACCAGAAGTGGGCAGGAGACATCACGTACTTACGTACAGATGAAGGCTGGCTGTATCTGGCAGTGGTCATTGACCTGTGGTCACGTGCCGTTATTGGCTGGTCAATGTCGCCACGCATGACGGCGCAACTGGCCTGCGATGCCCTGCAGATGGCGCTGTGGCGGCGTAAGAGGCCCCGGAACGTTATCGTTCACACGGACCGTGGAGGCCAGTACTGTTCAGCAGATTATCAGGCGCAACTGAAGCGGCATAATCTGCGTGGAAGTATGAGCGCAAAAGGTTGCTGCTACGATAATGCCTGCGTGGAAAGCTTCTTTCATTCGCTGAATGCTGCGTGAAAACTGGCGGGGTTACAGGGGGTGTACCTGGCCAGAATTCACGTAGCGCATCCTCCTTCTTCCCTGCTCCTTTTCCTTTTGGTCCGATCCTGTTTGTCCTGGCATTACCCCATTTCTCCCAAAAAACCGTAAAACAGTCCTCAGCCCGCGTCATCACTGGCTCCTGAGTGGTTCGGCGCTGAAAAAGGATCCTTTACGCATTTGGTTTTACCCGCAATAATACGGGATAAGGCAACAAAAGGATCCTTGCGATGCGATTTATTGTCATGGCAGGATCGGCCTGTCAGGTGCAAAATACCTGTATCCATAAACAGTGCGTGCGCTACGTGAAAAATAACTGATGAACAACGTCATTCCCCTGCAGAATTCACCAGAACGCGTTTCCCTGTTACCCATTGCGCCGGGGGTGGATTTTGCAACAGCGCTCTCCCTGAGAAGAATGGCCACTTCCACAGGGGCCACACCGGCCTACCTGCTGGCCCCGGAAGTGAGTGCCCTTCTTTTCTATATGCCGGATCAGCGTCACCATATGCTGTTCGCCACCCTCTGGAATACCGGAATGCGTATTGGTGAAGCCCGGATGCTGACGCCGGAATCATTTGACCTGGATGGAGTAAGACCGTTTGTTAGGGTGCTGTCGGAGAAAGTGCGCGCGCGGCGCGGGCGGCCACCAAAAGATGAAGTGCGACTGGTGCCGCTGACGGATGCCAGTTTTGTGCGTCAGATGGAAAGCTGGATGGTGACCACCCGCCCCCGCCGGCGGGAGCCGTTATGGCCGGTCACGGATGAGACAATGCGCAACTGGCTGAAACAGGCGGTGAAGCGGGCTGAAGCTGACGGCGTGCATTTTTCGATCCCCGTGACGCCGCATACTTTCCGGCACAGCTATATCATGCACATGCTTTATCACCGGCAGCCCAGGAAGGTCATCCAGGCACTGGCCGGGCATAAGGATCCGCGCTCGATGGAAGTCTATACCCGGGTATTTGCGCTGGACATGGCTGCCACCCTGGCCGTTCCCTTTACCGGTGATGGGCGAGATGCCGCGCAGATCCTGCGGACACTCCCCCTCTGACGTGACAACGTCACTCATTACAGTTTATATAAGTTGTGGTGAGTAAACCCTACCTGAGATAAGCTGTAGTGAGTGAAATAAACTGTAGCAGGCAACATAAGCTGTAGTGAGCAGATTACGATTTATGAGGGATACGACAGGTCCGCAGGGCTCCGGCAGTAACAGGAATACCATTCTGAAGGGCTTGTGGATCAGGAAGGAAGTGTTTCCGGTATGAGCTGCGCTCATCACTGCTTATATAAGCTGTAGTGAGCAGAACACTCACCAGAGGCAGTAATATAAGCTGTAGTAAGTAAACCGGGACAGATTACTCACTACAGCTTATGTTCAGCGGGATTTGAAGAGTTTTTCCAGGTCATCAAGGGTGATGCCCAGTTTCTCGAGGAGCTTCAGTTTTTCAGCCATTTCCGGGCTGACATCACCCGTTGTGGCTGGCAGCTGCGGGTTCTCCGCACTCTCATCATGAGGTGGCTTTAACTTGGGCCGGCGGTAATGAATGCAGAAGAGTTTGGTGCGTCCCCGCTGGATCTCAGTGTAATCCAGGTAGCCAATCTCCCGTAGCTGCTCCATGGCACGTCTCACCGTCTGGTTCTGTGAGAACACAGGGGATTTCAGGTTAAGACGGGCCCGCAGACGCGCCAGAGATATCGGCGCCGGATCCCGTGGCAGACTCTCTATAAAGGTATACAGGGCCTGCGCAGACTCCCGGCGCTTCAGGGCATTGATGGCCTTGAGTTGCAGCAGCACTTTCCGGTCAAACTGGTAGAGCTCAAACAGGCGTGGATCGGCCTGCAGCTGGACGATATCCTTTTCCGTATCATAGTAAGCCGACTGCACCAGATGTGTGATGTACTCTTTGGTGTGCTTTTCCGTTGTGCGGGAAAATGAGATCACGGTACCCGCGATACGTTTGAGTGAGGGGCTTATACGTTCACGAAGCTTACGTGATGACTGACTGGAGGGGATCCCGCAGAGTTTGGCGAACTCGACAAACGGCAGCTCAACTTTATCGCCGATAACCTTATGGCGGGCAAAGGAATGAATCACCCCTACCCAGGTCTTGAAGTCATTATCCATATCCAGACGCGGGCCGGTGATCTCCACCTTATCAAAACCTTCGGCTCTGGCGAGAGACAGGCGCGTCAGTTCTTCCGTCGCATCAGTCCGGGTAAAGCGTGTTTTTTTTGCTGTTCTTCAGTGATTTAAGCGTGGGAACAAACACCCCAAGCCGCATCAGTGCCACAGGCTGCACTGTATTACTGGCATTAGGTGTAAGATTTACGACTTCACCGGAGGATTTATCCACCTCTTCAAACAGCTTTTTTATGTCCAGATTGTCCTTGTCCAGATAGCCTCCGATCGGTGGATAGTTTAAGAATAAAAGCAGCCACTCTTTTCATTAGATGGCCTGTAAAGCGCCAGACAACTGGCTTCAGTTTATACACAACCCTGATGAACTTTCAGGGGGCATACTCACTGTAGTTTATATCACTCGCTAGTTACAGTATATCCTCTGCATAACACAGCTTATTGTATACCAGTTACAGTTTATGATTTACTTTCTACAGCTTATGTGATCATGCTCCTGGCTCAGTGCTGGCGCGGCCTTCAGAGATGTCGGGATCTTCTTTGGATCTTACAGGGATCGCTTTAAGGATCTTATTACTGGATCGAATGAATGTATATGTGGATAACCTGCTGAGCAGCAAGGCAATTCAGATAGTTCTTCAGTGATCACTTGCCGCGACTACAGTGCGTACCTGCTTCCTTCAGCTTCTGTGTTATTGCGCTTCCTCGCCGGTTCGCGGGCTTTAGCCCGGTCACCGGACTGCGGCGAGCACTGATGGTTCAGCCCTCAATGTAGAGTATGCCGTACCTGAATTGCTCGCAGATCCATAATACGGTGGTTACGTAGTGCAGTTTAATAATGACTTCTTAAGATCAGACCCGCCAAAGATAGTCTGAGCCTGCTCAGATTAGCGTCGTGAGTCTTCTCACTATACCTTTACGTGCTATACCCGGATTCATAACCAACTTGTGGTTGAAACCTGCATACCATAACTCTATTATGTTTGTACGGTATTTTTCCGTACTCACTATCAAAGTATCACCATGGCCGGCCTGGATAAATGTTATCGCCTTAAGGCCCGAACTTAACAAAGCTGACCGTTCTTTCAGAATTAAGAGTGGTCAGGGAGAAAAACCATGTCAGCACTGAAGAAGCAGCGCATCGATCTGAGATTAAATGAAGACGACAAACACATGATCGAAGAAGCTGCAGCAATGACTAACCAGTCCATTTCGCAGTTCATGGTCAGTACCGCCTCAGCACGTGCTGCTGAAGTTATTGATCAGCACCGTCGCCTGCTCCTCAATGAGGAGTCCTGGAAACTGGTTATGGATGCAATCACTAATCCGCCAGCACCAAATGACCGGCTGAAACGCGCCACTAACCGTCTCCGGGAACTGGAGTAATAAATGGACGGTTTAAGGATTGAGATTTTTTCAGAGGAAGTTGAATATCAATTAAGCAACTTCGATTGTGGAGAAGAGTATCTGAATACTTTTCTCACCGATCATCTGCAACGTCAGCACAGTAGTAAGATTTTACGGGGTTATCTGCTCGTGACGAGAGAGGATAGACCACGTGTCATGGGGTACTACACCCTGTCAGGCAGTTGCTTTGAGAAAATACTTCTCCCCAGCAAAACACAACAAAAGCGTGTGCCCTACAAAAATGTGCCGAGCGTGACTTTGGGCCGTCTGGCAATTGATAAAAGCATTCATCACCAGGGATATGGAGAAACACTTGTTACCCATGCGATGAAAGTCGTGTATCAGGCCTCGCAGGCTGTGGGTATACACGGAATGTTCGTGGAGGCGCTGAACGATAACGCCAAAAAATTCTACCTTCGACTGGGTTTTATACAGTTAAAGGAAGAAAACTGTAATTCGCTCTTCTACCCGACAAAATCTATTGAAGTATTGTTCGAAGTAAATGACGAATAAAAATCAGATTTAAATCGTTCAATACTGGATCAGGGCTGGTATGAAATGCGCTGCCAGCTTGAGTATAAGCAGCTCTGGCGTGGTGGTCAGGTGCTGGCTGTGGTCATACAGCGAATGCCGATGTAAACGGCGCTCGTAACATTTTAGCGGCGGGGCATGCCGTGCTTGCGTGTGGAGGATTGGGGCAGTCAGGCCGCCTGTTTAAGCCGGAACCCACGTCCTTCAGAGTGTGGGCGATGTTAATTTACCCAGTCTTCCAGCTTCAGGCCCGGCAATCGCCGTATCGTTCTGGCCGATCGGCGTCCCGGCCTGGCGCAGTGCCACTTTAATATCCGTGGTGCCGTCCACCGCGGCGCGGTCCCAAGACAGGATGGCATCGAGGCACGGGCAGAATTTATCAACCAGTTGCACGTGACGCGGGGAGGCCTTCGGACCGGAGGCACCGAAGCGCATTTCAGAGTAAGTAATGGCCGAGACCACAATGCGGTGACTAAACACGCCGCCTGCTCAAGGCGCTTCAGCACAGTTTCCGGCTGCTTGCGCATGATGAACGAGCAGATACAGGTGTCGAGCATATACGTTTTGTTCACAGGTCAAATCGACCTTCGTCGCTGACAACATTCTCGCGCTCCGCCATAAAATCCGGATCGGCTTTTTCGAGCTGCACGAACGAGCCCCAGTTCGGCTGGACGGGACGCAGGATGATGCTGTCTCCTTCGCGGACGCTCTCCAGCTCTCTCACCCGCTCAAAATCCAAATCGCGGGGCAGATGGATGGCGCGGTTATTGCCGTTTTTAAAAATGGATACAGTTCTCATTATTTCCCCCTGACCGGGCGGCCTGTATGGCTATGCTCAGTATATGCATATGCTTTGAATGTGAAGATGTCTGGCATATGGATATGTCAGGCCTGTGTAATTTCTTTCTTTTCCATCGAAGAACCAAAAAGGTATATCAGAAAATTAAAAAGCCGCATTTGCGGCTTTTTCTGTATGCTCAGTAAGCATGATGGTATCAGGTTTTACTGAGCCATGAGCCGTAAACTTCCCTGCGTCGCTCGAAGGCTTCCCGCCCTCCTTCCATTACCGAAATAATGTGCTGTTGTACAAGAGGGGCATCCACGCCTCCGCCGACAGTCTGGATCTTTCCGTCTGAATATTCACAGGCACAGACATTTTCTGCATCTCCGAGCACCGGAATATTGGCATTGTGAGTGGCAAAGATAAATTGCGTGCGGGGTTTCATCGCCCTGATGATTTTAATCACGTCGTCATAAATCGTCTGATTGTCTAGGTCGTCTTCGGGTTGATCGATGATCACCACATCATTGTCCTGCTGATTCAGGACAAACAGCATTAATGCGGATGCGCGTTGACCCAATGAGTGTTGTTCCAGTGGTTTGCCCCGGAATTCAATGATGTAGGTATTCGGGATCTGCCAGACAATAAGCGATTCTATCTGCTGCTCCAGATACATGCTGAACGTCTCCGCAGAGCTATTGATAACCCCGGGGAGTTTATCCCTGTTCAGCCAGAGCTCGCCAAAGTTACTGAAGCTGTCAACCACGGTCTGGTAGGTACTTTCCCTCAACCGGCTGCCAGTACAGGCTTCTTTCAGAACGGCCAGCATGGCTTTTTATCGCTCGCAAAGGACGGCACGATCTTCAGGGGCGAATCTGCCTGGTTGATGGCAGCCAGCACGGCTTCAATTTCCTGATACTCTTCCACCCACAGTTCAGACAATCGGTTTAGCGCTTCTGTCAGACTCTTCTCCAGTAACGTCTGGCTGCTTTCAGCCCGGGTCAGCTCGGCTATTTTTTGTTCCGCAACTTCCAGCCCGGCTTTCAGCTTCAGGAAGTCGGCGGGATCTGCTTTTTCCACCCCAGCTAGCCGCAGCTCTTCTGCAAGGCCACGTTCTATTTCGGCAAATTCCTCCGTCAGCGCCTGCTTTTTCTGCAGGAAGGCCTGCTGCTTAACGTTGAGCTCATCTAGGATCTGGCGGGCACCGTCGACAATGGTGTTCAGGGAGCTGAGATGAGTCGTAAAGCGGTCATATCCCTCACGATAATCATCAATATCCGCCTGGTTATGTGCTGACTCATGTTTCTGCTCCTGTTTCAGCCCGTCCAGAGTCTCCCTGATTCCGTCCTGCAGACTGTCCAGCGCTCGGCTTGCCAGGGAAGTGCTGCTGCTGAGATAGCGCTCATCCCGCCCGAAGGTGGTCTGACGCTCCAGTTTTTCTTCCATGCCATGCTGGGCATAGAAGCGCAGGCGGAACTGCGCATCCTTCTCTTTCGCCTGCCATTCGGAGAGCGCTTCTCCCGATGTTTTCAGACGGCGAAGCTGGACTAACCTGTCGAGCACGACCGCATTCTGCTGCCGGATTTTCTCTCGTACGGGAGCCAGACGCTCACCGACCAGTTTTTCTATCAGATCGTGTTCAAATCCGGCACCGGTATTGGACAGGTCTTTCTGGCCAAAATACACTGGCTTATGCAGAACCGTTTCCCGTAGCGCCACCCCGTGCCGGACCTGGCCGTCAAAAATGACCTGCGGCTCCTGACCGAAAATGCGAACTATCTGATAGGCCCGTCCGTGACGGCACACGGCATCAACGGTAATTTTCCCTCCGCTTTTCAGTAAATTACTGACCAGATTTTCTTTGTAGTCGCGGTCAGAGGCCTTCTCGCCAAACGGAATGTCCAGGGCATATCGGATCCCTTCAAGGATGGAGGATTTTCCGCTGCCGCGGATCCCTATCAGGGTGTTCAGTTCTGGAGATAATTTCACCACGGTTCCACCGAGCGAACCGGCGCCCTCGAATGCTATCTGGCGGATATGGCTGTGGGTCAGGGCCGGTTTCTCTCCGCTGACGCGATGCGGAAAATCCTGCAGCGCAAAGCGGACGGCTTCAAAACTGTAATCCCCAGCTTCAGATAGCTGGCGACTTTTCTGGCACCAATGTGATCCAGCGTTTTGGCATCGCATCCCTGGACTTCGGCAGGATAGCGCTCACCGAGCACGCCCTTAATTTTGACCCGCAGGTCGTGGGTCATCACCTTCTGAAATCCCGTCACGCGCCGGCGGACAAGGTCATTATCAAAAAGCTCCCCGATCCGGCCTGGGCTCAGCCCGCCCCATAACCCGTTTTGGGCCTCCACGTGAGCAAATACAATGAAGTAATCCCTTTCATACCGGTCAAGGCGCTGGATGGTCTGTGTGATATTTTCTGTTGAACGGGCATTTTCATTCTCAAAATTATCAACGCCCGCAAACGTGGCCGTAAGGAAACTTTCAATATGGTTCGTCTGCTGTGGATTGATAAACCACTCATCAGCAAACACCACGAGCGTGTGCACGCCGGCCTGGCCATCATTAACGGACAGCTCCACGCCGGGAAGCAGGTCCATACCTTCACGGCGCGCGGCTTTCCGCAATACTTTAAACTCGCCGGGATCGAATTTATTGTGATTGGTGATCACGCCCACGCTCACTTCCGCCGCTTTGAGGGCATTGACGTAATCGCGAATATATCTGTCGGATTCGCCGGCATAGCGAAATTCTTTGTCTGCACGGGTATGAAGGTGAAAATCGACCTTGACCCAGCATGAGCCATTCTCAAATACGGGATACATTCCTTGATACCTTTATTCAGTCGCTGATGAATGCCCGAAGGCTACGCATAATTTCATTTATATTAGGGATATCTCGTTCCGGTTTCATTTTATCCATCACCGGTTAATAAATAATTGATCTGAACCCGAGCCGCTTTTAACAGGTTATAGATGAGAGTGAATGGCAAATATCTCCAGATGATTGTTTTTGGCAATAGAACCTTATTATTAGTGCATTTATAGCAATAGTGCAAATATGGCAATAATAGTTATTTTTAATTGCATAATAAGCAAATATACCATTATCTTCTCTCATAGATCCGATTTCTGTCATAGTAGGAAATGCCGTACCTGAGCCGTCAGGCTGGCCGGATGATATAGTGGATTCTCGAACCGGAACGGGAGGGTTAAATGGGAAATTATTCAGATTTTGAGACCGATTTTGTTCAGCGAACACTGGCGCTTATCGATCAATATAACGAAATGATTGAGGTGCTGGGCAAACCATTCAGGGAGCAGTACAACTACACGTTGACCCTGAATTGCCTCCTGGGTCTTATCGTGTTACCGAAAGAGAGAGCGCTCTCTTTCCTGCCTGCCGACCGTTTAACGCGGTAACTTAAAGCTGAAATGGGATTACATGAGTCACAGCTGCCCGGACCGGAAATGAACCTGCGGGAGTTGATCCATAAGATGCGGAATTCAGTTGCTCATTTCTGCGTCCAGGTAGAGTCAGCCAGCGATGCACACCTTGTAGACTGGATTGTTTTCAGGGAATCATCAGGAAGATGGAGAAGTCTACGCCAGCTTCAGCGCTCCGGAGCTTTTACCCTTTCTGAAATATTATGCGACCCTGCTGCTCGACAATATGGCCCGCCGTCGAGCCCCCGCTATTAACATATTGGATTTGTAAGGGATTTACACCATGTTGATTCTCGATTGCTCCTCACGAACTCAGGTGTTGCATACATTATCTGCCGGGTTTGGCTGTCCCCCTGAAAAGCTGAAAAAAGTGCTGCTTTCGCTCGATCTTGAAAGTATCTACGAGCTTAATCCTCGCCAGTTGGTTGATGCACCTCAGTATCTGAGAGAATACGTCTGTGCGGAACTGGGCGAACCGGGACCATTCACCCGGGCTCTGTGGTTTCATGGCACCCGGACTTTCGCCGGTAATACTTTTCCGGCGGGATTACTGGCGCTAAATCAGTCAGAATCCCTCGCCATGAAAATGCTGCTTGACTTGGCCCCGATGAGATGGTCCGTACACACCTGAAGGAATGGGATATTCCGGGGGCGTTCCGGATGAGATGTTTCAGCTCAGAACCGGCGATAAAATCCACTGGGGGCCTTTGGCCATTTAGTCCGGGAATTACATTTTAACGCCAGTGAAAATGGACTGCATGATTACCTCTGGCTGCCGGAGCTGGTAGAGGATGTCTGTAAGGCCTACCAGAAGAAATACGGCCACGATCTTAAACCGCATTATCTGAGCGTGCTTCATCCCTGTATTGTCTGGTTCGAGGCGGATATTGTTTATGCAAAAAAGGAGTTCTTGAAACGGCTCTGTCATATGCCTATACATCAGTTCGTGACCTCCCGCCGGACGGAAACGCAACTTTCGGCATAGACTGTGACGGGAAATCTGTGTCTAGGTCGGCCATTGCCAGAATCGAGTTTCTGCAGCCCGGGCAGATGTAATCCCTAAAAAACGGGTCTGTGATCCGGCCCGTTTGTTCATTGCCGTGAACCCAGTATTGAGGTCATTAAAGCCTTAAGTGGATCACTTGCAGCTGGCTGCAGAAAGGTTTTACATTGACCCGGATTATGCCGTTTCCCTTCCTCCTGCCTGGTAAAGGATCTCTGAATGCACTTTTATGTGGATGAAACAGGCCAGACTGGCCGAAACCTTTTTGACAAAACCCAGCCAGTCCTCTCCTACGGAGTGCTGTCGTCTGATGCTAATCTGGACAAGGTTGCTGAAGCGGATCTAG